>Ga0070740_10002788_pt1 | contig 19649 bp, 33 predicted proteins | sample Coa_R2_FD_67286 | JGI IMG/M metagenome (GOLD analysis project Ga0070740, IMG submission 67286) | Surface soil microbial communities from Centralia Pennsylvania, which are recovering from an underground coalmine fire - Coalmine... | ecosystem: Environmental > Terrestrial > Soil > Unclassified ...
GCAAAAATGCTTGTCGCCGCGTTCCTGCATGTGACGATAGCAGGCAGGCCTGCCGCACGGTTCGGTGAGTTTCACCAGCACGGGCAGCGTGGGCCGGAATTCCTCGAGGCGCAGATCATTGGGGCCCATGATCAGATGAACGTGCACCCGCGCGTCGTAGCCGATCTGACGAGCCACGCCTGCGACTAAATAGAATTGCAGATCCACGGGGCGCTGCACCGAATCGCCCGCGCGCAGTTCCGCCGGCATCAGGATCCGCATATCGGTTTCGGGCACCGTACAAAGCGCGATCGCCTCGGCGGTGCAGAATGCGCAGCGCATGGCTATTTCTTTTCGTCCATCCCCAACAAAATGCCAACACCCACGGCGAGCGCGAGCGCTTCCGATGGCGTAAATGTTTCCGGCGGCTTGCGTTCAGCAATCCACGCATCCATTTTTTCCTGCGAGCCCCACGACGACGCCGGGGCTTCGTTGTACAGGAACATCACGACGGCGGGCACGCTGCCATATTCGGAATCGCGCGAAACCGCCTGGAAAAGATCGTTGCGCAGGCAGGCCTGCAGGAAATCGCCCGGTAAGATGCCGTCTTCGATCCAACGGCGCATCCCGGCGCGAAGGTGCTCGGGCAAGAGTTCGTAATTGATATCAGCGGGTAGTGGTCGTTTCATTCGAAAATTCCTGCGCGCCGAGCCAGAATGACAAAAGCGAGCGCTGCCTCGAGAGGTACAACGCCGTTTCCGCACGTCCTGAGGCTACTGGTTCGATAGTCAGCCAGTGCAGCGGCCATCCCATGAGCCAAACCACAAACAGCGGATTCAATTTCCGCCGATGCGATGGCAGGGCGCAGCCATGGATACCGCACCAGCAGATCGGGCCATCGTTCGTCACCCGGTCCTGGGGCGAAGATCGCAAGACCTGTTCCGAGAGCGGGCGGCTGTTGGCCTGATACGTCTGGTCCGAGCACTCGCCCGATTTCGTGTCGCGCGCCTGCGGGCTCGCCCACTGCTGAATCTGGCGGCCCAGATAGGTCGAGTCGCTCTGCTCCGAGTCGTTCTCCCTCGGGCAATGGGGCGTATTCCAAAACCTCGTTTGCCCCGTCAGTGAATCCCCGGCCCGGCCCGGATGATTCCCGCACGATTCGGAGTCCTCGCCGCGAGGACTGGCCCAAAACCGCGCCTGTTGATCCAGTCCCATTTCCTCGGCGCGCTCGCCGCTTCGGCTGCGAAACGAGTCCGTCGCCGGCGTCTGCCACTGCTCGACTTGTTCCTGAAGGTCCGGCCCGCCCGCGTTCCGATTCTCGCGCTGCGAGTTCGCGCCGCCCGTCAGCGCCTTGGGCGTCGTCCACTGGTTCGCCTGTTTCACGAATTCCCCGCCCGGCCCGGCTATCTTGCCGCTCGCATCCTTGTTCCCCATCCCGTGCGGCGTTTTCCACATCGACGCCGATTCGTTCAGGTTCGAAATCCCCGCGCCGGATTTCACGCGCGCCGCTTGGATCTGTTCGGGCGTCTTCGACCCGGCCGCATCGTGCGCCTGCGCGGTCGGCCATAAGCCCGAGGCCCCACTGTTCGACGGCGGCGCGGTCGGCTCGGCGGATGGCGAGTATAAAGACTCGGGCTCGCTGATGCGCGGCACCCGCGTCGGATGCGAATACACGGCACCATCCCGCATCGTAGCCGAGATCGGCCAAACTCCCGAGAACGGCGCCCATGCCGCCCACAGCGTCGTTTGCGCCGTCTTCCAGCGCTTCTGGTCCCACACTGCTATCGGCATCCCTAAGCAGTCCTGCGACGTTTTCGAGCCAAACGACGGCGGGCGCGGATTCTTCGATGATGCGGGCGATGTCGGGCCATATCCATCGTTCGTCGGAAGTGCCTTTGCGCTTTCCGGCGACAGAGTGGGGTTGACAAGGGAAGCCCGCAGAGAGGATATGAAGCACTCCACGCCACGGCTTGCCGTCAAAGGTGGCAACGTCGTCCCATTGAGCGAATTCGCCAATTGAGCCTTCCGCTTGTCGCGCCGCCATCGCCGCGGCGGGAAATATTTCCCGTTCGACCACAACAACGGTTCGGTATCGCTCGCCGATGGCGATGCTAAGTCCGAGCTCGAGTCCGTGAGCGCCGGCGCAGACGGCAGCGCCGAAGAGGGGATGATCAGCCACACGATTTTTTCCCGAGCGCTTTCAAAAGCAACGGGCGCACGATAAAGCCCGTATACGCAGCGTGCAGCACCGCCGCTGTGCGCGCCCACCGTAAAAGCGGGCTCGGGTCGTTCGCTAAGAGCGCATCCCCGAAAATCATCGCCGCTGCGGTCACGATGTAAGCCATCGGCGGCACGGGCCGCTCATACCACTTGCGCGGCGCAGATTCAGAGGGCGCCTGCGCGGCGGGCTTGTGCATGTCGCGCTGCTTTTCCAGATTCTCGTTATCGAGGATCACCACCAGCGTGCGCTGATCGTCGTAGGTGAAATTCATCTGAAGGTTCGCGACATTGATGGGCGCGGGCGGTAGCCGCATGATGAACGCGGCGGCGGCGTCCATTCGGGCGCTGATCAGTTTCTGCTCAAACAGTTCTTGCTCGCTCATAGGCCATCCTTTCAGAACAGCGGCACAACAGCGGTGTGCGGCGTGGGCTTCAAAGCGAAGCGCACCGGATACCAGTCGCATTTTGTATTCTCGGCGATGCTTTCGCCGAGAAACTTTTCGCACCACGAGCAATATTTGCAGTCGTGGCAGGTGCGCCCGGCGGGCAGCGCCATCGACGCGTATTCGGTTTCATAGCCCGGACATTTTCTGTCCGGGTGTGCGGATTGCGGGCGGCCGCAGTTGACGCAGCGATAATCCTTTTGGGGTGGACTGGGACGGGTGGCAGTTGTTTCGTCGGGCATGGTGATTACAATACCCCTGTTGCAGCGTTCGCGCAAGCCACTGAAAGTACTAGTACGGAAAAGCCGATTTTGGGTGTGTACAAAACTACTGCTTTGTGCTCAAATGATGCCCATGCCCAACGATGTATTTATCCCCGGCGTGAGTTTCCCATTTTTATCGAATTGCGACCGCGAGCGGCGGCACCATCCAGAATGGCCTGTAAGCGTGCCCTGGAAACTGATCGAGCCGCACGCCGCGCAGGCAAGCAAGAACCATGGCGGGCAGACGCTGCAGCGCCTCGCCGAGCGCGGCGGGTTGAGCATACATGAAATGTATGCCGTGCTCACGGATCGCGATTTTCACCAAGTAAGCGCGCTCGACACCGTTGCCGTTATGGATGAGATTCTGCGCCTCGGGAAACTTAAATGAACAGAGTGATTATCGACGGGCGCACGGTGTGCGCGATCCCCAACGGCAGCAAAGTGGAATTCGGAACTGAAAGCCATATTCCGAACGCACCCGCAGCGAGCGACTTCCTTGCAAGGCGCTTTTTGGTTAGCGCGCCCGGCAGCGGTGATTGCGTTGATTTCACTGGTGCGGTGCCGAGCGGCGGTCGAATGGAGATTTCCGCCGCATGATCCGCATGGAAGATTATCGAACGGCGGGCGGCTACGATTGGCGGGCATATCATGCGGCGCAGGTGGCCCATGGCGAGCGCTGCCGGAACTGCTCGAAATACATGGTCGCGCTGTACGATCACGAAAAGCGCGCCCGCCTTTGTTCCGGCTGCGAATCGCTACTGAAGCCGGGTGAAACGAGTTCTTCAAACCGGATTCGTTGCCCAAAGTGCGGTGACATCCAGGATGCATTCGAAGCCGGGGCGGGCGATGCTGCGGTGCGCGGCAACACGTCGGTAGACATTTCCTGCTTTGAATGCGGGCACCGCTATGGCGTCGAACTGCACGTGGAGTTCACGTTTAGATCGCCCGCGCGCATCATTGAAAGTGAGCCCCAATGAAAACGGATCTGCCGCGCCCGCTCGGCGACGGCTTTAAGGTCGGCTGCGCGGCCTGCGAGGAACAGCGCTGCCACACCGAGGCCGAATGGAAAAACCACCCGTATCGCGGCCACGGCTTCAGTAAAGAAATTGGCTACACGCACCCGGAACTGCAGGGCGAGGCCGAAGCGAAGGTCAAAAGAAACGCATGAATTCACTCACTACGCTCAAACTCGAAGCGCCGGCAAGTGTGGTCCTGCCGTCGATTGAGGACTGGCTGTACGGCGCAAATGATCATATTCAAAATCGCGACGTGGAATTTAGCGGCGGATTGCTCGCCGAGGATCGAGCCCGGCGAATTGTCCGATGCAGAGTGACATGCGTGCATCGCGGCAACGTCGTGAGTGCGCGAGCCGAGGCAAAGACATCGGGTGAGGCATTCATCGCCGCGCTCGCCCAGATTGAAAGAACCATCGGCGAGACTCGGAGACAAATACCGTGATCCCTCAGAAACAGATGTATTCCCGCTCGAGATTGGCACCGCCGCGCTCGCGGCGAAAAGACCGCACGCGCCTGCCTAAAGCGATTCAGCGGCTGCCCGGCAAATTTTGGCTGAGTGTTGAACTGGTCGAATTACTCGCCCCGCTCGGATTGACCGAACGGCGCTTGCAATGGTGGGATGAGCAGCGAATCGTTTCGCCGCGGCACGTCGCCCACAATCGCGTTTACATGCTGCCCGATGTGCTCGAGTTGATCATCGTGCTATGGCTGCGGATGCGCCGGGTAGTGAGTTCGCGACGCGCAAAGGAAACGCTCGCGGAATTCCGCAGTTATCAGAAACTGCAGTTGCCGCTTGATCACAACAACGGATACGTGGTGATCGTTCATAAAAACCAGCACACGAAAATCGCAGGGATGGCGAGCCCGGCGGCCGACGCGTTGACTTTGTGCAAGCAGGCCATCGGCCCGACGCAGGTTCTCGCCATCGGCGAATTCGCGGCGGCGCTCGAGGCGGGTGCCCCGCTGCCGAAACTCCGATGATGATGGTCGAAATGTCGCGAGGCGACAAGGGCTCAGCACACTATTTGATGCCCTACGTGGGCGACGCGACCGCGTGGGCGATTGTCCTGGTTTTGCAAGCAGGCCACGACGTGCGGATTTCCGGCAAGCCGGATCCAAACTATCAAGGCCCAATGGGGCGCGTTGCGGTGAAGCCGGAATGAGCCGCCCCGAATATGTCGAGCCCGAGGAAATCGGCAACGCGGCGATGGAGTTGTGGCACCTGCCGAACGTCACTACAACGGCGTTGCAGTTCCGGCTCACGCTTGAAATTGTGGATTCGGAATCGGGCGAAGTGCTCGGCTCGCGCGTGTGGCCGAACGTGGATCTATGGCCCTGAAGCCGCTCCGCGTTGCCATCTATGCCCGCGTTTCGACCGCCGATCAAAACCCCGAGGCCCAGATCGCGGAACTGCGCGAGTACGCCCGACGCCGCGAACTGCAGATCGTCGGCGAGTACGTCGACCACGTGACGGGAAACATGGAGCGCCGCCGCACATCGCGCACGCGCCGCGATGAGAATTACACGCGTCTGATGGCCGACGCCGCCCGGCGGAAATTCGATATCGTGCTGGTTTGGAAGTATGACCGCTTCGCTCGATCGCTGCAGGCTTTAATTGAAGCGCTCGAGACGTTCGCCCGGCTCAAGGTCGATTTCATTTCGTGCACGCAGAACGTGGACACCACGACGCCCATGGGCAGGCTGTTCTATCACATCATCGGATCGTTCGCCGAATTCGAGCGCGAACTGATTGCCGAGCGGGTGCGGGCCGGAATTGCCAACGCCCGCGCCAAAGGCAAACGATGGGGGCGGCCGCGCGATGCGGCGCTCGAGGATGAAATTTTAAGGCTGCGGGAAACTGGACAATCTCTCAGGCAGATCGCGGCGCGCGTCAAACGTTCCTATGCCGGCGTGCGCCGCGTAATCGAAAGGCGGAAAGAATGCAGCAACCGAAAGAAGCCAAGCGCCTCATCCTCGCGGTAATGAACGCGACGCGCGACGCCGCCTGTGTCGAATTCGACGATGGCGGCATAAATGTCGATGAAGTCTACAGCCGCAGGCCCGGCAAAAAACACCAGAAAATGACGCTCGAAGAAGCGGAGCGTGCGACCGATGCCGCAGTGCGCGAAATCTATAAAGCGCTCACCGGGCGGGAAATTTCGCGCAGTCTGGATGTGATCGAATTCTTGGCGGAAAATTAAGCCTGCCCGCACGCGCCGCAGGGCACGCGCTGCCGCCCCACAATCTGCACTTCAACGGTTACGGGCAGATTGAGGGCGGGCACCTGCGAGTACAAATCCACGCGGATCTGCGATTGCTGCGGAAAAATCAGCGGCGGCACGATCGCGCCATCTTCGTAGGGTGAAAGCGGCGCGCCGTTCACATACACGTCAAGCACCGGGATATTGAAAAGCTGGCCTTTCACCGCATCGAACAGCATCACCTTTGAAACCACCCGCGGCAGCGCCGCCGCCGAGCGGTATGTGATCACCACCTGGTCGAATTCAAAATCGTAATTATCGACCGTCTGCGTGAGCGTGAGCGGCGTAAGTGCCGGGCCCGCTGCGGTCAACTGCCCGGCGAGCGTGTAGGTGTAGGGCTTGGGGTTGTGCGTGCACCTGGAGGTCAATGCCGGCAGCGCGCCCTTTTGGCGGCGCACGCCCTGAAACGCGATCTGCGCCGAGATCACTTTCGCGGCGCTGTACACGTACACCGGGGGAATCGGCCCGCCGCCGATCTGCTGATTGCCCACCACGAGCAGCCCATCGCCGAAGCCGCTATTCTGAATTGCCATAAGTTGCGGGTCAAAAGCATCATCGGGGTTGAGCGTTGCCGCGAGCGCATACGCGCCGCCCGAAAGAGCATACAGAAACATCTGCCCGTTGCCGTCAAAGCCGAGGCTCGAGGGCGACGTGTACGCGCCGATCGCGAGCACTGCATCATCCCCGGTCACGCTGCCCGGATTTTGGCTTGCTGCGGCAAAGTTATCCGGGTCGCCCGTCGCATCGAGCGCGTGCGTCAGTCGCTGCTTCAAACGTCCAGACGCCCGCCACGAGCGTGTAGATATCCGCAATCTCGACGGGCGGCGGCACCGCCGTCGAGATCCCGCCGATTACCGCCGTTAGGCCCGTGGGCGTCATGAAAACCGCATAGGTGTGGCCGGGCGGCATATACGTGAACCCCACCGGGTCGCCGATTTCGAGCACCTGCGACCACACACCCGCGCTCAACTGAAAGAAATAAACCTTGTTCACGCCCGTGGCACTGCCCTTGACGATGAGATAATTTCCGCCGGCGGAAAGTGGATAGCCAAAACTCGCGGTGGCGTCGGCTGCCTTGAATTTTTGCTGCAGCGTCCACGCGCCCGCCACGAGCGTGTAATAGTACACGTGCCCGCCGCCCGTTGAGCCCGGCGCACCGATGAGGATGCCGTTTCCCGGCGAATAGGCGAGCGATTGGCCGAATTTATCGTTAATCGCGCCATCGGTGCCCTGGATAGTCTGTTGCAGCGTCCACGCGCCCGCCACGAGCGTGTACACGTACACCGATCCACGGCCGCCAATCTTAGACGATACAAACAGCGTCGAGCCATCCGAGGACCACGCAAACGGCGTACCGAAGCCATCGCGATCGGCAGGCGCGGGCGAGTTGATGGACTGCATGTAGACGTACTCGCCGCCTGAAAACTGGTACAGGTCCACTTGCCCGAAAATGTTGCCGCCGCTGTTCAAACTGTCGGAAATGCCGAGCCACCCGGCAGCGCTCGCGGCGACATACAAACCCCAGTCGAGTCGGCCTGAGCTCGGCGGCGGCAGAATTTCCTGAATCAGCGTAGGCGGCGGCGGGTCGCGCAGCACGTCGACCAAATCAAAACCAATCTTCGACGTTTCCGGGTAGAACAGTTCGGGCGCGATCATTTCATCGTCGGTATCCGCCGGCGTTATGAATTTTGCCGCGCTTTGAATGGGCTTACTGTCCTTGTCGTAGAGCCGGAACTGCCCGCCCACGGGATTCACCACGCTCGAAACGCCCACCACGCGGCGCAGGATGAAATCGCCCCACCCGCCTTGAATGTAGACAAACTGGTTTAAGGCGTCGCGGCCATCGGTGAGCGCGGTGGCATCAAACACCCAGGTAAACGGCTGATCGTAAGCCCCTCGGGGCGGCGTGTACGTGCGCATGGCTCATGATACGCCGAGCGCTCGGGCAAAAGAAAAACCCCGGCGCCGAAACGCCGGGGCTTCCGTCACCCTGGATTGAACGAACGAGTCGCCTTACAGCATATCGCGCGTAATAAGTTGGACCGCGCACCCACCTGCGCCGCTTTGCCACTCGATCGCCTGCGAAACCATTTCCGCCACGCTGTATTCCTCAACAGGCAGCATGAGAAGCGATGCGCGATTCGGGTAGCGGATGAAATAGTACCAGCGCTTCATGTGGCGCTCGATTGTGACGCGCGGCTTCACGGCTGCATGGCGCTTTGGCGGGTGAGTGCAACGCTCGCCCACATGACGGATTCCTGCAGGCGCTCGAGCGCGAGGTTTTTCTCGATGCCCTCGGGCACTGTGTCGAAAATGTGCAGCGCGAGATCGCGGGCGCTCGCGTGCAATTGGGTGATGGCTTGACCCGTTCCGCTCGGCAGGCTCGCCGGATGCGTAAACCAAGTCTGGATCTGTTCGCGGGTGTATTTGGGCATAGTTTAAACCTCGATTGAATCCTCGTTTCGCACCCGGAAGTACTCGCGAATATCGTTGCGGAGTTTCCAGTTGCGCTCAGTCAGTTGCAGCACGCCCTGCGGATCGTATTTCATATCCTCGAGCGGGTCGAAGCGATTGTCTACTAGAATTTTCCAGCGGTCGTTATAACGACGGTCGGCTTTCGGTCCGTGCCAGTAGTGCAGCAGCAGCCCCGGCACGTAGCCAACATTCCGGTTGATGTATTTAAGGGCGCGCGCCTGCCAACGGTCCCAATACTCTTTGTAGTGGCGGTGCATTCCGCCGTGGATCGTCTCGCGCACGCGTCCGATGAGCGCCGCAGCCATGTGGTGATCCGCCGAGCCGAGCGGCGCGCAGTCGCCGAGGCCGCCTAGGTCCGAAATGGCCGAGCGCCGCGCTGCCCACGCATAGCCTGTATGCCACAACCACCATTTGCGGCCGCCGCCGTAGCCGCTCGCGCCACCGTTGCGGTTGACGGGCGACCACCCGGAAATATCCTCGCCCGTGATTAGCGAATACAGAAAACTTTGATACACCTTGCCAAGCACCTGCCGGGGGCCGAGGTCGTGCTGCGGCCCAACGTCCTGCGCATGGGAAAACATTTGCACGATTTTGTAGTGCTGCAACTGGTGGATGGTTTCAACCACCCAATCCGGCCGCGCAAAGGTCACGTCGGCATCGATCCAGGCGACATATTCCCAATCGGCGGGCAGCCGCTGAATCGCGATGTTAAGCAAATTTTCTTTGTGCCACAATTCGCTCGGCGAGCGCAGTTGAATGTGGTGGGGGTTGTCGGGTTGGGTGATTTCATGGTGGCGGTCGCGCAGGGCGAGCTCGACGGTCCATAGTACGGCACCCGCGTCGGCACACATCTTTTCGAAGGCCTGATACAGTCGATAGCGCGAATAGTACCGCTGCGGGTTGCTGATCGCCGTGATCACGTGCAGCGGCGCGCTCACGGGCGTGACATGGTGTTGACGCTGCGAGGGGTGGACTTCCAAGCGGCTCGCAAAATGATTTTCAGGTGTGATGTATTTCACGAGAGGGGAAATGCTTCCTTTCATCCGCGGCGCTTCGGCGCGTCGCGCTGAAAGTCTACCATAGGAAACGTTTCAGTGTAACGGTTAACTTCCGCCGTCGCGCGGGTCGAGCCGCACTCGCGCGGGCAGCCGCCGCTGAATCATTTCGCCGACAAGCGTTACGCACATCGTCATGGTGATGCCCATGAACCAGCGCAGCGTGTCGGCCAGTTCTTCAAGTTTCGTGAGGCGGTGCTCGTTTACCGTGTTGGCCGCCGAAAGCGCCACCTGCATGTTGACATACTGCGTTTCAAGCGCCGATATCCGGCGGTCTGCCTCGGCTGACGATTGGGCGTGAGCGTGGGCTTCAACGCCGAGGCCGATGGCGATGGAAATGAGCGTGTAGAGGATGAGCCGCGCCATAAATTTGAGCAGTTCGTCGAACATTATCGCCTAGTGCACGAGCCAGCTTGTGATCGTCAAGGTCGCCGCGCGAACGGTCTGGTTATTGTTGCCGAAAAACCCGATGTTCGTTGCCGTCAGAAACGACGCACGCGCGAACGTGGTCGCCGTTGTGTAAGTTCCTGCCCCGAGTGATGCCGGAAGCGTCCACACTTGTCGCAAGCGTCACTGTCGTGCCATCGTCGGCCCATCTCATGCAGTAGTGATTATTTGGGTACCAGACAATTTGATTCAGGAAGTTCGCGCTGAACGTCGTGGTGTTCGTCCAGTTCGCCCCGGTGAGCCCGCCGAGGTTTCCGTTTCCGGCATACGCGAACGTTTGCAGTTTGGTTCCATCCGTCCAATACAGACCCGAGTTCGTAAACGAGTTTACGGTCTGATCGACCACCATGCACACGTCCAACGTAAAAGGCCGCGCCGGCAGTGCGATCTGCCTGCCGCGGATGCTATCGCCCGCGTTGGTTGGAACGGTCAAGGTCACAATCCCGTTCGTGCTTACCGAAGCGCCGCCCTGATTGAGCCACGAAAACGAAACGGCGCTCGGCAGCGTGGCGGGCCGTCCAAACACCCAATCGGCCCAAGTCGCGCCGTCGCACTCGCTTTCAATCGGCACGTCGGTCGAATAGTAGACCGAGCCCGAAGAGGAACACGCAGCACGTGAAGCGAATAAACCGCGCGAAGCGCCGCCACCACCACCGCCGCCCGAGGATGCAAACGTTAAGCCCGTCGCGTTGGCGGTAAAGGTCATGTTCGTGCCCTGCACGGGTGGCGGCGTTCCGAAATAGTTGGTGCCGTCGCTCCAATAGTTCAGAATCTGGAATTTGATCAGCGCGGGTGCCGAGGCCTGCGCGTTCCAGTTGGTGCCGTTCATGTTGATGGTCGCAAGCGTTGCGCCGATCGATTGAATCGAGCCGAACAGTGTCGAAGAGGGCGAAGCGAGCATCGTCACTGCGCACGCCCCGGCGCAGTTCATAACCACGAGTTTGCCGGAATCGCTCGCCTGCAAATTGTAGTTGGCGGTCTGCGCGCCGCCACCACCGCCACCGCCCGAGCAGGTGACGTTCGTGCGGTTGTTTACGGAATCGTCGGCCACCGTGCAGCCGGAAACAAAATTGAGCGTCGGCCGCTGGGTAAAACTCGAGCCCGCCTGTTGAATCAACTGGTACGCCGCCGCGCCGATCGAGGACGCCTTAACCCTTACCTCGGGAAACAGCGCCGCCACGAGCACCGCGGCGAACGCCAGTATGATTTTTTGAAAGCGCGTAAGCATGGTTTCTCCTACCGGGCTCCGAGCCCGAACACATACACCCGCACGTCGCTTGCGATGTACACCCGGCCATCGGCAATCACGGGCGGATTGAATTTATTGAGCGAGGAAAGGGTATCGGCCGCGTTGGCGTCGCTGTTGTAGACTTCGGCGAGCGTGGCCGGATTGAGCGCCCGCAGAATGCCGTGCGCGGGCGAGGTTTCCGTGGTCGAAACGGCGGTGATGGTCCACACCACGCCGTTTAAAGGACCGCTCGAGGATACCGACGTTTGCGCCGGGCCCGGATAGGCGTAGTTCGCCACCGTCGAAACGCCCGTGGTGTTAAAGAGCCCGCTTGAGGGAATGAACGTGTAAGCAAACAGCGGCCCGGTGGTGTTCGGCAAAAAAGCCTGCCCGAGCGCGAAGGCACCGCCATAAATTCCGGCGTGCCCGCCGATTGCGCCGTTGCTGGTCAACCACAATTGCGGCGCTGTACAACCCGAGCCCGAGCCCTGCAGGTGGCCCATGCAAAGGGTATCGACCACGTAGGCACGGTAATCCTTTGCGCCACCCACGAGCAGCGTGCTGCCCGAAGTGGAGCTGATGCCGGCACCCGCGCCCCAAAATCCCGCGCCATAGTTCGAAGGCGAGCTGCAAAACACCGCCGTTTGCGTGAGGTCGCTCGGCCTGTACGCAAAAATCCACCCGTGCCACGGCAGCAGATCATCCTGCGAACCGAAGGGCACGTAAATCGTTCCGTTCGCCATGAGCAGCGCCGCGCGCTGCAGGTGTTTCGATGGCAGAAACTGCAATTGCCCGCCGATCACGGTATCGCCCGAGGTTCCGGTGCCCGGATACTGCCCGGTGATGGCGACGCTTTGGAGCACCGCGCCCGATGTCAGATCGATTTTGTAGAGCGTCCACGCGGGCGTTGCCGAAACGGCGCACACCGCATACAGGATCGCGTTCGCCTGGTCGGCGACGGGCGTGGATACACAGCCCTGCGTTTCGTTGTAAAGCACGGGGTTGAACGTGGAAAACCCGGTGCCCACGTTGATCGTCCACAATGCCGCCGCGCCGATCTGATAGAGGTCGAACGCCTGAATGGTGCCCGCCATGCCGTTAATGATGATCAGATCGTGCTGCGTTCCGTTGACGGTGATGCCCCGCACGATGAGCGGCGAGGCGTGGACTACAGCGCTGATCGACCATGAGCCGAGCAGTCCGAAATGCCCGCCCGAGACGTTTGCGAGATTTAAAAACCGCTCGCTCGAGTACCACCCGTCGCGGCGATTGTTGGCGAAGCCCGTCAGTACCGAAGTGGCGCGCGGCACCGCGCCGCCCATGTTTCCGCCGCCTGAAATTCCGCCGATCGAGGATGCGCGCACGCCATCGCGCCCGCACCACGCGAGCATTAAAACGAACGCGCCGAAAAGGATTTTAGTAAAGCGCAAAGATTGCCACCCCGCCGCCCGTGACCGCCGCCCCGAAATGCAAACATGCATCCGCGCCCGATGCGCCGATCAGCGGCGAAGTGGACGAAAAATCGAAAGCGCCGTTGATGCTTGCGCCGTAGGTTCCGGTGAGCGCCGCGGTGCCCGTCGCGCAAGTCGAGGCCGTGCCGCTGCGGAAAACAAACGCTTGCGGGCTATCGTTGGCGAAACTCACATGACACAGCCGTACTTTTTTGGCGGCCGAGCCGGATGCGATCACTACGTCGGTCGCCGCGCTAAGATTGAAAGCCTGCTGATTGGTACAGGCGATTTCGCGGTCCCACGTGAGCCCGTTAAATTTGAAGGGATAGACGGGCACGGTCGCCGCCGCGCCGTTCGCCTCGGGTACGTTCGGGGTGTTGGTTGCGCCATCGGCCTGCGCGGTCGCAGCGCCGAGCGGATTTGTGACGGGATGCCCGGTCGTATCGGTGCGGATCGGCTGCACGTTCGTGCCGTCGAATCCCGCCGTATAAACGGGCGGTACCGTGGGCGCGGTGCCTGATGCGTTCACGCCTTCAACCGGACACGGGGCCATTGTCGTGCATCCGCCGCCACCACCGCCGCCGCCTGACGATCCGCCACCCGCGCAGCCCGGCTGCAGGCAGCCATAAAGAACGCCCGCGACCACGCCCGTGCCTGTTGCCGAGTTCAAGCGTACCCGCATCCAAGGCGCGTATCCCGTCATGAACACTTGCGCGTTCACGCCCGTGGTCGACGTCGCCGGATTCGTTCCGGTGGTTGTGCCGGGAAAGGTCACGAACACGCCCGGCACGCCGCCGGCATCGGGCGCCGATTGCACTGCAAGCGAAATCGCCGAAAACCCGGTCGAAAAATACGTGAGTGTCCAGTCAACGATTCCGAGCGTGTTGTGCCCGCAGCCGCTTGTGACGGTGGCTTGATTCGCCGCCGTGAAACTGAACGCGATGGTGCAATCGGGCTTAATGCTGCCCTGCTGCGCGAGCGCGGCCGGGCCCGCCGCCGCGATCAATAAATAAATACAGAAATCCAAAGCCTTGCGCGTGTTCATGTTGTCTGCCTCGCAAATGTCGCCGCCGCCGTGCGCGGCACCCAGTCGGTGAGCCGCGGCAGCAAAAGTTCATCGATACTCAAGCCCAACTGATCCGCCATGAATTGCGCGTACTTCATTGCATCGTTGTGCCCGCGCGGATCCGCGTCGGGCGCGTAGCCCGGAAATCCACCCTCGATCACCTTGCCCGCGGCGTCGCGCTCGCCGGCGAAAAACGTGCGCAGCGTCAAACGCGGATGCGCGTTGATGTGCTCGGCGATGTAATCCTCGAGATCGCCCCACCCGTGCGCGAGCCGTTCATAGACGGCGTGCCCGTGGGCGTCGCGGCCGATGGCGTGCGGCGAGTTGTCGAGATTGCCGGGGTTTTCGTTGCGCCATGCGACCGTGCCCGGCGTGTACGCGCCTTCCATTCGAGCGATGTATTTCGCCATTTCCTGCACGAGCGGCATGTGTTAACTTTCCTCGAGCAGCAGCGCTTTTTGTTCGGCGGTGAACGCCTCGGCGTAGCAGGGCAGTTCAAGCGTGGCCTTGCGGTTGGGCTTTTCCGAGGATCCGGCGAAAGCGACGATGGGTCGAAAATCTCTGCGCGCCGGGTGCCCAAAAGGATAGCCCGCGATCTGATCGATATAGGCCCGGATGTGCAGTTCGGTTTTAAATTGTTGATCCGTCATCGCTCAAACCTTCACTTCCTCGAGGCGGTGGCTAGCGTGCTTGTCGTAAAACTCGCGGTATCGATCTGCGTTCGATTCGCCGGCATCGGCTTTCGCTTGCTCAAAATTGAAAGAGAGTATTTCGCCGGGCGTGGTCGAAACCATCTGCTGAAATACATACGCGGGCGTGTTCATCGCGCCAAACTGCTCGCGGCAGTCGATGCACTCGAGCCTGTAAAACGCGCCGCTCATGCAGAAATTTTAGACATTTGATACCGCAGCACGAGCAGCGCAGCCGGGATGCCCAGTTTCCACCATCCGGGCGCGAGCAGCACGCTGCCGGCGACGCCGCCCCAGATGGCAATCTCGAGCGGGTTTGAAAAATCGATTTTGCCGACGTAGGGAATGTGCGTATCGAAGCTGCAGCCGAGGCCCTTCGATGGCACCATCAGTTTTTTATCGTCCATACCTCACCTCGCGAACATAATCGAAAGCCGCATCGGGCAGTACGCCCGTTTTGCCGTTCGGCCACAATTCCCGCTGATCGTGGGGAATGATGGCGACCATGAGCCGCCGCGGCGCGTGCTTGGCGATATTCGCGAGCCGCTGCGCGGTTTCCTCGAGCGCCGAATCAAACGTGGCGGCGGTCACATCCCGCAGCGCGCTGAAACGCTTGGGGCCAACGTCGTTAGTGAAAACGCGAAATCTCATCGGTGCGGATAGAAATATCCGAACGCGCCGGCGCTGATCACCCCACCCACGAGCGGATTGCCCACCGCCACCTGCGCCATGAGCGTAACGGTCTGCCCGCTCACGAGCGGCCACGATGTACCCGGCACCAGAAACGCGGTCTGATAGTCGCCATAGGTGTTAGTGATCGCGCCGAGGCCTTTGGCGTAGCGCAGGCCGACAAGCACGCGCCACACGATATCGCCCGAAAACTCAGTGAAGCCGTTGCCGCTGTAGTTGGTCACGACGCGGTTTAAAACGCCGTCGTATCCCTCGGGCACCCGGAACGAAAGAATCTGCACGTCGACGCCCTGCGCCGCCTGGAACGTGGCGAGCGCGACGCCCTGCATGAATTTAAATTCCTCGCCCTGCGACGGCATCGCCTGAAACGGCGGGCCGTCGTAGACGGGCGCGCCGAGTTCGGGAATGCGGCAGCACGATTTGAGGCCGCCGTTTTGCGCAAGCCACTGCCAGATGCACGCCTCGCGCAGAATCTGGTTATCCCACCGATTGCGGCGGAACGGCGTTTGCCGCAGCAAGGGATTCGAGCGCTGCAGCGCGGGCGGCAGCATCCAATCTGGCAAAATCGGCGGCCGGGTCCACGGACCACCAGCCGCCGCGCCTGGTCCGGTCCCCACCGCCGGAACAGGAATCATGAGGCCACCCTCGCCGAGAATAGCCATTCCTGGTTCTGCGACCGCATCGCCTGCGCCGGGCCGCGCGCCGCCGGGAAATCCGCTCGAGGGCACCCCGCCCGCGCCGCCTGGACGGTCGGAGGGGTGCGCCATGGGCCAACGCCACCCCGGCGGCAGCGGCACGCCTGGACGCGGGGAAACGGCACCAGCGGGGTTTCCTGAAGGACCGCCCGCGTTCGCCGCGGCGGCCGCGAGGATCTGCTCGGGCGTCTGCAGCGCGCCGGGCGCGGCACCCGCGCCCGAGCCGGGAAACGCCATCGACACGTTTTGCGGCACCCGCGCGTTGCGATAGATTTCCGGCCCGTATTCGGTGGGCAGCGGCATGGTCACGATATCGCCGAGTCTTGACATTGTTTCCCCTTACATCACCTGATCGTGAAAATCCATCTCGTTCAATTCGCGCATTATCCGCCACGCGAAAAACGCGAGCACGCCCACGCCGATCACCGCTGCGGCGAGCACCACCAGCAACGCGATCTTTACCGACGCGAGAATTGCCGCGAGCAGTTTCATGCGGGCTCGCCACCCCACAGAATCAACTGCCCGGTTTCATCGTTCGGAAACGTGTTGCTGATCACCACATTCAACAGGCCCGGCGGGCCGACGATGTAGAGTTTTGAAAGCGCTTGCTGCGGCGCGGGCGTTTCGGCCTGCCGCGTCACCGCCTCGCTGAACAGTTTCACGTCGTCGCAGCCGTCGCGCACTTCAAAAGCGAGCGTCTGAATCGTCGCACCTACCAGACCGCCGAAACTGCCGATGAACGAGTAACCCCAGATTGCCGAGCCGGGCTTCACGGGCAACTGCAGTTCATAGGAATCGTTTGCCGGAATCAGGAACGCTTTCGAGTCCGCCGGCACGGGCCACGCTTTTGTACGGTACGATCCTGCGCGGCGCAGCGCCTCGAATTCGCGGATGGCGAACGGCAGAAACTGCAGATCGCATTTCAGGTCGGACTGAAACAAAAATCCGTCTAAAACCGGGTAGTCATCCTCGAGCAGCGCGGGTCCGTTTTGGGGTGCGTTTTTCATTGGCCTTGTACCTTAGCAGGGAATCCACTGCTTGCCGATTAGATAGATTTGAAAGCCGAGCGGCAGCGTGGTCGGATCGGTCGTAAGCGCGCCGATATCGATCTGGATCTGCGCATTCTGCGGATAGTAAAGCGGCGGCACGAGCGCCCCGTCTTCGTAGGTCGAATCGGGCGCGCCCTGCAGATACAGATCGACCACGGGCGCATTCGAAATCTGTACCTTGTTCCGGTCATACACCCACAGCCGCGAGGTCGCCTCGGTCAATCCGGCAACGGATCCGCCAACGGTCTGCACGCTGATTCCGCCGGGCAAAATCGAAAGCTCGGTTCCGCCCGTAATCCGCATGGTAATGAGGCTCGAGGCGGTAGGATCTGCATTGACCGCGTTTTTCACGTCTTGCTCGGTCGAAAGCACCGCGCCCCTGGCATCGGTCTGCAGGTGCACCGTGATGACGCGCGTGCCCAGATTGGTCGCAATCGAAAGCGGCGTATTGAGCCCGGCCTGCACCGTCGTGATGGTGATGCCGTTGCCGCCGGGGCCGAGTTCGACCGCATCGGCGTGCAGCGAGCCGGGCCCGGTCACGATCACCGTGGCGCGCGTGAGTCCGAAAATCATGATCTGCTCGAGTTCGAAATCGTAATCGTTCACCGTCTGATGGACCGTCTTTAAAACCGGAAACACATCGGTGAGCGTGACGGGCAGAATGTAGGTGAAACTTTTGGGCTTGGCTTTGTAGTTCGGCCGCGCGACGTTCGGGCCCGCCATGCGGCGCACGCCCTGAAACGCCAACTGCGCCGAGTTCGTAACGGCGGGCTTGAGGATTTTAAACAGGTCGAAGCGCACCGCGCCCGTTTCCGGGTAACGCTGCTCGGGCACAATCATCAAGTCGTCGGCGGATCCGCCGAAAACCTTGTCGGCTTCGATGTAAGAGCCCTGCCGATCGTTGATCTGATACTGCCCCGTCGCCGGGTCGAGGATCCGCGAAAGGCCCACGATGCGGCGCATGATGAAATCGCCGTATCCGCCCTGCAGATACACAAACTGATTCGGGTAGTCCTGCCCGTCGTTCAGCGCGCTCGCGTCGAACGTCCAGATGAACGGCAGATCGTAAAAGCCTTCGGGCGGTGAGTAGAGTTTTTGCATGGCGGCATCCGGCGGTTGACGATCACCCCCTTTTAGAGCGGCAGCCTGAAGCGCTTCCACCCCTTGAACACAATCTGCAGCGGGTTATCGGCGCCGCTGAGATCCTGGATCACCACCTGAATGCGGCTGCCGGCGGGAAACGGATGCGCCGGCGAAAACACCGTTGGCTTCGACGCCGAGCGCGCGATCGCGCCCGAGTTGATCATGCCCGCCTGAAGTTGGTAGCCCGTCGCATCGATCAGTTGGATCTGGAACTGATCGGTGTACAGCGAAATATACCAAGCGGCCATGTAAAAATCGGCATCGGTCTGAATCGACACCTGATCGGGATTGATGAGTTGGTTCGCCGTCAGCAGTCCGTTCGGCGGCGCGTAAATATACTCGTAGGGCTTGGTTTCATAGCCCGCCTGGTCGGGCGGCGGCGTGGCGACGCCCTGCAATGCTGCCGGCGCGAACTGATTCATGCGATAGCTGCTCATCTGCTTTTCTCCCGTGGGTTGTCGAAACTTTTTATCGGCCCGCGTGGGCCGCGTTCAGATGTTGTTAGCGAGAGCCGAACGCGGCCCGCCGGGCGTATACTGCCACCGTGGGCCCGAAGGCGAAACGGTGGCAGTCGGTGCGCGGGGTGCGCTTCGTTTACTGGACGCCGCGAGCGTAAAGGCCCACGAGCTCGCACAGCAGAATGAGTCCGGTGCCCTGCGCCGAAAGCACCTGCTGCGCCGCGCCCGTCAGTTGAGCGTAAAAGCTCATCTGGTTCGCAATCACCAGTTTCACCGCGAGCACGTTCATGGAAGTGCGCGAGGCCCATCCGTTCGTGTACACGGCTTCATTCGAATTGGTCGAGAATCCAGAGATGCCCCAACCCGGCTGAAAGTGCCGGAGGTTGGCTCGCTGGTATTCTTTTTTCCCGAGCCAAAACTCAAAGGCCCAGGAATTGAGCAGCGTCTGCAGGTCCGAGCGAAGAATATCCTCGCTCATGCCGACGCGCACGCCGAACACGCTGAACGCTTCGGGCGCGTCCAGTTTGCCGTTCTGCGTCATGTTGGTTTGGGCATACGTCTTGCCCGAATTGCTCTGCACGTTGGTGAACAACTGCGAGTTCGGGGTGTTGATGGTGCCCGATGCCGCATACGTGATCGTGTCGTACACGGGAGTGTCCTGCACGTCCAACTGGTTCGAGATGTAAATCTGCCCCTTGAACGAGTTGATGATGAACTGCTGCTGCTGCGTGATGGCAGCGACAGCAGCCTGAACGGCAGTGTTCTGCGCCGCCTGAAGGGCGGCCTGCGAGGCCTGCGAAGCAACGGTTGCGGAAGTCATGTTCTGATGTCTCTCCTTGTTTCCTTATCTCCGTGGCCCTCGATTAAGCAGCGCGCCCGTAGGCCGTTGGGTACGCGCTGGTCATCATCCCGCCGCCGATGGCGAGCCCCGTGCCGGGGTCGATCACAGGCACCTGAGGCACCGTGAACATACCCGGAACGAAATCACCCACGCCGCGGCGCGGGCCGCTCAGGCTGATGA
>Ga0070740_10002789_pt1 | contig 19643 bp, 15 predicted proteins | sample Coa_R2_FD_67286 | JGI IMG/M metagenome (GOLD analysis project Ga0070740, IMG submission 67286) | Surface soil microbial communities from Centralia Pennsylvania, which are recovering from an underground coalmine fire - Coalmine... | ecosystem: Environmental > Terrestrial > Soil > Unclassified ...
TCCATTCCGCCCCGTTCGATGGGTTGGGCATTCCTGCCACGCGGCGCCGAATCCGAGAGTTCTTCAATGATCGTGGCATTGACGATGCGCTTGAGGTCCTCGAAATCCATGACCATACCATCATCTGATTGCCCCGGCGCGTCGACGAGCGGCCCACGCAAAGAGATCTCCAGCCGATAGGAGTGGCCGTGCGGCCTGCAACACTTGCCACGATGCCCCGGCAAATGGTGCGATGCCTCAAATCTGAATTCGCGTGTGATGATTGCCAGCTTCCTCATAGGACCTCCTTGCACAAGGCCGCCCGGCATAGCGGGCGCCTCTTTTGAACATGCATTCAAATACATGCCCAGTATATCTTAGCCTCATCCTCTCGCATACCTCAAAAAGGGCTATTTCTATCACCCGAAACGGGTATTTTTGTGGGGTGGGCACTTCGCTTAAATCAAGCGGATTCTCTGCTCCCGGCAATGTGCAGGTATTCTTCTGGATCGCTGGCATATATTGTAGGATCCGTAATACCTGCAATCTTCATAGCTTCATATCGCTCGACGCAAGTACCACAACGCCCGCAATGCATGTCTCCGAGGCCCTCGTTGCCTCCCTCGTAGCAGCTCCAGGTCAGTTCGAAGGGGACACCCAGGCTGGCGCCCAGACGCGCGATATGCGCTTTAGAGAAGTACATAAAGGGCGACTCGACTCTGATCTCCGTTGAGTTCATTGCGACGGAGAGCATGTTGTTGAAGGCATCGACAAAGACCTTGCGGCAATCGGGATACTGTGCATAGTCGCCCTGGTGCGCGGCATAGGCGATGACGCGCGCCTTCTCGCCCCAGGCTAACGTGGCCGCCTGGAGCAGCATGTTGGGGTTGCGATAGGGCACGACTGTTGCCTTCATGCTGTCGTCGGTATAGTGGCCGTGCGGCATGCTGACCTCTGGATTGATGAGCGCGGAATCGGAGTCCGTGAGCAGGCGCGCTATGGGCAGATCGATGACATCATGGCGAATTTGCAGCGCGTTGGGGCCGCTGCCAAAGCGCTCGCGCATTCTGGTTATGTAGCGCTCGGCGTAACTCAGTTCCCTGACGTGCTTCTGCCCATAATTGAATGAGAGCAGGTGCAGGTCGAAACCGGCAGCAGCATAATAATGAGCCAGCACACAACTGTCCATACCGCCGCTCACGATCAAGACGGCGAGTTCATTTTTGCGTGTAGCGGACATATTTCCCCTCCTGTTACTATCAGGTTAAGCAGCGTTCGGCAGATAGCGCCGGTACTCCGGGCGCGGCCCTGCATAGTCGGGCTGCGCCTGTTCGGCAAATATTATGGTTTTGATATTGCCCCGCACTGTAAAATCGCCTACGACACGCATCCAGCGCGGCGCGAGCAGCGTCACCAGATCGTCAAGGATAGTGTTAACGGCGGACTCGTGGCTGATCTGGCGGTCACGATAGCCGTTGATGTAGAGCTTGAGGCTCTTCAACTCGACCACTAACGGCCCCGGAACATAATCGATGATGATGGTAGCGAAATCCGGGAAGCCCGAGCGCGGGCAGAGACAGGTAAACTCGGGGATCTCGAAATGGATAACGTAATCTCTTTCCTGGTTGGGGTTCGGCCACGGCTCTAAACGGTTGGCCTTGATTTCATCGAAACCGTATCGACCAGGAATACGCTGTTGATCCGACATGCTATAGCTCCTTCACGCTTGTGTGACATGGGCGGGGAGGAACGGCTGTAGCGAGCTGCGGGTAGCAAGCGCTGTCACCGGCGTGGTAATGTTGGAGGAGTTTTACCGGAGCGCTCGCCACAGTCGCTCAACTTCCCCTCATCAATTACTATAGCATGATGGAGCACCGTCGCGAGGCTGTTTTACCGATATCTGCCGGTACGGCCTGTGAGTCTTTCATTGCCGCAACATACAGCATTGGTCAAGAGGTCCAAGAACTGTGTGATGTCTATTACTATTTCCAACACTATCGCTTGTTCGCGCCTGTAGCGCCCGTCTCATAGATGTTATGGTGAAGGAAAAATTGCGCTTAGCGCAATTTTTTCCTTTACCATAACATCTATCGCCTGCGCGGCTCCGCCGCGCGAACAGCCCTACTCTTCCCTTTGCAGTGCACAGACGACCACGCTTACATTATCGGCCCCGCCACGGATGAGTGCGGCCTGGATGAGCATGCTGCTAATCTGTGCCGCATGGGGAGCGGAAGAGGCAATGATACGCTCGATATCGTTGTCGCGCACCATCTCCCAGAGGCCATCGGAACAGAGCAGCAGAATATCGCCGGGACAGAGATCCTCGGTGAAGGCGTCTATTTCAACCGCCGGCTTCTCGCCCAGGCAGCGATAGATCTGGTTGCGCAGAGGATGGGTATAGATATCCTCACGCGCGATCTCGCCCCTCGCCACCAGTCCCGCCACGGTAGAATGATCGTGCGTAATCTGCTTCAGACCTTCCGAGGCCCGGTAGCGATAGGTGCGGCTATCCCCGACATTCACAATATGCGCTGTCGCCCCTACGACCAGCGCGGCGGTCAGCGTCGTTCCCATCATCTCCTCCCGCTCACGATTGCGCTGGTGGATCGTGAGATTAGCGCGATGCACGGCCTCCCTTAAGAGCTGGCCGAAGGCTTCGCCCTCTTCCGCATCGCGCAGGAGGCTGGGCATGATTGCGTCGGCGATGGTCTGAATCGCCAGGCGGCTCGCCATCTGTCCGTTAGCATGGCCGCCCATGCCGTCAGCGACGACAAAGAGGCCCACCGGCTCCGGTCCGTTCTGTCCCGCACGCATGGTCTGGCTGGCATAAAGATTATCTTCGTTGGGTGCATCCTTGCGCACGATTCCGGCATCCAGGCCCGTGCCAACGACCAGGCGCAATGGCTTCGCCTTCCGCCCGCTCTGCTGCACCGGCTCCGCCTCCGCCTGCGGCAGCGGCCCGGCGCCGGTCAGCGTATCGAAGCCGCAGATATCGATTACCTGCTCCTCGTCCATGCCAGGCTGCGTATCAAAGCCTGTGCGCGGCGCCTCTTCATCGACACGCGGCACAACGCGCAACTGCCCGCGTATGGAGCCGGAGGGAGCGGATTCTGGTCGTCCATAGTGCGTTGTCGGAGCAAGGGGCGAGGGCACAGCAAACTGCACGGAAGGCAGTGGAGCGTTAGCCACGCGAGAGGCGCGGGCAACGGCGCAGGCTGGCTGGCGCTGCGGAAGCGCGGCGGACAGCGCCATCGGCTGTGGCTGCCAGGCCAGCGCGGCCCTCTGCATCTCTTCTACGCCCGCGCGCCGCGCCGTCTCGCTAGCCGCCATCTGTTCCGCCATACGCTCCGCCTCGCGCAGCTCCTGCGCGAATTGCCGGCGCTCATGATAGCCTCCCAACCAGCTCTGCATTATCCTGATTACAATCGCCACCAGGATGCTCCATAGAACCAGGAGGGACAGCGAGAGCAGCACCAGCCCGATCAGCGGCAGCAGGACGCCGGCGCCCTGAGTTATCCACAACGCGGGGATCTGCGGGAGCACACGCAGCAGGAAGCGCCACGCCCAGGGAGGGAAACCGCCGGAGAGCCAGTAGAGCAGAACGCCGCCCACCAGCACGCTTGCATACGCGCCGCACCTGGCCCACCAGTAGTTGTGATACGCTGCTCTCAACTGTTCTATCATCATCTCGCTCCTGAAAGGCGATCATTATACCGAATTATTTTGTTAAACCGCACAAAGATCGCCGCTACATTGCACTGGCGACTATGAGCGCCGCACTCTACATATTGAACCACTATACATTTTCTGCACGCCTGGCGTGCTCAGTGTTGCCAGTGCTGGCCCATTTTCCTCATATTGACATCCAGGATCGCAATGAGCATAGAGCGATGCCATGAATGGCAACGGCTGGTGACATGCCTGCGGCGCAAGCCCGCCCGGATTTCTTGCGCCTGCTGTTCGTTTTTGGCAACCAGGCGGACTTGTTCGCTGCCGCTCGCGGCGCCCCTACAGGACCCCATCACCCTCTCTCATTGCCAATCCCGGTTGTTAATATGCATAATTCGGTCCCAAAGGATGTGCATTTACATCGGGCTGCTCGCCGATGTTTCGACAAATGACCTGATCGTGACGACGGTGTTGTTCTGAACCAGGACGCGGATGCCGCCGTACCCGCTGGTCAGGCCGGTATCGCTCTCCATGAGCATCCAGTTCGCCGGCTCTGGTGTGCCAGCCTGCCAGGCGCGGGCGAATAGCGTTGCACCTACCGCGCGGAAGCGCAGCATATAGGTCTGTCCATCCCGAGGATGAAAAGGAACGCTGCCAAGCGTAGTGGTCTGCCCACCGACGCGCTTGAGAATGGTCAGGTGGGCGTCATCGATCAATGCTTTGTACCAGTCGTTGCTATCGTTCCAGCGCACAACCGCGCCCAGATTGGTCGCGCCACCGGCGGCGAAGTGGCTGAGCGAACCGCTCACGAGCACCTCAACGTTCGTGCGCAGCGGGCCGAGCACCGCGTTGAAAGTCCCCTGACCATGCGCGATCTGCCCCGTCATGCCGACAATGGAGAAGACGGCGCTGCGGTTGGCATCCGCGCCCCAGGTGCGGCCGTCAGAGGCGGTCCCCCAGAATGTTTGATCTTTGCGCTGGAATGTATCCTGCGCCAGAACGTTTGTCGGAGCCAGAGCCGGCATAGATGGTGTAGCCGTGGGAGTCGCAGGCAGGGGAGTCCGGGGCCTTGTCGCGGCCCTCACGCCGGTTCCTTGCTGCATGGCTGGCAGCGTCAGCGCGCGCTGCATCGAGCCGACGAAAAGTCCGGAGATCAGGCCCATAATGACGATCAGCGCTCCAACGATTACTACAAACACACGCATATTCATATGGCATACCTCTTATCTTCCCACAGTCCTGTATGCCTGTCATTCGAGATCATTTGAATATGCGAGCTTCCGCCGGTAATAACTGTCACATTCATTGACGCCAGGAACTGCATCTGATTGTGAATCCAGTTCACGCCTTCGAGCATCTGCCCCGTTGCGGGGTCGACCTGGCCGACGTAGGCATTGGTGGCATTCACAATCATATCGTTGAGCAGCGAGAGCGTCGAGGGCTGGCGCAGCCGGGCATCGCTCATCTTCATGATCTGTCGCGCGTCCATGCGCACCTGCGTGAGCCAGCCCCTGACGTTATTTAATGCTGTAATGATATTGCTTGCATCCTGCCGCAGTCCTGAAGGCGAGCCTGCCGCCAGCAGCAGACCGTTGAGATGACTCGCGATATGATCGAGATAATCCGGCGGATCCTGGTCCGGCCCATTCACCTGCACCAGACCAATGCCAGCCAGGCGCTCATTGACCAGCAGGGGCGTATCGGGCGGCAGATCTTGCTGCACATAAGAGATGCCGTCGAGATAATCGAGACTACGTATAGCCTGGCGACGCACGAATTCAATATCCTGATTGTCCTGCCAGGCGTCGCGCGTGCTGCCCGTCCATTCCAGAACCTTGCCAGTATTGCGATACAACCAGGTGTTCAGCCCGCCGGGCAGTTCCAACTCGTCGAGTGTGGGATCAGAGGCCAGCAGGTGGCGCAGGTGGTCGAGGTAGCTATAGTGCTTGGGGTTATCGGGCGAATTGATGGGAATCTGCGGGAATTCACCATAGTAGCGCCAGGCACTTTCATCGGGCGATGGCGCTATCGGCGTGACCTGCGCATTCTCCTCCGTCACCAGAAAACGGCTCGTCGTCAGCAGCAGGTTAGTGTGCTGCGCGTCGCCAGGATAGAGCAAGTGCGCATTGCCATTGTTGACCTTGAGCGCTCCCAGCAGGATTGTCCTGGTATCGCTGCTATTGTTATCGCTGAGCAGCCAGGCATAGTAGCTCTTGCCCGGCACGGGAGCGGGTACGTTACGCAGGTCGATCAGCACTTCGTCGCTGATGCCCTGACTGCTGCTCTCGCTAATCTGCCCGCTGCTGAGATAGGTAACGTGACCGGCGATGACCGGCCCCGCGGTAGTCGTATTCGAGAGACGATGCGAGAGCATGAGCAGAGAGCCGATCCCGGCGATGGTCAGTGCGATTGCGAGCAGCAGCGCCAGCGCTACAGGGAAATGACCTCGCGGACGCTGCCGGGGCTGCGCTGGCGGCTGAGGTGGCAGCGCGTTGGAGAGCGGCACTGTTCTCTTCGGAGGCGGCAAGGGTGCGGTCCTTAACGTCGATGGCGGAGGCGGGGGAGTCGGAGAGTCCTTTCTCAATGGCTGAGATACAAGCGAGCCGCTTCTTCTCGCAGGTCGCGGCTGAGAGGGGGGCGCTGCGCTGGCCGGCGCACGCAGGGGAGCGGTGGTGCGGCGCGTAACCTCTTCTTCCGGCGTAAACAGCGGAACCGTCTTTTTCGGCGTCAGGTATTCGGCGGGCGCCGCGGCCGGGGAGCCGAGTGGACCGGTCGTCCGGGCGAGGACGCGCTGGCGGGCCATTTGCCCTACGGCCAGCGCACTCGCCAGAGCATCCATCGAGACATAGACCGGGAAGCCATTACGACTCGCCAGCTGCGCCTGGCGCTCGCTGCCGGGAATGACGAACACGATGGAGATATCCAGTTGGCGCCGGATATGCTTGAGATCGGCGAAATCTTCTGGACGCTGGAAGACGCGCGATTGCTCGGCCAGCATAATGACAACGGGCTTTTTCTGCACGCTGATGGCCTGTATGAGCGTCGCGCGATCATCTCCCGCTTCTACGTAGAGAATACAGAAGTCGCCATTATCGCTGCGTTTCATCGCTCCCTCACTTCTACGAATTCGATGGTACCGTCAATGTCGTACAAAGTATCGGTTCTTCGCTCCAGCCGCTCCAGTCGATCCTGGCGCCGGCGCCGCACCAGCGGCTTGACCTCCTTCTTCCTCGTGGCACCTCCGGCGCGCGGCGCGACGCCCATCTGGCGCAGGGCGCGCACCTGGTACACGTCCAGCGCCGGCAGATCCGGTATCGTTTCGATCTCGGGCCAGATATCCATTTTCGGGGTCGCAACCGGCTCCAGCGCCGTCTCCGGTGTGAGCTGGCGCCACAGGTAGCGGACGGCGCGGAAGAGAGCAAGGCAGGCAGCGAAGAGCATCACTCCCCAGGCGACAAGCCAGGAGAGCGCCTGCGCCGCCAGCAGTGCCAGGGCCGGTCCGCCTCCTTGCTGAACGATCAGGAAGACCTGCCCGCTCACGCGATACAGTTCAACCCAGGCAAGCGGAGGAAAGCTGCCGACTTTATAGAGAATAAAGGAGCCAGCTGCGCAGCAGAGCAGCGGATAGCCAATCCTGCTGGCGGGCTGCGCCTTCCGAGAAATGAGCAGGCCGGTAGTCCTTTCCTCCTGGGACGAAAGCGTCCTGGTGCGAGAGGAAACGCGGATTGGCCGCTCCGCCGTGCCCCAGGTATGGATCAGCGCTCCGGCGACGATCAGCCCGCCGCCCAGGTAGCCGTTTAAGGGGAGCAGCTCGTGCAGGTAGAGGTTGGCAAAGATAGCGCCCAGAACTGGCTCCAGAATATAGATAAACGAGACCGTGACCGGCGAGATATAGCGCTGCAACAGCACGGTAATGAGCGTGGGCAGGCAGATGGTGCCGCCGGCCATGTAGAGAATAATCCAGAGATCTTTGGGCAGCGCCGGGTGGACCGCCTGCCAGTCACCGAAGAGCAGTACCACCAGGTTGGCCCAGAGCGCCATCGTCAGCAGTTGAATGCCCAGCAGCGGCCGGTAGGCGGTCTTGCCCCGCTGCTCATGATCAGCGAGAAAGACATAGAAGGTACAAAAGAGTCCGCCCAGGAAGGCGATCAGCGCGCCTCTGAGGCCGCCAATCGGCGAGTTCGTGATGAGCAGAACGGCCCCGGCGACGGAGACGACTCCCGCCAGCCAGGTCGCCCCGGCTATGCGCCGGCGCAGGAAAAGCCAGGTGCAGAGTGCGGCGAGGAAGCCGTTAAGCGCCGGGAAGAAGGCGGTGCTGGTAGCGGTATTATATTTGAGCGCAATATAGATCGTGAAGAGTCCCAGACACTGGCAGCTTCCAAGCAAGATACCGCTCTTGACGACCTCCCTGGTAATCTCATGCCAGGAGATCATAATGAGGCAGAGCGCGATGGGGACGAGCGCCATCATCACAAAAAAGGTGAATACGATAGGCTCTATGCGCCCCAGGGCCTCTCTCGATACCGAATAAGAGGTAGCGAAAAGAGTTGTGTTGAGTAAAAATGCCAGGCAGGCAACAACCTTCATTTTCATCGGCGCAAATCCCTGATTTAAGAGCGAGGGGTTTGTTCCCGCACTCCGGCTGATAAACTGTCTATCAGCAGTATACTTGCGAAGGCTTTTGCGCGTCCCTGTTTTTGTTACGCATCATGAATTGCTGATTGCGCCTGGTCGGAAGCCAGACATCCCATGCTGTCACGCGAGGACACGTTTAAGGAGGGCAGACATCTCAGATTTTGAAGACGTGGTTGCACAATGTTCCAGACTTCTCAGCGCCTGCGGCGCTTCGCGAGCATTGGTATCAGTGATAAGGGCGCGGCCTGCGTCCGCGCCCTTATCACTGATACCAACAAACAGGCCGCCTCCGGCGGCAAGGGGCCATGTCATTCTGAGCGGCTGCGAAGGATCCGAGTGCGACCATCAGAGCCTTCGCAGCGCTCAGGATGACACGTTCAGAAGTTGTTGAGCCTGCGTCTCCAGGGAGACAAGTTCGTAGCGGCGTGCCTCTTCTATCACACGTTCGATCTCCGCACGCGCTTTCTCCGTCTCGCCTGACAGCAGAGCGATCTGCGCCAGCGCCAGCCGGCCCCTCGTCCTCGTCTCCGCCTCCAATCCCGACAGGGCGAGCGCCCGCTCGACATCTCTGCGCGCCAGCCTCAAGAGCCGTTCGCGCGCTCTGGGCAAAGTCTGTACAGCGCGGGCCTGGATAATGCGCATCGTGCCCAGTGCAACCAGCGCTGCCCCGATGCAGGGATCGTTGCGCATAGCCCGGCCAATGCCGAGGGCGCGGATGATGCAGGTGGCCGCCTCGTCAAGCTTCTCCTCTTCTTGCAGCACGCCGGCCAGCCCGACATTCCACATGCTCACATACTCGCGGTCATTGATGCGCTCGGCCAGCGAGAGCGCGCGCCTGTACCATCCCTCGGACTCATCCAGATCGCCGTCAGCCGCCGCCAGTTCGGCCAGATTGTAGAAGACCAGCGCGGTCAGCGGCGTATCACCCAGCCGTTCCGCGAGGTTGAGGGCGCGGCGCAGCGACGATTGCGCGAGTTCATACCTCGCTTTCTTGAGGTAAACATGTCCCAGATCGGAGGAGACGTGGGCAATCCTGCGCTTGTGATCGTACTGCTCAAAAATAGCCAGCGCGGTCTTGAGGTGCTCCAGAGCTTCGGTGCGCCGCCCTTCGGCATTGGCGAGGGCGCCGAGCAACCGGTGAGTGAGGCCGAGGTCGGCGGGATCGCCCTCCAGTGTGCGTTGAATACGTGTGGTGCGCGCCGGACTGTCCGTCGCGGCGCTCAGGGGGCCGGTGGGGAGCTTTTGCTGCTGCTCGAAAAGGGAAAGCGCTTCCTGAGCGGCACGGCGCGCCTCCTCGTAGCGTCCCTCCTGCCAGTAGAGGCTTCCCTCCTGATGCAGCAGCCGTGCCCACGCGGGACCGGCAACGACGCCCGCGTCGCGCAATACCTGCTCGCCATGCCGGCAGCACTCTCTGGCGCGTTCACTGTCACCCGTATAGCGCCACGTCCAACCAATCTCGCCCCACAGCAGAGCCTGGATCTGGGCTTCGTAGCGCGCAGCCGCCTGAGAGGTGGCGGGCCGCGCTTCGCAGCGTGCGCGATGCAGTTCCAGCGCCCGCATGTAGAGGCTGCGTGCCTCCACAAAATCGCCCAGGATCACGGTGCATTCGGCCAGTCGCTCCAGCAGGAAGATCAGGTGCGGCATCTCCTCAGTGGAGGCGGGAGCAGATTGCGTCCCGGCATTTTCCAGTGCGAGGCGATAGTGGCGCCCGGCCTCCGCGTAAGCCGAGAGAGCATAGGCATGGTCGCCGGCCAGTTCGGCGAAGCGTGCAATGCGCTGCGGTTCCGCTCCACCCTTGATGAGATGATAGGTAATAGTAGCCGCGACCTCCTCGACGCGCTCCTGATACATGGTGAGCAGGGCATCGGCTGCGCGCTGGTGCAGGCGCAGCCGCCGCGCCGCCGAGAGGCGTTCATAGAGATGGCTGACTACCAGGGGATGCCAGAAGCGGTAGGTAATGCGCGTGCCGACGCCTTCCTCCGTCAGCACGCCAGCTTGCAGCCCTTCTTCCAGCAAATTGAGCACCGTATCTTCGTCTCCAGTCGCACCACCGGCCTCCATTGCATAAATGATGGGGAACTCGAAGGAGCCGCCGAGCACCGCAGCGGTCCCCAGCAACTGCAAACAGGATGCGCTGAGCCGGCTCAGGCGATGATCGAGGGCGTCGGCAATCGTCCTGGGCAGAGCGGGCGGGGCGGTGCGCGCGAGTTCTTCGGCGAAGAAGGGGTTGCCGGCGGCCTGCTCCTGGATGCGCTGCACCATCGATTCTGGCAGGTGCGAGACGAGCTGCGCGATCTGTTCGCTGGTGAGCGGCTCAATATTGAGCGTCATTACCGAGTGCTCGCGCTGCATATGAGCGATGAGCGAGCGCAGGGGGTGCAGCGGATAGCCGGGCAACTCGGTTTCGCGACAGGTTCCCAGTAGGAGCACGGGATAGCCGTAGAGATGACGGGCGAGGTAGCCCAGCAGTTCGAAGCTGCTGACATCGGCCCACTGAATATCGTCGAGCACGATCAGCAGCGGCGCGCTCTCGCTGGCGGCAATGAGCAGTTCATGGACGGCCTCCCATAGCCGCACCTGGTCGCGCTCCCCCTCGCCACCCCCCTGCACGCTCATAGCCTGGCGCCGCGCCGTCTGCTGCTGGAGCGCCGGCTGTAAGACCGTCGCCAGTTCCGGCAGAAGAGCCATGAGCGGCTGGAGCGTTTCCTGGGCAATGGTGGTCAGCGCTGGCAGGCGCAGGGCCGGTGCTAATCCGCTGCCGGTATCCAGGATCCTGCGCAATACATCGGTCCAGAGGCGGTAGGGGATGCCGCCCTCCTGCGAGTAGATGCGGCCCCAGGCGACGGTCCAGCCCCGCCGCTGCGCTTCTCGGCTCAACTCTTCCGCCAGGCGCGTCTTACCAATGCCGGCCTCGCCCATCAGCACTGCGCACTGCGGGCGGCGCTGCGTATCGAGCGGGATTCCCGAAAGGCGCCTCTGTCCAACCAGTTGCAGGCGCGCATGCTGTTCCGCATCGATCAGTAGAGAGCGCAGCGTCCCCAGTTCAGATTCGCGCCCCACGAGCTGGCTCTGGTGGCTGCGTCCGATCTGCGCCGACGCGACAGCAGCGGCTCCGTTCACCTCCGTTGCGGGACCGGCGGGTACAGGCTGTGGCGGAGCGCCGGGCTGGACTGACGCCACCGGGTCCAGGGCCGGGTTGGCAGTGATCGCCTCGCCGGTGATCGTTCCTCCCTGCCGCACGGTCTCATAGAGCATACGCGTCTCCTCAGAAGGGACGCTGCGAAACTCGCTGTAGAGCACATCGGCGAGCCGGTGATAAGCGCGCAGGGCCTCGCCGCGCCGCTTGAGCCGCGCCAGCACAACAATGAGGCGCTGGACGGCAGCCTCGTTGGCAGGGTCCTTCGCCAGCAAGCGATCCAGCACATCAATAGCGCCGGCGCTCGCTCCTTGAGCGATATACACATCGGCCAGTTCCAGCAGGAGCCTCACCCAGTTGCGACGCAGGGCCTGCCGGCGCGCGATAACCCACTCGGCATAGCGCTCCTCCGGCAAGAAGTCGTTGCTATAGAGCGCCGCCGCCTGCTTTAACAGGCGCTCGCACTGCGCGAGCTGCGCGGCGCCTGCCCCGGCCTCTATCTTGATGCCGAGAGCATCGACCTGGGCCAGCAGGGCTTCAAAGGCATCAGCATCGATCCAGATATGTGACTGATCGGCCAGCATGAGCCAGTCGCCTTCGCTGCGCAGCAAAAGTTCTTGAAGATTGGTAGCGCGCTGGTGCCCGAGGACCTGGCGCAGATGATGCACGGCGCGGTGAAGATTATTGGTGGCAACACTGACCGCGCTATCGGGCCAGAGATCTTCCAGCGCCTGTTCGCGATTCACTTTGCGTCCGGGAGCGCAGATGAGATAAGCCAGCAGCAGGCGAACGCGCGGCTGCTGCCAGGCGCTATCGGTTACGGTCTGCCACGCGGCATCGCGTCCACTACGCCGTTCAAGACGAAACTGTCCCAGTGTGGAGATGCGGATGGAGACGCTATCGAGTTCGGCGGGAAGGTCGGCGGAAAGTGAAGGCTCTACGATGATCTCGGGTGCTGTTTCTAGCGTGGCCTGTACGCCCGGCGGTAGATGCTTGCCAATGTAGGTGCGCGTGGTACGGCCATTGACGGTCTGATAGGCATACCAGTAGGGGCCATGCCCTATGCCTTCCCGGCACTTACGGCAGCGCGGTTTGCCGCAATAGCTGATCTGCTGGTGATAGGTGATCTTGCTATTCATGCACGGCACGCTCCTTGACTAGCACCTGCCAGAGCGCATCGCGGGTGGCTCCCTGCGCCATGCGCCCTGCGCCGATTGTTCCTGAGAAGAGGGACATGTTACAGCTATTATAACCAGCCCGTCAACAATCCAGAATACCATAAGATTTTAAAATCATCATCTCCTTTATGCCTGTCTCAACCGTGTAATACACGTCAGGCAGCCTATGCTATAGTCTTTGCTACACGTTATCAGGACCTTCGACGCTTTCAGAAGCCCCGGCGCCCCGAGGATTACCGGCCAACGACAGTTATAGCCAATCATCCAATCTATACGGGGAGAGGATCACGAAGGTGCCAGTTCCCCGTTCCACAAACCGGGGATTTGACAGATTCCCGGCCACACGTTATTATTTCAATAGACATTGAAATATTGAAGCAACCTGGAGAGTGTGTTTGCGCGGCCCCACCGCGCAGGGGATAGAGGGTGTGGTGTGGTCCAGGCGCGAGCGAGGGAGCCGAACAGCAGACGCACTTTGAGTTCTCAGGAAGAGGAAAAGTAATGGCAATCTCATCACGGCCAGATGCGGCTGTCAAATGGGGCAGCATCGCGCTATATATACTTTTCGCGTTCGCTATTAGCTGGGTGATCTGGCTGGGCCTTGGCGCGCTCGGCGTATCGTTTACAATACGAGTTGCCATTGGGATGTTCGGTCCGGCGCTGGCAGCGGTGCTGGTGCGACTGATCAGGCACGAAGGCTTTGCCGATGCAGGTCTGAGGCTGGTGGCACGCGGGCGATCCGGCGCATGGCGTATGTACATCGCAGCCTATATCGTACCGCCGATACTGATCGCACTGAGCATCGGTTTCGTCATGCTGGTCGGTCTACAACACTGGGCACTGCCGCAGAATATGCAGGCAATGGGCCAGGGCATCAGCAAGGCATTACCGGCGACGATAGTGCTGGCCTTCACCTTTGGCATTCTGTTCAACATGATCTTCACCTTTGGCGAGGAGTTCGGTTGGCGCAGTTATCTACTGCTTCGTCTCGCCCCACTGGGAGGCATTCCAGCCGCCATCATCACAGGCATCATCTGGGGATTGTGGCACGCGCCGTTGATCATCCTCAATGGCTACAATTATCCCGGCCATCCAATCCTCGGGGTTATCATGATGGTCGTCTTCACCGTCTCACTGAGTATGATCTTCACATGGCTGCGCTTCCGTTCAGGCAGCGTGTGGCCCTCGACACTGGCACACGCTGCCGTCAATGCGCAGTACAATTACGGGGTCTTGCTGCTCTCTCCTGCCGATTCTTTGCTGCGCGCCCCGATTGGCCTGGTTGGCCTCATACCGACGATCATCTTCGCGATAATACTGGCCGCGACAGGTCTCTTACATCCAGAACCGGACCATACGGGTGAGATGGCTAAAGCCATACCATAGTCGAGCGAGGCGCATATGCAAGAAGCCTACAAAGCGATTGCCGATCCCACACGGAGACGCATTCTCAAATACCTGCGCGGAGGCGAGCATACCGCCGGCGAGCTTGCAACATTCACCAGAGCAAGCCCCTCCGCGCTCTCGCACCATCTGACGGTACTGAAGCTGGCCGACCTGGTGCGCGTGGAGCGACGCGGCCAGTTCCAGGTCTATTCGCTCAACACCACCGTTTTTCAGGATTTGCTGACTGAACTGCTGGAGTGGTTGGGCGGAGGAGGAGATACCGCGTCAAACCAGAAAGAGGCTCATGAAGAACTGGCATCCGAGCAAGAGATTCGTGAAGAAACAACACCTGAGCAGAAATAATGGAGCAATAAGGATGGCTACCGAACATAATACCGAGAAGATCACTCCTGCTAGAAGACCATATGCTTTCGCCACACGGCTCATTATCGCGATTATCGCCCTGCAAGCGCTGGTTTCGCTTGTGGCTTATCCCTTCCTGCCAGATCGCGTTCCTTCGCACTGGAACGCTGCCGGACAGATCGACGCCTACATGCCCAAACCAGGTGCGGCGCTGCTCTTCCCGCTTATAAGCATCGGTCTCTTCGTACTGATTAATGCACTGATAGCAATTAGTCCGAGGTTGAACAACCAGAATCCGCAGGCTGGCCGCGACCTTGTAAACCTGCTGCTGGTCGGTATATCCCTGCTACTACTCGTAGTGCAACTGGCCGCTTTTGCTATTGCCATGCGCGTCGCTATTGATATGACGATGGTTGTCAGCCTGGTAGTCTCGCTGCTGTTTATCTTCATCGGCAACTATATGGGAAAGCTCCGGCGCAACTTCTGGGCCGGCATTCGTACACCGTGGACGCTCGCCAACGAGACGGTGTGGGAGCGGACACATCGTTTCGGGGGCTGGCTTTTCGTTGGCGGCGGCCTGCTCGGCGTCGTGACCAGCTTCATCCCGTCGCTGCGCCTCTATGGCCTCCTGGCGATTATAGTGGTTATCGCTGTCGCATCGATGGCCTGCTCATACATCGTCTACCAGCGCCTCACGGCTGATGGCAGGCAGCCGCCGTTCAATTAACTTTCGCGGGTGAGCCACTCGCGAAGCTGAGCTGCATGGTCGCGGTAGTGTCTGAAGGAACAGCCAGCGATGATCTGCCAGGGCACCCAGTCCTGCGGCATATCCTTGAAACGCTGCGGATCGTTCAGATCCTCGTCGCTGAGATTCTCTATCGCGGCTAGCATGCTGGCATAGGCTTTGCGCTCCTCGCCGATAATATCATGCAGCGAGCGGTCACGGTTCTGCTGATACACAGCTTCGTTGCGCTCATCTTCGCTCAGGTTCCAGAGTTCGGAAGCGCCGGCCAGTGAGCGCTCGCGCAGCAAAGGCACCATCTCAAGTTCGTTCCATGCTATATGCGCGATAACATCTTTCACCGACCATTTGCCGGTGGCCCCGGGCTGATCCATGCGCGCCTCGTCGATCTGCGCCAGCAGCGCATCCCACTCCGCTCGCGCCTCCTTGAGCGTGCTGATAAACGTCGCCCTGTCCATCGAAATCTCCTTTCAATCTCCTATGGCAATCGTATTATTTATGCTGACTATAGCAAACAAAGAGGTCATTTCACGCCCGCTTTCAACGCATTTCGTCACTCTCTCATTTAATGCTCCCTTCCAAATTATCCACAGGATGTTATAATACGCGCCTGAGGGCGAAACGTTCTTGTTCTCTTTTGACAGAGCAGTAAGCAAAATGCTATCGCGACTGGTCTGTACACAATAACCGTAAAGCTACCGTTACTGGTCTGATGGACCGGCGCAATGAAAGGAGCCGACAATGGCCGGCGCACGCATCCTGGTCGTTAACGACACACAGGAGATCTTAGAGTTGTTCCGCCTGCTTCTGGAGGACGAAGGCTACGAAGTAATGCTCTCCTCCTTCCCTATCCAGAAAGTCACCGAAATAGAGCAGATGCACCCTGACCTTATCATCCTTGACTTTGTATTTGGCGACCAGAAGAGCGGCTGGCAGATGCTGCAAATGCTCAAGATGTGGAACTCCACTGCTTCTATTCCTATCATCGTCTGCACAGCAGCTACGCAACTTGTACGTGAGCAGGAGGGCTATCTCGTCTCCAAAGGAGTGCATGTGGTCTATAAGCCCTTCGATATCGACGAGCTACTGGCAGCGGTCAAGCAGGCGCTGGAGATCCCGGGCCATATCAGGCATCCCGATCAGGGTTGATAGCGATTCCCCTTTCTTTTGCTCACCAGCTTAGATGCGCGCAAGGTTGGGCGAGCTGAGCATACGGTTGAGGAATTTGCTGGCGGTGCGCTTATCGACGCGCTGGCCGATGCGCGCTAACAGGACGTTAGCCGGCTCCATACTCACGTTCGGCTCGGTAGTCGGATACTCCTTGAAGCCTTGAGTAGCGAAAAGCTTTGCCAGCAGTTCGCGATAGCGATACATCGAGATGCCCAATCCCTCGGTATCCCAGTGCCACGAGAGGCCCACAGCAAAGAAGATCATATCCTCCAGGGCATCGAGTTCGAGCGCGAAGGCCAGCAAGTGGCGCGCGATGCCGAGGCCGCGCCAGTTCGCGCTGACCTCGATAGCCACTTCGTAGACGTTCTCGATGCCCTCCCACCACTCGTCGGCGGGCGCAATCGTGACCTGGCCGACAATCACGCCGGAGGGTGTATGCGCCAGTGTCAGCGCGCTATCGGAACTCTTCGCGATTCCCAGCAGCAATTGATGCTCGCGCTCGGGAAGGCGCGCGAAGGCTTTCAGGCCGCTATCGGGTCGCAGGCGCTCAACCAGCGAGGGCGGGCAGAAATCCCGCAGCAGGATCGGCCCTTTCTCCGTCTGGATCATTTTGCTGCGCGACGGGGCCGTGTCCCTGTTCATATGCAGCAGGTCGAACAGCCCGGCCAGGGGTGAGCGCTGGCGCGCAGTGGGGAATGCCTGGCGCATATAGGACGAGAGCAGCAGGTGCCGCACCAGCGCTACTGTATGCCTGTTGGTGCGGCTGATATTCCAGCGGCGCGGCTGCTCGGGGAAATCTTCTGCGCGATCCAGAAACGTCGCCGGAAAGTAGGAAGGCAGGGTATCTTTGCCCATTACCTGCTGCGCGGTCTCCTCCTCTTCCCGCGCGGCCTGCCACGCGGGCTGCCAGCGCTGCACCCACTCGTCCGGCAAGCGCTCCGGTAGTTGCTGGCCCGACATCTCCGCCCAGACCATCGACCACGCACGCGGCACCACGCGATAGAGGTCATAGCCCCCACCGCCAACGGCTACCCAGCGCCCGCCGCAATAGTTGTGCGCCAGCGCGTGCGCCGCTTTGATCTGCGCCTGGATGCCGCGCATGGTTAAAGAGAGGTGCGCGAGCGGATCCCAGGCATGGGGATCGCAGCCATGCTGGGTGATGATGATATCGGGCGCGAACGAGGCTGCCAGCGGCGAGAGCAGCGCATCGATGGCCTCGATATAAGAATCGTCCTCAGTAAACGGCTCCAGCGGCACATTAACGGAGTAGCCGCGCCCGCTGCCACGGCCGAGTTCGAGCACATCTCCGGTTCCCGGAAAAAGATAGCGGCCGGTTTCGTGCAGCGAGATCGTCATGACGCGCGGATCATCATAAAATGCGCGCTGCACGCCATCGCCATGATGCACGTCAAAATCGATATAGAGGATCTTGGCCTCGCTGGCTTGCAGCACGCTGGCAATGGCGACGGCGATATCGTTATAGATGCAGAAGCCCGACGCCCGTTCCGCCCAGGCATGATGCAGACCGCCGGCGGGGTGAAAGACGTGCAGCGGACGCTCATTACCGGCGAGCGCTCCGCCGGTGGGCAGACCAAGCACGGCGCTCATCGCCACCAGCGTACCACCTACGACGCGCGCCGCGGCTTCGTGCATGCCCGGTTGAGCGGGCGTGTCGCCATCGTCAAAGCCGTAGCGCAGAGCCAGCCGCGCACGCTCCCTGCGCTCTTCATCGCTGCCGTCCCCCTGCTCCCGGCTCAGGCGCTGCACCGCCGCGATATAATCGGCGGTATGCACCAGGCGCAGTTCCTCCAGCGTCGCCGCGCGCAGGGGGAGCCGCGTGTACTCTTCGCCGGGCCGCCAGAGTCCGCTGCATTCCAGCAGATCCATAAGCGCCTTCAAGCGGCCCGGCTGCAACGGGTGGCCGGGGCCGAAATCGTAGTGCAACTCTGCGGGATCGAAGACCAGGCAGGTGCGATGCCTCATATCAGCCATGTTTCTCGCCTCCTCCTATTGGCGCGCCCTCTTGCTGTGGAGTGCCAAAGCTATACCGAATTCCCTCACGCTGCAAGCGCAGCAGCAAAGGCGTAGGATGGATGGTGCCCAGGCGCAGTGTCGCGCTATGCGGCACGCCCTCAGACGCGAGGGGCGCGGCCATGATGCTGCGAATGGGCACATGCAGTTCAGCCGCCAGCAGCAGCGTGCGTGTGAGCGGGGACATATCTCCTTCCGGCAGCGCAATATCGATCTGCATACCAGGCTCAAACGCGCCCATCGCGCGCGCGAGGGCATTGAGGAGGTCGCTGCGCGTAATCAGCCCGACAAGGATAGCGCGGTTCTCCTGGTCCGCCTGGCTATATTCTACGACGGGCAGGTAGTCCAGGCCGCGCTCGACCAGGATCTGGGCCGCCGCTGCCACGCTGGTTGTTGGCGTGACGCGGATCAGTGCACGGTGCATGACTTCGGCGACGCGCCGCTCCTGCCACATCCCGGCTCCCGCCTCGTCGCTCCTATCAACTGCCGCCGCCATGTTGATATCCTGCGCAGTGAGCACGCCCTGGAGTAAGAGCGCCGTCTTGCGCTGCTCGTGCCCTTCTGCCTGCTCCGCCAGGGAGAGGCTGACGGTGCGGGCTACCGGAAGATGATGAAAGCCATACTGGCGAAAGAGGCTGGCAGCATGAGCCAGCGTGTCATCAGGTGCGACTGTTATCAGTCGCGTCGTCATAATGTCGCGTACAATCATAGCCTGCACCCTCCCTCTTTAGTACGCAGCCGCGCGATTATGGACGTTAACCACCAGAGGAGGGAAAGTCTCCCGGTGCGCCTTTACCTGAAGCGTTCCCAATGGACGAAAGATTCCACAGGCTTGCGCGCCTGCGCCACCGGAGGTCTCCTGAGCCGCGCTTCCTCGTCCGGGTAGCCAAGCGAGATCACTGTGCGTACCAGGCGCTCTTCTGGAATGCCAAGCAGTTTTTTCGCTGCTGCCTGACCGCTGCCCGTGAACCAGCCGATGCATGAGCCAACACCATAGGCCAGGGCCGCGAGCATAATGCGCTCGCTCAGCCGCCCCTCGTCATAGGTTTCCTGACTTACACGGCCAGCGTCGCCCGCCATCACAAGTACAATTCCTGCCGCCGCACCCGCAAGATGCGCCGCGTGTCCCTCCACCTGTGATAACGCCTGCAAGGTAGCGCGGTCACGGATCACCACCAGATCCCACGGCTGGCGATTGCTCGCGCTGCCAGACCAGCGCACAACTTGCAGAATCGCATCGATTACTTCCTGCGGCACAGGCTCTGAACGGAACTGGCGCACCGCGCGCAGCCGGCGCAGAAACGCGATCAACTCCTGTGGCCGTTCAGCGGCTTTCATTGGTATCCCTCCTCAT
>Ga0070740_10002790_pt1 | contig 19641 bp, 22 predicted proteins | sample Coa_R2_FD_67286 | JGI IMG/M metagenome (GOLD analysis project Ga0070740, IMG submission 67286) | Surface soil microbial communities from Centralia Pennsylvania, which are recovering from an underground coalmine fire - Coalmine... | ecosystem: Environmental > Terrestrial > Soil > Unclassified ...
CAACGGTAGTCGGCGCGGAGTTGTATTGCTCTCGCTGGAATGCTTGCATCCGGGGCAGGGAAGCGCTATTGAGATCGCGCAACTTGCGAGAGGAAATTTCTGGGATGTAGAAAGCGGAACCCAACCCGATGAGCTAGGTATAGGGCTAAATTTGTTCGCCGCGGCAGCACGAGCTCGAATTAGGTAACCACGTCGCCCTACCCTGCCGTTCTGACTATTCCTCTCATTTATCGCTGGAGGCTTCGAGCTGCCACGGGGTCTAGCTCGCGATTCGTACCGCTCCAGTAATTCGAAATGTGCATGTACAAAGATAAATCCGAGCCTCAACAACTCGGGCGGTGAAGGTAACTTTCCAATACGCTTTCGATGGAGTTTCGAGTTAAACCCCAAGAGAGATGCCGTGCTTGGCTCGGGCACATGGCAACTCGCGGGATATCCTTTCATCAGCTATGAAGAGGGGTCGGAGCAGGAATCGCTATTCCGTTCCGGCTCACGCTTGTTCTCCCGATTTTCGGAATGTGAGACTCGGGAGAACAGCCAATTACTTGACCTATAACTGCTACCAATGAAAAGCTCAGCATTGAGATTCGTTTCTAATTCGCTCGTTGCCATCCGCAACGCGCGAGCCCCATAGGTGCAATCTGGTAAGATTCACAATGTAAATTCTACACCATTGTGTAGAATTTATGCGCCCCCCCATTATCTTCGAGTCAATAACCGCATTTCTCGGGGTTATCTTTAACTGGTAACTCAGAAAAATCCTAGAGCCCTAGGGCCGGCGAGGCACTTATGCCAGTCCACGTTCGCCGGAGGTGGGAGTCGGCTTAGATTCCATCCCTATTGGGCCATGGCCCTTTGTTGGAGGGCCACGTCGAAAACGCAACAGAAAACACTGGGCGAAGCGCTGCTCCTCGCCAAGACTCACGTTTGCTGTGCTTTTCGCTGAGAACTCGAGCGGGTCACAGCACCTCCTTTGTATGGAGAGCGTGAAATCTCATAGTGCAGTTGCGATGCTAGATCCTTACTTCGATCATCCCGCCGAAGATGCACTCGAACGCTTCCTCCTGCAGCAATGCCAGGAGGACGAGCTCGAGGCGGTGGAAACACATATCATTGGGTGTGAGTCCTGCATAACACGCCTCGAAGACCTCGAATTTCAGATCACCGCGACGAAGCTCGCTCTCCAGGAACTGGAGAGCGAGCGAAGCGCCAGGGAAGCCGCCAAACAGCAGCATTTCTGGAAATCCTGGTTCACCATTCCTACCCTGTCATGGGCAGCCGGCGCAGCCTGTCTCGCACTCGCACTGCTCGCCGCTCCCCGATTTGTTCCCGCTAATGTCAATCTCTCCGCTTACCGCGGGCTGGAAAGCCCCACGGTTCCCGAAGGACGCCCCCTGGATTTGCACTTGAACGCCGCGGATCTGGCCGAAGGCCGGGTGGGCGTCGAAGTGGTGGATAGCAACGGCTCCGAACTCTGGAAAGGCTCCGCCAACATCCAGCACGACCAAGCCGAAGTAGTAGTTCCCCGGATTACCGAACCGGGCGCGCATTTCGTGCGCCTCTATGCCCCTGCGCAAGACGATGGCGAGGGCCGCCTACTGCGCGAATTTGCTTTCGATGTTCAATAGTTTCGTGTCCCCATCGGGGATGCTGGAAACCCCTCGCCTTTAGGCGAAGCTGGGCGCGCTTCACGAAGAGCGACCTCAAAGGTCATTTGGTGTGGGCGCCGAAATATCAGAAAGCGGTGCTGAGGGGGGAAGTAGCGATTTGTCTGCGCGACGTGGTGCGGCAGATCGCCGCAGAACACGAATTGGAAATTGTACCGGGAAGGTCGCCCGTCAACAGGTATACCCGTTCGTCCCGTATCGACCGAATCAGCCCGTGAGCCGATTTGTGCAGTGGCTGAAAGGGATCAGCTCGCGCGTATTCTTACAGGAGTTTCCACACCTGCCGAAGAAGTCCTGGGGTCGGCATCTCTTGGGGGCGAGGTTATGTCGCTGTCCAACTCGGCCACCGCCATCGACGAGATGACCCGCGAGTACATTGATGAGCAGGAAGGCGAAGAGGTTGCCCACGGCAGTCGATTTCCAATCGGCACCGGTTGAACTCTCGACTTGCAGTCGAGGGTTGTTCAGGTCGTACACTGGGATAGTTCCGACTGGTAAGAATTGACGAGCCAATAACTCCAGGTTCTCCCCTGAGTCGCGCAACACCTACCGATGCGCGAAGACTAGAACTAACTCAGTTTAGCGTGGGACTAAATGAGATATCCCAGGCTATGAGATGAGTAAGTATGGCATGGGTCCAGTTGAATCGTTTGGCAGATGGAACGTTTCTTGTCTCTTTAGCTACTCGCTATAGTAGCTCTCCCTTATCCTCAGTGAGTCTGTTATCCTCCGGTCTCGTACGATCTTCATCGAGGCTACAGCACACCGCTTAGTGCTACACTTTTTGGTTACGGTCATTGCCGCACGGATTTTTGTAGGCCTGTTAACTCAGATCTTGATGCCATGAGCATGGCAGAACTGTGATCGTCCTCTCGTATTTCTCCCTCAGAAGTTTCCGCGACAAAGATAACTATTGTTTGTAGCTCTATGTCTCGTTTCCATCTCGGAAAGGCCGCGAGGGCGTGTGTGCGTTGCGCGGTGTTGCCTTCTATGGTTCTTCTCTTGCCATCTCAAATGCTATCCCAGACGAATCCGTCTGCGCAAACGTTTCCGTCCACACTTGTCGGTAGTAGCTCTTCGCCCATTTCACTCGAATATCGGCTAGCAGGACTCGTATCAGCTCCTACTGCATCGTTCGCAAGTAGCAGTACGGAATGGAACCTGTCGAGCTTCACTTGTTCCGGATCGTACAACTGCGTCGCGAGCATAGTATTCTCTCCGCACTATCCAGGACGGCGCCAAAACGGATTGCTGCTTTTGGACTCGTCAGGCAACGTTCTTGTGAGTACTTCTCTTTCTGGTATTGGAAGCGGACCCGAAGCAGCGCTGTTTCCGGGAATGTTGTCGATCTTGATCGGCACCGGACTCCCGGACGGGTACGGAACTCCGCAGGCGGGTCCGCCGACAGGTACTCCAATGCGGACTCCGCAGTCGGTCGCAGTCGACGGACAAGGGAACGTCTATGTTGCGGATTCTCTCAGTAATGTTGTTCTGGAATTATCTGCATCCCAGCAACAGATTTCTATTGTTGCTGGGAATGGGCTGGCTGGTTTCAATGGCGATGGCGGACCAGCGACAGCGGCCATGCTCAATGGGCCTACGGGCGTTGCGGTTGACGCACTCGGGAACGTTTTGATTGCGGATAACGGAAATAACCGTGTCAGGCTTGTGAGCACGGCGACGCATCTTATTTCCACTTTTGCTGGCGGCGGAACGAATCCCGGTACGGACACGCTAGGCGATGGCGGACCGGCCACGGCGGCCACCCTCAACGGTCCGACAGCCGTTGCTGTCGATGGTTCGCAAAACGTCTACATTTCTGATTCTTGGAACAATGTGATCCGGCGTGTGGATCCTTCCGGAACGATCACAAGAGTGGCCGGTTCTGTTCCCGGCGTTGCGTTCACCCCTGGTGAAGATAATCTCGGCGATGGTGGATCAGCTACATCCGCGTTGCTTTCAGACCCCACAGGATTGGCGGTCGATGCAACGGGAAGTACACTTTACATCGCCGACACGGGCGACAACCTAGTCCGGAGAGTCGATCTGACGCAGAATACGATTTCCGTTTGCGCAGGAAACGTGGCGTACGGCGGAATTTTTCAGGGCGATGGCGGGCCAGCAGTTAATGCGGGGTTATCCGCGCCCAATGCCGTAGCTGTTGATGCAGCGGGAAGTCTCTATGTCGCTGACACGAACAATCACGCTATACGGCGGGTGGATGGGTCGACCGGTCTGATAACAACGATTGCAGGCACGGGCCGCGAGGGCTACACGTCTTCGGGATTGGCGAACGTTGCTCTACTGGAGCACCCTTACGGGCTCGCGATCGATGCCCGAGGAAATCTCTACATCGCAGACTACGACAACTGGGTCGTGCAAAAAGTTCAAGTGAACGGATTATCGCGCGTATATCCGGCTACAACCGTCGGCCAGATAAGTACGGATCACCCATTTTTTCTGGCCAACATTGGGAATTCACCACTCACACTTGATGTTTTCGCCATATCTTCGAACTTTCTAGATAGCCGTGTTGGCTTACCGGGCGAGTGTTATGGCGGAACCACTATTCCCGCGGGTGGAACATGTTCAGCAACCATTGCTTTTGCGCCGGCAGCCGACGGCTCGCTTGTCGGTTCCGTTCTGTTTTCGGACGATTCTCTGAATTTTGCCGCAGTTTCTCAATTCATCAATCTCACCGGCGTGGGCGTGTCAGCCGCCCAGATTCAACCAAACATATCTTCCGTCATATTTCCGGATCAAATCGTGGGCACATCGAGCGCTGCCTATACGCTGATTCTCTTGAATTCCGGGAATCTCGCCGCCGCCGTTTCGTCAATCTCTATCAGCGGTCCGAATGCGGCGGACTTCGGCGAGAGCAATCGTTGCCCTAGCAGTCTGGTACCGGGTGGCACCTGTACGGTTTCCATTACGTTCACCCCTTCTTTCGTTGGCGGAGAATCGGCCTCCCTGTCGATCACGGATTCGGGTGTTGGCAGTCCGCAAGTGGTGACGCTTGCCGGCACCGGCGCGCGACCTCCCGCACCAGTCGTTTCGCTTTCTCCAACCAGTTTGAATTTCGGCAACCAGAATGTGGGCACCACTAGTACTATCCAAACGATCACGTTATCTAACCTCGGCTCCGCCGCCTTATCGATTGCAAACATCTCGATTCCCCCAGATTTCTCTGCCGCCAACACGTGCGGGACAAGTGTCCCTGCTGGCAGCAATTGTATGATTAGCGTCTCGTTCCAGCCCTCCGCGGCGGGCATGCGCGGCGGGCTGTTGACTATTAAGGATAACGCTTCCGGTTCTCCACAGTCTGTTTCCCTTTCGGGCAACGGTGCCGTGGTGCCCGCCGCTTCGGTGATGCCGGGAGTTCTTATTTTCTCGAACCAAAGTCTGGGCTCGTACAGCCCGGCTGAGTTTATTACACTCTCGAATACCGGCTCTGGTTCTCTATCGATTTTGCAAGTTTATACAACGGGAGATTTTTCCGAAACCAATAATTGTGGTAGTTCTGTCCCGCCGGGGCAGCAGTGCAGCATTGCCGTATCGTTCTCCCCGACTGCTCTCGGCACAAGAACTGGGCTGCTAACAATTGTGGACAACAGCTCTCTCGGGACTCAGCAAACGGTTTCGTTGTCTGGAACAGGTGCCGGCACGCCACAAGCGATTTTATCCCCGATGACGATAACATTTCCAACTCAAAATGTCGGCTCAACCAGCCCGCCTCAGGAGCTTTCGATCTTGAATGCAGGTTCGGCGCCTCTTTCTGTCTTCGCGATTTCGGTAATTGGGGATTTTGCAGAAAGGAATACGTGCGGCGCCACGCTCGCTGCGGGAAGTAGCTGCACTGTGTTTGTGACGTTTACACCCAGCACGACCGGCCCGCGGGGTGGCGCGATTGTCCTTTCGGACAATGCTAGTGGCTCTCCGCAATCGGTCACCCTATTCGGCACGGGGTCCGGCGTTCCTCAGCTTTGGATTTCTCAGGCGAGCATCACGTTTCCGGCCATTCCACTGGGCAGCAGCAGCTCCGCCCAGATCGTCTGGTTGTCGAATACTGGGTCCGCGCCTCTCTTGTTCAAAAGCATCACCGCGACGGGCGATTTTGCTGAAGTGAATAATTGCGGCACGCTGAATACTGGTAGCCAGTGCATTCTATCCGTTACGTTTACTCCGGCTGGCACCGGGATAAGGCAGGGTGCTGTTATGATAGCCGATAACGCGCCCGGGTCGCCACACGCCATCGGTCTTTGGGGCAGCGGCGCTGGTACTGCGCAATTTTCAGTGGCTCCCCTGTCGCTAGTCTTTCCCGACCAGGAAGTGGGTACGTCCAGCGTAGTACAGACCGCCACTATTTCGAATACAGGTACAGGTCCGCTGCTGCTGGAGAGCGTGACTCTATCGGGCGTAAATGCCTCCGATTTCAATGAGACTAGCAATTGCGGCGGTCAACTCAATCCGGGAGCGCAGTGCTCGATATTGGTAAGCTTTAGCCCATCCGCCGCTGGACTACGAAACGCCTCGGTAAGCATTGCAGACTCTGCGGTCGGATCCCCTCATGTTCTGAACCTAGCCGGCACAGGAACCGGAACGGCGCTTCTCGTTATGAGTGTGTCCAACGTGGTTTTTGATAGTGAGCCGCTCAAGCAGGCCAGCACACCACAGCTGATCGTTCTCTCGAACATAGGCAGCATACTCTTCGATGTTGCTAGTCTAGCCATTTCTGGCGAAAACTCTTCGGATTTCACTGCCGCGAGCAATTGCGGTAGCACGGTAGCTCCACTATCGAGTTGTGTTGTTGCCGTGACGTTCTCCCCGACCGATTCTGGAGCCCGGACTGCTAGTCTTACGATCAGCGATGGGCAGTCCTCGGGTTTGGCGTATTCTGTAGCCTTGAGCGGTACTGGCATTGCCCAATAAATCTCGATGCGTGACTACGTTGTGCATTTGGATAAAGCCATGAGCCCGAACTGGTGATTCAGAGGCATAGCTTCGAATTTCGGATCTCAACGGGTCAGCGAGGCTCGTTCAATCGTTCGCGACGTTCCGCCTCAGTCCGCTCGGTGTGGTACTTAAACTAACCAGCCAAGGGCTGCGCCCTTGATATCCCTGAATATTGAGCCGTTGAGATAACCCGACGGGGCGTTCATAAGGTAGGCTTCCACGTATCTGACCACACTGGAGGTTCCATCAACGTCTTCGTCGAGCATCACAAAGATAGCATTTGGTTTCGATACCGATGCTTCGATCGAATTCTGTTAAACGGGCTGATTCAGCCCTTCCAGCAACCGCAACGAGTAGGTTGGGTTCGATACTTATCGCAATCAATATCCGGTGAGTCGGGATGTGCTGCACGAGATCGCTGATCAATTCACAATTAGCCTGGATATCTCACGAATTAGTGGCAAAGAGCCGCCGAATCTGGCATAAACATTTGTGCAAGCAGATGTTTAGAGAACCAGAGGAGGCGGCTCTTTCTATGACAGAGTGTACCCAATCGAGTTTTGAGTTTTCAGGCGCGTGGTCGCGATCGGTGGTGGCGCGCTTCGATGGAGGGAAGATCACGTCAGACGGCGGCGGTCTGCTGTTGCGCGAGGTGGACCGGCGGATTGGGCTATTAAATCGCCTGAGCGAGTGTTTTCAGGACGGCCGGAGTCAGAGCCGGGTGCGGCACAGCGTGCGGGAGATGGTTGCGCAGCGAGTCTACGGGTTGGCGCTGGGTTACGAGGATCTAAACGATCATGAGCAATTGCGTGAAGACCCGCTCGTGATGCTGCTGGCCGGAAGCGCAGACGCGGAGAGCGCGTTAGCCGGAAAAAGCACGCTGAATCGTCTGGAGTTGGCCGGGGAAGCGGGCGCAGAAGACCGCTACAAGAGGGTCCACTATGATGCGGATGCCATCGACAGTGTGCTAGTGGCAGTGTTTCTGGAAGCTCATGCGCAGCCGCCGCAGGAGATCGTGATTGATCTGGATACCACGGATCTGCCGTTGCACGGCCATCAGGAGCAGCGGTTCTTCCATGGCTTTTATTACCACTACTGTTACCTGCCGCTCTACATCATCTGCGGCGAACACTTATTAAGAGTGCGGCTGGGCCTGCCAATATCGATGCCAGCGCCGATGCCCTCGAAGAGGTAGAGCGCATCGTAACGCAGATCCGTCAGAGTTGGCCGCAAGTGAAAATCATTCTGCGCGCTGATTCCGGTTTCTGCCGCGAGTCGCTGATGAGCTGGTGTGAAGCCAACCAGGTCGAGTATGTTTTCGGCTTTGCGCGCAATGAGCGCTTGCGACGCATCATCGATCCGCAGATGCAGCAAGCGGCTGCGCTTCACCGTGCCAGCGGCCAGGCGGCGCGTGTCTTTACCGAGTTCACTTACGAGACCAACACGAGTTGGAGCCGGCCGCGCCGTGTGGTCGCCAAGGCCGAGCAGATCGAAGGCAAAGAAAATCCACGTTACGTGGTTACCTCGCTGGAGGCTGCCAGCTGGCCCGCGCAGAAGCTGTACGAGCAACTGTACTGCGCGCGCGGCGACATGGAGAACCGCATCAAGGAACAGTACTCGTTATTCGCGGGTCGAGTCAGTGCGGCCACCATGCGAGCCAACCAATTACGTCTGTATCTTTCCGCTGCCGCCTATGTGCTGCTGAGCGCCTTTCGCCGGCTCGCGCTTACGGGCACAACTTGGGCGCGGGCGCAATGTGAGACCATCCGCGCCCAGCTCCTGCGCATTGGCGCTCAAGTGCGCATTACAGCGCGCAAGGTCTGGATCTCCATCGCTAGCAGTTATCCGCATTGGCGTATCTTTGCCCACGCCCATCAGCAGTTGCGCTGCTGAATCGTGCACGCAGTATAGTTCTTTGACAACTTTGCGTTCCCAAATGCCAGTTCGTGGCGGAGCTTTGCCCGAAAACGACATTGCCCTGCATTTTGGGCCGAATCTTCGGATCGCACCGTCCTCTGTTTCGACGCCGCCGGAGCCCAGTTCGCCCTGAACCATAACTGGTGAGATATCCGGGTTAGGTGGTGAACCGGTCACAGAAATGGGGCGCCTATTTTGGAAGCGCCGGAAGGCAGGCGGGACCATTTTTGTGGACCGCTACTTCCGTCGAGCTCAGCCCGATGAGTTGGTTGCGATTCTGAAGGCACGGGAACCTGCCCGCATTATGATCGCAATCGGAAACAAGAAAGAGAACCGGTGGCGATCTACAGATCGCCCAGCGCTGGGTCATTCAATACTACTTTTACGTGAACGATAAGCAATGGGGCCGGATGTTGGTTCGGGTTTGTCCTTATCTTCCGTTTTCTGCGCGCGTGTGCCTGAACCAGCATTACTGGCTCGCCAATCGTCTCCGGCAGGAAGGCATTGATTTTCGGCAATGCTCGAACGCATTTCTCAATTGCAGTAACCATAACGGTCTAACTCTGCCTTTGAGTCCCTCTCGAACGGCAGAAGGTACATGGCGTCTTTAAGCCGAATTGTTGCCAGCTTCGCGTTAAAGTAGTCACAAATCTCTACCGACGTCCCGCGGGGCAAAGTCACATTCCAGCCCAGTCGGAATGTTCCGTTTCCATTGGGTAGCAGTGGCATCGCAGACGTGTCGGCGGGCAAAATGTACTGTGCTTGCATAGTGCTCAATCGACGAGAAATCAAATCGGAATGAATCAGATTATCTGTGGCGAAGAGGCGGAAATCTCCGGCTGACGCTTAGCCATCGAAGAACGCACGGCAGTTTTTTTGGCAACACTTCGCTGTCCGCACGTCCCGTGTAGTAGACGGGGATTGCCGTTGCTCTCTCAATCCGCTCTCAACTGTCCGGCCTAATTTCTGCTTCGTGGCCGGGATAATGACAGCGAATGCGGTGCCGAAGAGATTGGCTACTTGGCCGCTTTCCGTTTGGCCGATGGAGAAGGCGAGATGCCGACCTACAAAAGGTCGTGCCGTCACGCTGAACGCAGCCCTCGATTGGGCACCGGGCAGGATCCCCGGACTACCCAAAATAGAGCCCTCGTGCCTTGAATACGGCGAAGGGCGAGGGAGTACCGTGACGGCTGAGCAGCCGAGGCCGACAAGCAGATCATGAGAATGCATAAGGCTTGATGCCATTAAATTTTCACCATCGCCGGATCGAAGATCCACTGCCGGGTCTATGTAGAGTCTACACGGGACCGCAGATTACCTGGATGACGCTGACGAAAAGTCGCGGAGCCGGAGGAAGATCCTAGAGCCTTTCGCCGTCCGCACCCAGTCATCCATCATGCCGGGCCATCAGAAACTCTGGCGGCTGACTTCGACGTGTAAGGTATGAATCCGGCAATTATGGTGCTTGCGAATCGAAGCGTGCCGTTTTGGCTGTACGATCTTAACTTGGAGGGCGTTTCCACTCAAGAACTGGCGAGAGCCTATTCACTTGTACCAAATGGGTGCAGAATCAGATGAGTCGGTTCGGATGATGCTCAAGGATTAGGTGAAACTCGCTCTCCTTGAATCGCCAACGCACCAAGTTGAGCTGCTCGATGCACGTCGCTGCTGAAGCCGTTGTGGGACGAGGGAACAGCGGTAGGGTCTTCGCGGTCACAGGCAAGCTGTGAACTCTGGGGTCTGCCGAAGAATTTTAAGATGACGCCGCACGAAGACAGGCAGCCGGGCAGCGCGTGCTTGTACCTCTTGAAACAACCGCGCTAACGCACCTCTATCACCGCTTGAAAACCAGTCGGACGGAATGCCTTCGGCGGCAATGTGCAACTGGTCCTCGTTCAGCATTCGCATCATTTCGATAGCTTTATCACAGATAATCTGGGTGTCCGGGAAACCATAGACAGCGCGATCCACGTAGAGCCCATATCCGGGGACGTCTTCAAGTTCCCAACGATGGCCCGCAAAAATGAGACCGTGATCGATCAGCCAAACACGAAAGATAGCTTTGCCCCTGCGCGAGGGCGCTCTAACAAAAATGGCTTGACGTTTATCGGTATTCCCCAGCAATTTATCAAGCACGAACGCTTTGGAGAAATCTTCCAGATTTTCCACGTTCGCCAGCAGCTTTCGGGGAAGAAAATCGTATATAGCCATGCTGTTTGGATCGACGGGGCACTGCGATCCGAAGTGAATGCCAGAACTCACCGGCACTTTCTTGTTCTTCATCGAAAAGTGCAGTGAAGCCGCCTGTTGAACCGCCCGCGAGAGATACAGCAACCGGATCGGCGGGGTCGAAATTCCAAACTGTTGGAACAATCTGCTAGCGATGCATTCGTTGATGAGGGTGCGGTTGCCTTGGGGGTTGCGCGCAAACTTGGCGACGTAATACCGGCCATCGTCGCCCTCAACCAGGTAAGCTTGCGAGCCGCCTCGCATGGGTCGTATTACGGATTGGACGTTGACAACTTCAGAAGTCATAGCAACCTTGTTCCCCGTCTGCGACTCGCTAGACATCTGCATGGGCGGTTCGATTCGGCTCGGGAGATAACACGCGTCCTATTCGGCTCCCACACTGCAAGTAGGCGGCTGGCTGGCTCCATAAACCGATTCCGTCTTGCTTCACCTTGGATTCCCCACCAGTCATCGCGCACTCCACCGCCCAAAGTCTTATCGATAACTCTTGGGCTAAAGTAGAGAAAGCGTAGAGGCACTCCGCTATCGAAGATCTCTGCATCGCATGCGATTGCGTCGAATTCATGTCTAATCCGCGGCGTGGCGAATGGACCCTAATAGTTGCCGAGTTGCCGGAGCGGCCTGCTCAGTCAATCGGTGTCTTATTCGCTGATATCGGTGCCAACCGGCTATACGTGCGCCTCAAACAGGATTGGTGGACCGATTTTTCAAGCCAAGATGACGCAGAGGTCTGGCGCGAACTGACCGAGGACTTTGAGCGTAGGGCGCAGGAGATGGGCGCGATCCATTTTCTGGACTGGCTAGAAGATACCGCATCGCATACTCTGCGGATAACCGCGCGACAGCCAATCTCATTCCGCGATCCAGAGATTACCCTCGGCAACCTCTATCAGCAACATGTGGTGGCGGCCGCCGAATGACTGGTCGCCTCGGTTGCACAATTCGTTATATGGGGCCTGAAAAATCGATAAGAATTTTCCTGTACTGACCGCACCAAGGGTAAAGCATCAAATGGAACAGGCGAATATCAGGGCTACTTTGGAAGCAAAGCATAGGGAATTGCTGGGCGGCATTGGGAGTCGGGAAGACATTCGGATCGAGAATGCCGCCGATCCGTTCGATAATTTGCAATTGCAGATGAACCGGGAGGTCGTAATCCGCACGCTCGATTCCGACTCCGCGCTGTTGCGCCAAATAAGCGGGGCGCTTCAGAGACTCGAAGAAGGAACGTTCGGGATCTGCCTGGAATGCGAAGAGGAGATCCCCGCTCGGCGCTTGCAGGTGCTGCCCTGGGCGGCGCATTGTGTTTCCTGCCAGGAAAAGGCGGATCGCCGGGCTGCGCAGGTAGGCGATGCATTTTGGACTGAGGAAGACTGAAGCCGATCCGGCCTTTAGACCGGAAACGGCGTTGAACTGCAACGCCACGTTTTCATGCACCATCGCTACGGTGTAGGTCCGCACACATCCTGCCCGATAGGCTCTGCCGGACAACCTGAAAAAGCTGTATAACTGACTACATGGCTCTTTCCGCAGCCGAACTGGATGCCCTGATTACCGATCTGACAGGTCAGTACAGGCAGCTTTCTCGCGAGTATTCGGAGATGGCGGGTCAAGAACGTAAAGATGAAATCGCTGATACGATGAGTGCCATCGATTGTCAGCTTGCTCGTCTGGAAGAACAGCACCAAATACTCTCCAATGTGCGCACTTGGGCAGTGGGAGCCGGTTGAACACAAGATCGAGACTGTCCGGTAACTGACCCCAGACTCCGGGCCGATCAGCCCTGGATCGTTTCAGGGATGCCGCGTTTATGCATGATCCGCAGTGCTTCCAGAGTTTCGGACCACTGTTGGAATCGCTCTTCGCCGTCCCATTCGCCAGCATCCTTGGCGCGTTTCGCTTCCGCCGTTTGCTTCTCGGCGATCTCGATCATCTTGGAAAGAGAGAGTTTTTCGGCCATGTGAATTGCCGAGTATACACCATTATGCTTGCTCGGTCGAGTAATCGTGTGCCTGCGTAGCTGAGGATTGATCCGGGTCTTGAGGAGATGAAAACAGCCGAAATGACTGCTGTTATGAATAGCCTACGATTTTGGCCGCCGTGCTGCCCTCGTTGTTCGCCTTTGCGCAGGTCGCGCCCTTAGCAGCCTTCCCTCAAACTGCGACGGAACAGTAGAAAAAGGCAACGGTTTATGTAGCGAACACCGGGAAGCGCTATCATCCGGCCGGGTGCAGATATGTCTCCGGTACAGCACTCGACCCCTGAGCCTGAGCGATGCCGTGACGGCAGGGCGGACGCCGCGTCACGTTTGCCGCCCGCCTGTTCCCAAAGGATAGGCGCAATGGAGGCATTCCAGCCGAGGACGCACGCATCGGGCAGAGTTGATTGAAGAGACTCTGTTGCGAAACCGAGTTGAAAAGAATTGGAAGCGGCTTGAGATTGGGCCGCATAGCAGTCGGGCAACTGTGTTCCGATTCAGGAGGCTGAATATTCAGTACCCGACCGCTATACGCAAGAAAAGTGCTCCGAAGAAATGGAACTCTGTATCAGATTTGCCCTGTTGAATTTACCCCTGCGGCGCAGATTGCATCGGGGAGAATTTCTGGGCCGTGCACAGCTTTAGAGGAACGCTCCACTTACTTCGGACAGCCCGGGGACTTCTCTTCGGCGGGACTGCTCTTTTTTGTTTCCGCTCGCCAAGGCTCTCGTTCGATTGGGGATGGTCGCCACTAGAGGAACATGCGGCTATAGCCACTACCTTGATGGACATCCTAATGGACCAGGAACAACCAATCACTTGCCCTCACTGCCTGTGCGGGCTAACCGAGCCGGAAGTGCGCAGCATATTGGGACGGTTCGCCAGGTCGAAGCGACTCAGTTCTCTGGGCGCAAGCCGATTCGCCAAAATGACTCCCGAGCAGCGCAGTGCGGAGGCGTCGCGTGCAGCAAAGGCACGCTGGGCGAAGAGGAAACTCGTCTAGTTTGCAATCCCCCCTTTGCGACTACAAATCTAATTCGGTGGCCTCACGGCCATTCGCTGGAGTACGGATTTTTCGTAGAGGCTGCTGCATGACATGGAGCGGACGCATGTACGGTTCATGCCCACATTTCCCTGCCAATTGTAATGACGCATAACGTGAGCAGCTAGGTTTTGTAACCGAGTAATAGCGGGTCTGTCGAACCCCGGAAGACCAATGCAGCTTGCCACCTGAAAAGGCTCTAATACCCCGCTAGAGCACCGGGTGTCTTGCTCGACAGTTGTGTAGGCGAACGGAGCCGACACCGCAGATTTCGCGGGAGTGCGGAAGCTTCGATAGGCGGGAGGCCACAGCCGTAATGGCACACCGGACATGCCATCCTGCGAGACCTGACCGACCAACGGTGCGTTGGTCTGTGATGTCGCCGGATTCACGGCCGTCCGCTGGTTTAACGTGGCAACGCCGAGCCGCAGCGATGCGCCCGCGACTGAGAAATTGAGATGCTGGTAAGCCAACGGACCGATCTGCTGAACGCTTTTGCTTTGCGCAAACGCCTCAGCGCCGAGGACACACAGAAAGAGAGCACCCGTGGAAAATATGTTCATAGCGGCGCGGCTATCCTTTCCCCAACCCGTGAGAAAACACCACTAGCATGGCACCTCTATACAACCGACTACAATTCACTGAGGAATGTGACAGGGATAAGTGTACCGGTACACTTATCTCTGCGGCGACGGGTTTATGACGAAATCGGCAGCACGCCCATTCATGTTTTCACCGGCCCGAAGGTCGATGCGTCTGCTACGGATTCGAGCGGCTCAACCCAACTAAGGCGGTATTGGCGACGCGCGATTAAAGCGCCATGCAGATATTGCCGACCGGAACGACCGCATTAGGGGACCAAACGCTTGCTGTCACTTCTCACGTTTCGCCGGGTTGTTTGACATCTCTCAGGGCTGTGAGACCGTGGGTGCCAGATCCCCTTCTGACCGCAGCGCACAAGCGGCTATCAACAGGGGTGGATCGATATATTGAGAGCGCCAGGCTGGAAGATCCTGAGTTCTAATATGGAATTTGTCCGTCCATTTTGTTGAGCTGGATTTCCATTCCAGGCGAGAGTTGAGTGTCTAGATATGTAAGCACTGCGAGTGGACTCTACTGATTCTGCGGCCGCCCGGACAAAGTCCAGAACCGATCGGCATCCTGCTTCTCGATCACTCGACCGACAGCCTGCATATTCGCCTGCGCAACGACCTCCCTAGAATCGATGAAGACGTGAGGGAAGTCCTTGAGGAGCTGGGTCCGGACCTTGGCCACGACCGCTCCCGTCTCCATATCCACCGCGTGCTCGGCTTTATGCGCCAGATGCGTGCGTCCGTCCTTCATCTTCGTGATGCGAGCATCCGGATCGTGCGGATGTGTCCAGTCCTCGTTCGAGCCCTTCTTGGCACGCTTCCGGTCTAGTCTCGCCAGTTGCGCACGCGTCGGCGTTTCGATGCCGGATTCTTGTGCCAAGCGCTGCAAGAACTCTTCATACTGCTCACCCGTGTCGCGCCGCACGATGCTGCGCAACGCCGCGTTCGCTTCCAGCGTCGTCGCATCAATCCCGATCGTCTGGCCGCGTAAGAGACCGTGCTCGGCCAGAATCTCCAGCAACCATACGAACACCAAGCGGTGTGTTTCTACATCGATCAAGCGCCGCGTCCGCGAGATGGTCGTGTGATCGGGTGCTGTCTCGTCCAGCGCGATGCGCAGGAAAGCCCGAATTCCCAGCGAGTCCGCAGCACGCCACGCCATCCCACGTTCGCTGTCAATGCCTTCGAAATACCCGACCATCAGCAGCCGGAAATAGATGCCCGGCGCCAGTCCCGGCCGACCCAGCGTCTTGGCGTAGAACCGCTCACATACCCGCTCGACAAACTCGTCAAACTGACATTCATCCAACAATCGGTTCAGCCGGTCATAAAAAGGATGGCTGGCCGGACGTGCGAGTGCCGCCGTGGCAACCCATAGCTCCTCTTGCCGTTGCCGCTGCTGCCGCGTCCCCATCGCCATACCGTCAGTGTACGCTGAAACATTTTGTATGGGAAATGGTTTTTACTTACTTGCACCCCGGCAGCTAGAGCAGCTCTCCGGGGAGATGGGAGGGGAAAACCTGTTGCGACTCCTTGAGGATCAGGCTTCCCTCACGTTTGAGGTTGAGAATCGTCGGGAAATCCAAACCGCATCGGTAGACGATACGCTTGCGGACTTGTTCCGCCTTCACGTCGGCTTCACAAACAAAACAACCCAGCCGATCTTTCTCGGGGAACGCAATCCGGTTTTCAGCACGGGCGAAATTCATTCCGTTCGAGAAAAGCTGCCGATCTCCCGTGTAGTGGGGCTCCAACTTCTGAAAGCTTTGCAAAGCCCGACCTCTAGTCTGACCGACATCGAAGGGATCGTAAGCAAAGATCCAGCCGTTGCTGCTCACCTGATCAACCTGGCTAATGCGGGCTTACCAGCTTACCGCCCTGTCGCGAAATCCATCCGAGATGCCCTGGTGCACGTTGGCCTCGATCAGGCAAGAATACATGTTTGGGCAGTGTGCATGCGGAGACTTTATACGACGCCCCACCTTCAGAGAGTCTGGAATCATTCCCTCGACACAGTCGAGATTGCGCGTGAAGTGTGCAAAATGGCTGGAATCGCTCAGTCGATGAGGCAAGCTTGGCAGCTTTGGTTCACGACATCGGACAGATCGCTTTAGTTGCGCTCGGTGAGCGATTCGAGAATCAGTATCGGCAACTCCGTAGCGAGGGACTTTATCCGGTAGAAATCGAACAGCGCCTCTGTGGACTCAGCCATGCGGAAATCGGAGCGGATCTCCTGTCGGACTGGCACTTTCCGGGAGACCTGGTAGAAGCCGTCCGTTACCACCACTCCCCGTCGAGATCCCGTTCGGCTCTAGCTGGCGTTTTGTATATAGCGGAAAGCTGGGCCGACAGCCACGAAGATGTTTACGGAATAGCTGAGCACTCGCATGCTTTGAAGCGTTTGAGGCTTGACTCCGCGAACTTCTTCGTAAACAAGCGAAGTGATCCTGATGTTCATTTACTTCGTTTCGCGGCATGAGCGCCCTATCGGTCAATGGCTCGGTGGCACAACTCCTCTCAATGCACCTGGGGTTGAAGCAACCAGGGGCCATTGGGCACCGCATGTAGACACCTGACTGCTATTACTGATAGAGCTTTCGGACGGGCTGCTGCGCCTGCCAGACTGGAATCATGCTCGTGAAGCTTCAGGAAATCGAACAGGCAATCGACCAGCTAAGCCAGTCAGAAATAGATGAACTCCATTCTTGGCTCGACCAACACCATCCGCATTCCATCGACATCCGGATTCAGCGCGACGCGGACTCCGGTCGGCTGCACGATACGATGGACCGTGCCGTTAAGGATGAGGCGCAGGGCCGGACCACCCCATTATAGGTGCTGTCGGCCATGCTTGACGACCGACGACCGAGAAAGAAGCGGGTGAAGCACCGCTGAATCAAATTGTTTTTAATTGTGAGATCGCGCGAGTGCAGGTGCTAGACGGGTTCTTTGACCGCACATACGCCGTTTCCGAGATCGAGTTGGACGACCCCGATGACGGAATGACGATGAGAAAAGCCGTTTGGGATGCCCTACCATGACTGAGCGCAGTGGGGTAAAGGAAATCCTAAACGGCAATCCTCGCCCGTGAGTTCGGAAAAACACGTTCAAGTCCGTAGATTGACATAAGCGGCCAACAGTATGAACGCAAGCTCCCAGCTCGCCAACACGACCTTCCTTTCTCTAATCCTCACAACAATGCTTAGTGCTCAGAAGCTGATACCGGCGGGATCTCTGATCAAATGCCGCGTAGCGGAGAAGATCTCCTCAAAGGTGACGGACATAGGGGACCCGGTGGTTTGCGACGTAAGCCGCTCGCAGTTGCCGTATGGTTCCCGACTGCTAGGTGCGTTCCAAGAGTACAAAGACCCGAGTCATCTCATGGGGAAGGGCTGGATGCAACTCGTCTTCGATCGCATTCTGATGCCGCCGAACCGCGCGACGTCGATCTCCGCAAAGGTGTAGCAGGGCCCGGGATACCGAGTGGATAAAGAAGGGCATATTCTCGGGCAGGGGCACGCAACCCGCGATAAGGTCGAGTGGCTCATCCCGCTTCTCTGGCCGATCGATATCCTCAACCTGCCGCGTCGCGGGCCGACTCCGGTCCTCAGGCCCGAAACGCAATTGACCCTCAAATTCATGGAGGACATTGAGGTTCCGATACAGCAGGTTTCCTATGAGCAGGTGCCCAGCATCTCCGATGCGGATTCGGCCTTGCAATCCTACGGTCTGGTCCCACCTGCCTTCGGTCTAGCCCGCGCTCACCCCTCATGGACCAAGCCCTTTGTAGATACATGGCGGGAGAAGAACACCGAAGAGTATATTCAGCGGCAGCAGGCCGCCAGAGCCGCATGGGAAGAGCAGGAGGCATTTCGGATTCGCCAACCGTAAAAAAGATGGAATCCGAGTCCGGAAACGGCGTGCGAGTCTCGAAGATTGAAATGTAAGCGACTGCTGGTGCCGCTGGGATAAAGAGCGGTTAAACGGGGCGGCAGGGCGCGTCCGACGGCCAGCGCTCGTTGCATTCATAGATCGACTGTTACGAAACTGAGCGCACGAGGGCGACAGATGATTGAACCTGATTCAGAGTTCGAGCAGTTCCTGAGGACTCTCGACAGCGTCGGCGAGATTTCCCTCATTGACGGCGGCTACCGTGTCGTTGTCCATCTCCCCGAGCCCTGGCCGATCAGGATTCCTGCCCGCCAGGCTGTCATTGATTGGTTGAAAGAAAAGCAGCGCGATATCCGGGTCCTCTGGCATGTGCAGCGACCACCGTATATTTGCCCTTCGGACCCGGAAAAGGCTAGACCACCCAAGCCGATCACCCTGGACGAGTATCCCCGTTACGTGACCAAACCTGCGCCCGATCCGGAGTTTGAAGCGTTCTGCCTCTCAGTCCCCGACGTTTTGGGCGTAGCGATCGGTAAAGAGGAGTACATCATAAACGTCAACCTGAAGAGCCTCTGTCCTGTTCGCCGCGCTGTCTATCGCTGGATGGCAAACCATGGACGGCATTTTGACACCGAAATTCCGGGGAATAAGCGGCGACGCGCCAAGCTCATACGAGGGACTAGACCGGGTCATCAGCACATTGACCTATGTCCACAAGCCCGACTGCGAAATCAAATCACCTGATCCAACTGAAACCGGCAAGGACAAGGGCCGAACAAACGATTAGGGCATATGTCACCAGAAATTGAAAAGCTCTTCTTCAATCGCTGGTCGTCGTAATCGAAACTGGTTGCGACGCCGTTGCCGAGAACGCGCCGCGGGCCGCGGTAGGTATAGCGCACCAGTTCGGTTCCGGTCGCGAGTCCCCCGGTCAAGGCCCCGGCCGTTTGGAGAGTGATGGACAAGAGACGGCCCAAAGGGTCGAGCGTTAGCATGTCCGAACGCCCGTCCGGGTACGTCATCAGAGCGGTGCCCGCCGCGTCGTCGTAGGTCAGGGTAGCTGTTTGGCCGCGGCAGGATGCCGAGGTGAGGCGCAGGCTGGAATCGTAGGTGCGCATCAGCGTTATCGCGCCCTGCGTCATCACGACGGGACGGCGAAGAGCATCCCGGAACAATGCAACCGGGGCGGTGGGTGCCACACCGGGCGCCGGAGCGAAGGCGATCCCAGTCAATCCAGCATCCGGGCCGTAGCTGTAGGTGATGGTGGTGCCGCCGGGTGTTATCTCGCGATCCGTCTGTCGCCGGATACCGTAGATGAACTGATGCACGCGGCCGTCCGGATAGGCGATG
>Ga0070740_10002791_pt1 | contig 19637 bp, 18 predicted proteins | sample Coa_R2_FD_67286 | JGI IMG/M metagenome (GOLD analysis project Ga0070740, IMG submission 67286) | Surface soil microbial communities from Centralia Pennsylvania, which are recovering from an underground coalmine fire - Coalmine... | ecosystem: Environmental > Terrestrial > Soil > Unclassified ...
TCCGACAAGTCCATGATCTGGCCGTAGGTGACCTTGCCGTCCTCCTCGGTCAGACGGACGTTGCCTTCGGCGTGCAGGCGCTTGGTGGTCTGGTCGTAGATGACCTTGTCGGCCTCGAGCGTGGAGCCGCCGTAGTAGATCTGCACGTTGCCGACGGCGGCGACACGTTTGTTGTTGTAATCGTAATCGATCTCGTTGGCCTGGACGAGCATCTGCTTTTGCGCGCCGGCGGCTTCGCGCTCGCGCTGGATCTTGGATTTGGGCGGCTTTTGAGCCGGTGCGGGGAAACTGAGCTGCTGAGCCTCCGCCACGATCGGCGCGCAGACAAACCATCCGCCGCTCGCCAGCAACGCGAGGACGGTCAGTAGGCCGCGGGCGCGGCAAAACGCCCGGGTTTCAGGTGGACGAGCGCAAACCGGCCCCGCCATCACCCGTCCTCCTGGTACAACAACGCAATGAAGCCCGTGAGGCCACCGGCGAGCACGGGCAGCCAAGCCGCTGCCACTGGGTGCATCAGCTCGGCTTTACTCATGTCTTCAGTCACTTTCGACAAAACGTAAAGCAGAAAGCCCGCGGCGACGCCACTTAAAACCATTTTCTGAATGCCGCCGAAGCGGAAGAACCGTAAACTCACGGCAGCGGCAAGAAAAACCATGGCGGCAAGCAGGAAAGGCCGCGCCAAAAGCTTCTGGAACTGCAATCTATAGCCTGCGGCCACCAAGCCGGCGTGGTCGGCGATGTTGATATACAGCGGAAGTTCCCAAAACGGCACAGTTTCAGGTGTGGCAAAACTCTCACGCACCTGTTCCGGCGTCAGGCTGGTCTTGAGCCGGTAATTGTCACGATCGACCGGAAGAGCGCCAAGTTCGTAGATGCGTGCATCCATCAGCCGCCACACGCCGGGCTCGAGCACGGCGGCACGGGCCTCGATGCGCTGCTTGAAATGGTTGTCGCTGTCGTAGGTGAAGACGGTGACGCCGCTCAGCGAGATGCCCTGATCGCGGCTCGACTTGGCGTTGATGATGGCCTGGCCTTCGGCCGTGCGCTGGCTCACCCAGTTCGGCCCGCCGCTCCTGGTCAGCTGCGGGCTGTCCTTGCCGAATAGCTCCGCCTCATAGCGCTTGGATTGCTCTTCCAGAATGGCGGCGATCGGGTTGTAGAGCGTGGTGGCGATGATGCCGAGCACGAAGGCTACCACCAGCGCCGGCGAGATGAACTGCCAGGCCGACATGCCGGCGGCGCGTGCGATCACCAGTTCGAGCCGCCGTGACAGGCTGAGATAGGACGACATGGCGCCGATCAGCACGCAAAACGGCATCACGCGCTCGGTGACCTGCGGCACGCGGAAGAACGAGGTTTTGGCCACCAGGATCGCCGAGACGTTCGGGATGTCGCTCGAACGGCGCATCAACTCGATGTAGTCGAGCAGGGCGACGAGCATGAAGATGCCCGCAAACACCAGCATGACCGCGCTCAGGAAGCGCAGTCCAAAGTAACGCACCAGTGTTCCGCCCAAAATCGGCATGCTGTCAGATCATTGCGTCGCGAAGCGTCGGGTGAAGCGCTCGGTGAGCGCGGCGATGGTGTTGGCGATGAAGGCCGGCGGCTCGAGGATCACGCCGCGGCGGATGACCCACAGGCCGAAGACAAAGGCGATGGCGGCGGCGATGTATTGCAACGCCAACATCCAGGGGATGGTGGCGCCGAAGACGCTGGAGGCGAATCCGACCAGCCGGATCACCGCCACGCCGCCGACCGCACCGACCATCGACAGCGTGCGGCTCTGCCGGGTGGTGCGCGGCGCGCCGAGATAGGCGAAGGCGATTACCGTAAAGACCAGCGGGTAGAACGGCGCCATCAGGCGGTCGTGCAATTCGGCGCGAAACGGCCCCGGCTGCTCGATGAAGAACTTGTCGGTCGGGTCGGGCAGGATCAGTTGCCAGAGGTAGCGCTCGCGGATCGAATATTGCACCGCCTGCTGGCCGCCGGAAAATTGCGAAAGATCGAAGGCGTTGCGGTCGAAAACCACCATGGCCGGATCGCGCTGATCGACGGCGTGGCGCTGCAAGATGCCGTCCTTGAGGACGAGGAAAGCGCCCTTGTCGTTATCGACGACTTCGCCGTACTCCGCAGTGACGGTGATCCGCTCGGCCGGATTGCGCCGATCGTCAAGGAAAACGCCCGCCAACTGTCCGTTCGGTCGCCGTTCGCGAATGTAGATGGTCACGCCGTTTTCGACCGGGGTGAAGCGGCCCGGCTGCACGATGTTGCTCACCACATTGGCGCGCACCTCGGTCAGCCAGTCACGCAGCATGCGCAGGCCTTTCGGTGCGAAATAGGCGCTGATGCAGGCGACGCCGATCGATACCACCACCGCCACCGCCATGAAGGCGCGGAAAAGCACCCACGGCGACATGCCGGCCGCATTCATCACAATGATTTCGCTGTCGGTGGAGAGCTTGTTGAGGACGTGGGCGACCGCGATCAGCAGCGCGATCGGCGCGATCACCAGCACCAGAAGCGGGATGATCAGGGCGGTAATGCCCATGAACACCAGGATGGTCTGCCCCTGGCTGGTGACGAGGTCGAAGTCGTGCAGCGCCTGCGTCACCCAGATGACCGCGGTCAGGCTGACGAGCACGACCAGGAACGCACCGAACGTGGTGCGGAAGATATATCGGCTGATCGACCCCATCCGCGGTACCGTCCCCCAATCGCAAAGCCGCGATCCCGCGCACGGCTTCCCCAACCGTGCGCCAGGCGCAGCCAGCGTAACCCAACCCCCGATCTTGTTTACTTTGTTCGGCCCACAAAGTGGCCTTGCAAAGGCAAAGCCGTTGAACATGCACAACGAAAAGTTAAGGCGGGGGCTGACCTTAACCGCCTTAATGGGTGACCGTGGCGCCCGATTCTGGCAAGCGAATACGGCGCGGCAGGCCGCATCTGAGGCCGAACCGGCCGCCTGTGAAAAGCCGCCGATTCCGGGCGATTTAGGCTTCCCAGGCGGGCTTTGGCGGCGCATATGGGGCCAAACGGCCGGCAAGACCGCCCAAAATTGAAGGATTTCCAAGTATGCCCGATGCCCTGACGCTCGGTTTTGCGCCTTTTGCCGCCCCCGGGCGGGGTGTTCTGGTCGTGTTCTGTGACGACGGCCTCAAATTCGGCCCGGCCATTGGCCGAGCGCTGGGCTCGGTCGCTGGCCTAGTCGCCCGGGCCGCCAAGGCCGAAGGCTTCAAGGGCAAGAGCGCTACGGCCCTGGAGATCATCGTGCCGGAGGGCCTCAAAGTCGGCCGGCTGGTGGTGGTCGGGGTCGGCAAAGCGGCCGAACTCAAGGCGAAGGACCTCGTGACGCTGGGCGGCGCGGCCATGGGCAAGGTGCCGATGAGCGCCGGGGAAGCGACGGTCTTCGCCGATCTGCCCGGCGGCATGGACGGCGAGGCTGCGGCCGATCTCGCCCAGGGGATGGCGCTGCGCGCCTACGCCTTCGACCGCTACAAGACCAAAAAGCAGGATGACGAGAAGCCGCCGGCAAGCCGCAAGGTGACGATCTGCGTCGGCGACGTTGCGGCGGCGCGGCGCGCCTATGCCACGCGTGCGGCGGTGGCCAAAGGCGTGCTGATTGCGCGCGATCTCGTCAACGAGCCGGCCAATGTGCTCTATCCGGAGGAGTTCGCCCGCCGCACCGCCAATCTGAAAAAGCTCGGCATTGCGGTCGAAGTGCTCGACGTCCCCAGGCTGAAAAAGCTCGGCATGAATGCATTGCTCGGCGTCGGCCAAGGCTCGGCGCATGACAGCCGCGTGGTGGTGATGCGCTGGAACGGCGGCAAGAAATCCGACGCCCCGGTTTGCTTCATCGGCAAGGGCGTGTGCTTCGACACCGGCGGCATCTCGATCAAGCCGGCCGCCGGGATGGAGGACATGAAAGGCGACATGGCGGGCGCGGCCTGCGTCGCCGGTCTGATGCATGCGCTCGCCGCCCGCAAGGCCAGGGTCAATGCCGTCGGCGTCATCGGTCTGGTCGAGAACATGCCCGACGGCAAGGCGCAGCGGCCCGGCGACATCGTCAAGTCGATGTCGGGTCAGACCATCGAGATCATCAATACCGACGCCGAAGGCCGCCTCGTGCTCGGCGACGTGATCTGGTACGCGGCGCAGCGCTTCAAGCCGAAATTCATGATCGATCTGGCGACGCTGACCGGCGCCATCATCGTCGCGCTGGGGCACGAATATGCCGGCATGTTCGCCAACAACGATCAGCTTGCCGAGCGGCTCACCAAGGCGGGCGAGGCGACCGGCGAGCTTGTCTGGCGCATGCCGCTGGCGAGGGAATACGACAAGCTGATCGATTCAAAATTCGCCGACATGAAGAACACCGGTGGCCGCATGGGCGGCGCCATCACCGCGGCGCAATTCATCAAGCGCTTCGTCGACGACAAGATCCCTTGGGCGCATTTGGACATCGCCGGCACCGGCTTCGACAGCCGCCAGAGCGAGATCAACAAGAGCTGGGGATCGGGCTGGGGCGTGCGGCTGCTCGACAGGCTTGTTGCGGATCACTACGAGACATGACCGAAATCTTCTTCTACCACCTGCAAGGCCAGAAGCTCGAAGGCGTGCTGCCGGCGCTCTTGGAGAAATCGCTTGAGCGCGGCTGGAAGGTGGTGGTGCAGGGCGCTTCCGAGGAGCGCATCGAGGCGCTCGACGCGCACCTGTGGACCTATCGCGACGACGGCTTCCTGCCGCACGGCACCTGGCGCGAGGCCGAAGCGGCCCAGCAGCCGATCCTGCTGACACTCGAGGACGGCAATCCGAATGCCGCCAACGTGCGCTTCCTGATCGATGGCGCAAGTCCGCCGGCCGATGCGGAAAATTATGCGCGCATCGTGCTGCTGTTCGACGGCGAGGACGAGGACGCGGTCGCCGCCGCGCGCGCGCATTGGAGCGACGCCAAGGCAAAAGGCTTTGATGCCACCTATTGGCAGCCGGACGAGCAGGGGCGCTGGGTGAAAAAGGCCTGACCGGCGGCCGTCTCACCAGATCAGAAAACGCCTGACCAGGAGGGCGAGCCGGCCGCTGATCGTAACAGCGAGCGAAGCGTCATCACGCTCGCGGGCAAAGCCGCGGTCGATAAGGCGTTCGGCGGGCCCCGGCTGCGACGGCGGCCGGCCCAAGGCGATTGCCGCCAAGGCGGTCAGATCCCCGCTACGCAGCTTGCGCGTCGCCCATCCTCTCACGCCCACGGCAGTCGATCCCCAAGGCCAGACAAGGCCGTTTCCTTCCGCAATGCGAGAAAATTGACCATAAAATCTTCGCATATTGGTTAAACCGCCAGGTTCCAGCTGTCGCCGGCGCTTTGGCTCGGCCAATGGCCTGTCGGCCAAAGCCCGACATTGCGGCGGCTTGCCGTCTGCGTCGCTTATGCTTGCCTCCCGCCATTGTGATGACGCAAAATCCGGCATAAGGGACAAGCAGATAGATCAGTCTCGGGGATCTGGTTTGCGGCGCCGTCCTGTCCAGCCACGCCTTACGGCCTTGATTGCTGCCGGTTTTGCAGCGGCCCTGTCCGGCTGCAGCGGCATGGGCGATTTCAATCCGCTTGAAAATCGCGAGCAGGCCTTCACCAAGCCGATCTTCGAGGCGCCCGACTGGGCCAAGGTTTCGCGCGTCAAAAGCGCCCCCCTGGGACCGAGCGGCCCGGTCTCGCCTGAGGATCTGGTCGACGCCGGCGGCCACTGCGCGGCGGCTGCCCGCGCCGAGGCGCCCGCGGCGGAGCCAGCGCCGGCTGCCGCCCCCGCCGCGCCGGACACAGCCCCGCCGGAGACGACCTCGGCTGCGCCGCCGCAGGCCAAGCCAGCCTATGGGTCGGTGGCCGGCGATCTCGCCAGCGCTCCGATGCCGCAGGGCGCGCCGCCAGCGCCGCGGCCGGTCTCGGCTACGCCCGCCGATCGTCTCGATACGTTGCAGCCTGAGCCGGGCCGCGGTGGCGCTGCACCGGTCGCCGGCGGCATCGCGCTCGGCATGAGCGAATGCGAGGCGGTGCGCCGGGCCGGTCCACCGAGCAGCGTTTCGATCGGCGCCGGCGACAAGGGCGCGCGCAAAGTCGTGTTGACCTACCTGTCGGGGCCATGGCCGGGCATCTACACCTTCGACTCCGGGCGCCTCAAAGAAATCGACGCCGCCCCCGAGCAGCCCAAGCCCACGAAAACGCCGCCGAAAAAGAAACGCTCCCCGCCAAAGACCGCGACCAGCGGCCGCGTCAGCGTGCAGTGATCTCAGCCGAGCGTGCGCACCCGCCCGGTCTCGCGCTGGTAGATGATCAGATCGAAGCTCGGCGTGTGCTCATTGCCGATCATGCTCGACAGCAGGGCATGGGCCTGACCGCGGTGATGGGTCTGGTGGTTGAAAAAGTGATCGAGCGCGGGGGCGAGCTGCTGCTCGATATCCTGAGGCCTCGAGAACGTGCGATAGCGGATCGTGCGCGCCAGGTCGGCCTCGGTCAGCGTCCCGACGTAACGGCTGATGCTGGCGTCCAAGGCGCGCCGTGCCGCGCGCAAGGCCGTGAAATCGTCGTACAGGATTTGGTCGAGGGTTTTCGGCAGCGTGCCCTCGCCGGTGAAGCGGTTCATCCAGATGACGTCGCCGAGCACCAGGTGGTTGAGCGTGCCGTGCAGCGACTTGAAGAAGGCGCCGCGGTCGGCGCGGTAATCGGCATCCGTAACCGTCGCGGCGGCATCGTAGAGCCGCTCGTTGCACCACGCATTGTAGGCGGCAAATGTCACGTATCGGCTCGTCATTGCATGCTCCCGGCGCCGCCGGCCCAGTGGGCCGCTCGCGCGCTTGCCGCGCCAAATTCGCCCCGCTATAAGCCGCGCGGCCTATGCCAATCCAATCAAATTCCGTCATCCAGCAATCGCATTTACTGAAGGATCAGTCCGATGCCGGTCGAGCGTACCTTTTCCATCCTCAAGCCCGATGCCACCGCGCGCAATCTGACCGGCGCCATCAATGCCATGATCGAAAAGGCTGGCTTGCGCATCGTCGCGCAAAAGCGCGTGCGCATTTCGCGCGAGCAGGCCGAGCGATTTTACGCCGTGCACAAGGAGCGGCCGTTCTTCCGCGAACTCGTCGATTTCATGATCTCGGGGCCCGTCGTGGTGCAGGTGCTGGAAGGCGACAACGCCATCGCCAAATACCGCGAGGTGATGGGCGCGACCGACCCGGCCAAGGCCGCGGCCGGCACCATCCGCAAGGTGCACGCCAGGTCGATCGGCGAAAATTCAGTGCACGGTTCCGACGCGCCCGACACGGCGGCGCGTGAAATCGCCCAGTTTTTCTCGGAAAACGAGATCGTCGGCTGATGCGGCAATTGGTGCGACTAGTCACGCGCCCTGAGCCGCCTGTAAACTGAACCAATAAGACGCCGCGGCGCGGGTTGGCGACCGGCGGCAGGAGTGGGGGACGACCAGTGGATGCCTTGCTTGCCGACGTGATGCGGCCGACCTTCTGGCTCGCCGCCCTGCAGATCATGGGGATCAATATCCTGCTGTCCGGCGACAATGCCGTCGTCATCGCGCTCGCGGTGCGCGGACTGCCGCCGAAGGAGCGCTTCTGGGGCATGGTGCTGGGCGCAGGCTGCGCCGCGGTCCTGCTGATCCTCTTCACCGGCATTGTCGCGACCCTGATGCAGTTGCCCTACCTGAAGTTCGCCGGCGGACTGGCGCTTTTCTGGGTGGCGGTCAAGCTCGTGGTGCCGGAGGAAGAGCACGACGGCGCGGAGGACGGCGAGGTCGTCGAGGATCTCTGGCGCGCCGTGCGCATTGTCGTAGTGGCAAACCTGGTGATGAGCCTCGACAACGTCATCGCGGTCGCGGCGGCGGCCAAGGGCAATTACGTGCTGCTCGGCCTCGGGCTCGCCGTCAGCATCCCGATCGTCATCGCCGGCAGCGCCCTGTTCCTGGCGATCATTGAGCGGTTCCCGATTGTGATTTGGGGCGGCGGCGCGCTGCTCGGCTGGATTGCCGGCGGCCTGCTGCCGGATGACCCCGTCATCGCCGCCCATATCCCCGAACAGCTCGCCGACAAGCTCGATGTCGCCTGCGGCATTGCCGGGGCCGTCATTGTGGTCACGATCGGCTGGTATCTCGTCCGTTCGGCGCGTTTGCGGGAGGAGCAGGCGGACGTATAATCGGCCCTCTCGATCGGAGGCGCGATGAACAGGCCTGTGCGAGACGTCGGCTCGGCGATTCGCATCGGCGCGTCGGCCTGTCCGCACGATTGCCCCTCGACCTGCGCGCTCGAAGTCGAACTTCTCGACGAGCGCACCATCGGCCGTATCCACGGCGCCGAGGACAACGACTACACGCTCGGCGTCGTCTGCGCCAAGGTCGCGCGCTACGCCGAGCGCGAGCACCACCCCGACCGGCTGCTTTATCCGCTGCAGCGCGTCGGCGACAAGGGCGCGGGCGAGTTCCGCCGCATCTCCTGGGACGCCGCGCTCGATATCGTCGCCGAGAACTTCATCAGTTGCGAGCAGCGCCACGGCGCCGAAAGCGTGTGGCCCTATTACTACGCCGGCACCATGGGGCTGGTGATGCGCGACGGCATCAACCGGCTGCGCCACGTCAAGAAATATTCAGGCTTCCACTCCTCGATTTGCGTCAACCCGGCCTACGCCGGCTTTGCCGCCGGCACCGGCAAGATCGCCGGCGTCGATCCGCGCGAAATGGCGAAGTCGGACCTGGTGATCATCTGGGGCACCAACGCCGTCAACACCCAGGTCAACGTCATGACCCACGCGATCCGCGCCCGCAAGCGCGGCGCCAAGATCGCGGCCGTCGACGTCTACATGAACGGCACCATGGAACAGGCCGACCTGCCCGTGTTGGTCAAGCCGGGCACCGACGGCGCGCTTGCCTGCGCGGTGATGCACTGTCTGTTCCGCGACGGCAGGGCCGACTGGGCCTATCTCGACAAATACACCGATGCGCCGCGCGAGCTCGAAGCGCATCTGCGCTCGCGCGATCCGCACTGGGCGTCGCAGATCACAGGCACGCCGGTTGCGAACATCGAGGAATTCGCCAAGCTCATCGGCGACCACAGGCGCGCCTTCTTCCGCCTCGGCTACGGCTTCTCGCGCTCGCGCAACGGCGCCGCCAACATGCATGCGGCGAGCTGCATTCCGGCGGTCACCGGCGCCTGGCAGTACGAAGGCGGCGGCGCCTTCCACATCAACGCCGACATCTACCATCTCGACAAGACGATCATCGAGGGCCTCGACGCCTTCGACCGTTCGGTGCGCGTGCTCGACCAGTCGCGCATCGGCGCCATTCTGACCGGCGACCGCGAAGCGCTGTTCGACGGCCCGCCGGTCGATGCGCTGATCATCCAGAACACCAATCCGGTCTCGGTCGCGCCGGATCAGAACAAGGTGAAGGCGGGCTTTGCGCGCAAGGAACTGTTCGTTTGCGTGCACGAGCAGTTCATGACGGAAACCGCCAAGATGGCCGACATCGTGCTGCCGGCGACGACTTTCCTCGAGCATGACGACATCTATCGCGGCGGCGGCCACATGTATCTCATCCTCGGCCCCAAGCTGGTCGAGCCGCCGGGCGAATGTCGCAATAATCACGAGGTGATGTGCGGGCTGGCAAAGCGCCTTGGCGCCGTGCATCCGGGCTTTGCCATGACGCCGCGTCAGCTCATCGACCAGATGCTGCGCGTTTCCAAGCGCGGCACCTTCGACGACCTGCTGCGCGAGCGCTGGATCGACTGCCAGCCGCCGTTCGCTGAGGCGCATTATCTGACCGGCTTCAACTGGCCTGACGGCAAGTTCCGCTTCAAGCCGGATTGGGACAACGTGCCGTTCCGCAGTCCCTACAAAAGCGGCCCGATCTCATCGATGCCGCCGCTGCCCGACCACTGGACTTCGATCGAGGAGCAGGACGCCGAGCATCCGTTCCGTCTCGCCACCTCGCCGGCGCGGGGGTTCTTGAATTCCACTTTCAACGAGACGCCGACCTCGCTGGCGCAGGAAGAGCGGCCGACGGTCATGATCCATCCCGACGACGCGCGCGACAGCGACGTCGGCGACGGCGACTATGTCGTGCTCGGCAATAAACGCGGCGAGGTCAGGCTGCATGCCAGGCTGTTCGACGGCGTGCGCCGCGGCGTGCTCATCGCGGAATCGATCTGGCCGAACTCGGCCTATGAAGACGGCTGCGGCATCAACACGCTGACCGGCGCCGATCCGGTCGCGCCTTACGGCGGCGCGGCCTTCCACGACAACAAGGTCTGGATACGCAAAGCGCGCGCGGGCTGACCCCACGCGCGCCTTGCGCTTGGTGTTTGGCCTTATCGCTTGCTGCCGAGCGAATTATCGACGCTGTAGGCTCCGGCGCCGGTCACGAACAGCACGAGAAGCCCGCCGGCAATCGCGAGGTCCTTGCTGAGGAACACGTATTGCAGGCCCTGCGCCGCCTCGGGGTACTGCCAGTAAAGGTGCGCAGTCAGAAGCGCGATCACGACGAAGGCAAAGCCGAGCAAGGCGCCGTAGCGCGCGCCAATGCCGAGGACCAGCGAGATCACCACGAGCCACTCGACGATATGGGCGAGCGTGCTCATGAAGTCGGGGGAGGGATAGTTCAGCGTCTTGAGATAGGCGGCGGCCGGTCCGCCGGTCCAGACCGTCATCAGGAACACGAGCGCGATCAGAATACGGCCGATCAGAAGCCAGAGGTCGCTCATGCCAGTGGCGACGCCATCGGTGTAGGACAGCAGCGGGTGTGACGATCGTGAAGCCATTGTTTCCCCCAAGGTTGGTTGTTTGATCGAGAGCATCTTAGGCACTTGCCGGAAGGCACGGAAGATCGGCCAGGCCGGCCGCTTAGCAAGCGCAGCAAAAGTGGGCGGGCGCCCCTAAAGTTCTTTGCCGATTTTGCGGTCGAGCGAATAGGGCCCGCCGCCGCGCAGTGCGATGAAGAACATCGCGACGCCCCAGAACAAAAACAACTCCATGCGCGGGAAGCCCTGCGGCATCTGCACCCAGAATGCGATCACCGCCAGTTCGATGGCGATTGCAGCGGCGAAGAAACGCGTGAACAGGCCGAGGATGATGGCGACGGCGCCGACGGTTTCCAGGAACATGATGATGTAGGCCGAGACCGTCGGCAGCGGAATGGCGCTACGGGTCAACGACGCAATGACGGGTGCCGCGCCGCCCATCAGCTTGCCCCAGCCGTGGTAGAGCCAGCAGCCGCCGGCGGTGAGGCGCAGCAGCAGATAGCCAAACTCCGGAGCCCAGCCGTAGAATTCCGCGAGTTGCGGAAAAACCAGTTTCGTTTCGCTTGATCGAGCCATTCGACGCTTTCCTTCCTGCAAATAGCACTCTTGGCGGTGAGCCAGACGCTAACACCGCAAAGCCGCTGTCATTCGTTCCGGGACCACAATTTCAAGGCGTCGGAACCAAGGCTGAGCTCTCGGGGACCGGCACGCCGTCGATCAGGCAGCGGCCGTTTTCGACCGTGACGCGGCCTTCGGCGACCGCTTTCAGCGCCCGTGGGTAGATGGTGTGCTCGACGGCGAGCACACGCGCGGCGAGCGTTTGTTCGGTATCGTCCGTGCGCACGGCGACCGCGCCTTGGGCGATGATCGGACCGGAGTCCATTTCCGGCACGACAAAATGCACGGTGGCGCCATGCACCTTGGCGCGCGCTTCAATCGCCCGCCGATGCGTGTCGAGGCCCTTGAAGGCCGGCAGCAAAGCGGGGTGGATGTTGAGCATCCGGTTCTGCCACTGGCCGACGAACCACGGCGTCAGCAGCCGCATGAAGCCGGCGAGACAGACGAGGTCGATGCGGTGCTTGGCGAGCACGGCCTGCAACGCGCGTTCGAAGGCGGCGCGGTCCTTGCCGTAGGTGGTGTGATCGACGATTTCAGTGGCAATGCTGGCTGCGCGCGCGATTGCGAGGCCACCGGCGTCAGGTCTATTCGAAACCACCAGCGCGATCTCGGCCGGGTAATCCTTTGCTTTGGCGGCTTCGATCAGCGCCGCCATGTTGGAGCCGCGGCCGGAAATCAGAACGGCGACGCGTTTGCGGTTCATCACCAACTCAGATCGAGCGTGCCGTCATAGACGACACGCGGTTCGCTCGGCGCGCGAATGACTTCGCCGAGCGTCACCGCTTTGTCGCCGGCTTTGGTGAAGGCTTGCGCGACGGCTGTGGCGTCCTTGGGCGCGGCGATGACGATCATGCCGATGCCGCAATTGAAGGTGCGCAGCATTTCGTTCTGCGCGATGCCGCCCTCGGCGGCGAGCCATTTGAAGACCGGCAGCACCGGCACTTTGGCAAGATCGATGCGCGCGCCGAGACCCTTCGGCAGCACGCGCGGGATGTTGTCGGGAAAACCGCCGCCGGTGATATGAGCGAGGCCTTTCACCGCTTTGGTCTCGCGTATCGCCGCCAGACATGATTTCACGTAGATGCGCGTCGGTGTGATGATCGCTTCGCCCAGCGTTCCGTCCGGCGCAAACGGCGCCGGCTCGGTCCATTTCAACTTGCTCTTCTCCACCACCTTGCGCACCAGCGAATAGCCGTTGGAGTGCACCCCCGAGGAGGCCAGCCCGATGATGACGTCGCCTGCGGCGATGTCGCCGCGCGGCAACAGCGCGTTGCGCTCGGCCGCGCCGACCGCAAAGCCGGCCAGATCGTAGTCCTCGCCGCTGTACAGCCCGGGCATTTCCGCGGTCTCGCCGCCGATCAACGCGCAGCCCGCCTCGCGGCAGCCGAGCGCGATGCCGGCAACGACCGCGGCGCCGACCTCCGGCTCGAGTTTTCCACACGCATAGTAGTCGAGAAAGAACAGCGGCTCGGCGCCCTGCACGACGAGGTCGTTGACGCTCATGGCGACGAGGTCGATGCCGATGGTATCGTGCCGGCCGGTCTCGATCGCGATCTTGACCTTGGTGCCGACGCCGTCGGTCGCGGCCACCAGAACGGGGTCCTTGAAGCCGCAGCGTTTGAGGTCGAACAGGCCGCCGAAGCCGCCGATTTCGGCGTCCGCGCCGCTGCGCGCGGTGGCGCGCACCAGCGGCTTGATCAGCTCCACCATCCGGTTGCCGGCATCGATATCGACCCCGGCCTGCGCGTAAGTCAGTCCGCGCTTGTGGTCGGCCATAACGTCCTCTTCGCGTGGGCGGTCCTACGTGGAAAACGCAAGTCGCGCAATGGTTCGCGCGCCGTTATACTCCGGCGTTCAATAGCTGCGGGGCCGGGGCAGGCCGGCCGCGCGGGCGATCCGGGGCGCCGAATTTTGAGTATTCCGAACCTCATCACGCTGGGGCGTATCTTGCTGGTGCCGATCGTGGTCTGGGCCATCTATTCGGGCGCCATGTGGGTGGCTTTCGTGCTGTTCCTGGCCGCCGGCGTCAGCGATGCCGTCGACGGTTTCCTCGCCAAGCGTTTTGGCATGGCGAGCGAGCTCGGCGCCTATCTCGATCCCTTGGCCGACAAGGCGCTGATCGTCTCGATCTACGTCACGCTCGGCATCAAGACCATCATTCCGGGCTGGCTCGTCATCCTGGTGGTGTCGCGCGACATCATGATCGTCGGGGCGGTGGTGCTGTCGCGGCTGATCGGCAGCCCGATCAAGGTCAAGCCGCTGCTGATCTCCAAGCTCAATACCGCGGTGCAGATCGTCTTCGCCTGCGTCGTGCTCGGCTCGCTCGGCTTCAACATCCGGGCCGACAAGGTCACGATGGTGTTGATGATACTGGTCGCGGCCTTGACCCTGCTCTCGGTCGCCGCCTATGTGCGGGCGTGGATCCGCCACATGAATACGGTCGCGGCCAGGCCATGAGTTCGCGTCCCCGCGCCCGCGTCCGCCGCGGCCCCCCGGGCGGCGGCTTTGCCCTGCAGCGGCAGATGGTGTTCTGGCTGGCTGCGCTCGCCGTCTTTATCCTGGCGCTGTGGCTGCTCAGCGAAATTCTGCTGCCCTTCATCGCCGGCCTTGCCATCGCCTATCTGCTGACGCCGCTGGTCGACCGAATCGAGCGCCTCGGCGTCAACCGCCTGGTGGCGGCGCTGCTCATCATTTCGCTCGCGGTGCTTGCCTTCGTCTACCTGATCCTGCTGGCGGCGCCGATCCTCGTCGGGCAATTCACCTCGTTCATCGAGAAGATCCCCGGCTACGTCACCAAGCTGCAATCGCTGCTCAACGACACGAGCAACGAATGGCTCCAAAGCGTGCTCGGCAGCGGCTTTACCGCCGACAAGGGTCTCGGCGATCTGGTGAGCCAGGGCGTCGGCTGGCTGAGCACGTTCCTCAAGTCGCTGTGGTCGGGCGGGCGGGCGCTGATCTCGGTGTTCTCGCTCGTCGTGGTGACGCCGGTCGTCGCCTTCTATCTGACCTACGATTGGCACCGCATGCTGCGCACGGTCGACGACATCGTGCCGCTGCGCCAGCGCGCCACGGTGCGCCAGCTTGCCCGTGAGGTCGACGCGGCGATTGCCGGCTTCGTGCGCGGGCAGACGGCGGTGTGCCTCATTCTCGGCTCGTTCTATGCGGTGGCGCTGTCGGTCAGCGGGTTGAATTTCGGCGTGCTGATCGGGCTGATTTCCGGCCTGATCACCTTCATTCCCTATGTCGGCTCGCTGACCGGGCTGGTGCTGGCGCTCGGCGTCGCGGTGGCGCAGTTCTGGCCGGCCTACGGCTCGATCCTCATCGTGCTCGGCATTTTCCTGGTCGGGCAGTTCCTCGAAGGCAACGTGCTGTCGCCCAAGTTGGTCGGCCAAAGCGTCGGCCTGCATCCGGTGTGGCTGATCTTCGCGCTGCTCGCCTTCGGCTATCTGTTCGGCTTTGTCGGCCTTCTGGTGGCGGTGCCGATGGCCGCGACCATCGGCGTGCTCGCCCGCTTTGCGCTGCGCCGCTACCGGGACAGCGCATTTTACACCGGCGGGCCCGCATGAATCGCCCGGTCGCGCCGCGCCAGCTGGTGCTCGCGCTCGACCATGCCGCGAGCTTTGCGCGCGAGGATTTCCTCGAAGGCCCGTCGAACGCGGCGGCGCTGGCCTTGATCGACGGCTGGCCGGATTGGCCGAGCCGGGTGATGGCGCTGGTCGGACCTGAGGGTGCCGGCAAGACGCATCTCGCTTCGATCTGGGCGGAGGCGGCGGGTGCGCGCGTGTTCGCCGCCAAGCTGCTGGAGCACGGCAATCTGCCGGCGGCGCTCGCCACCGGCGCGCTGGTGCTGGAAGACCTCGCGGCGGACGTGCTCGACGAGGCGGCGCTGTTCCACCTGCTCAATCTCGCGCGCGAGGAGCGCGCCTACGTGCTGATCACCGCGCGCACCGCGCCCGCGGCGTTGCCGGTCACGATCCGCGATCTCGCCTCGCGCCTGCGCGCCATTCCGCTGGTCACGCTCGATGCGCCGGACGATGCGCTGCTGCGTGCCGTGATCGTCAAGCTCGCCGCCGACCGGCAGATCGGCGTCGACGAGGCGCTGGTGAATTATTTGGCGACCCGCATCGAGCGCTCCTTCGCCGCCGCGCGCCGCGCGCTGGCGCGGCTCGACGAGGAGGCGATGCGCCAGCACCGGCCGGTGACGCGGGCGCTCGCCGCCGAACTGTTCCGCGCCTGAGGTTCCTGTTGCTCGTCCCTTGACGAAGCGGCCGCTCCCGGCGCGAACTGTCATCCAGCAGCCATTTTTTCCGGCTAGCAGTCGATCTTTCAGGGCCCTTTTGACATGGCGGATCGCGGCCAAGCCATTGCACCGGTTGATGAAATAGCGCCGTCCGGGAAGCGCGAGCAGGCCGCCGCAGGGTTGCGGCAAAGCCCGCAGCGCTTCATCAACCGCGAATTGTCCTGGCTGCACTTCAATCGCCGGGTGCTGGAGGAGGCCGCCAACGAGCATCATCCGCTGCTCGAGCGCGTGCGCTTCCTGTCGATTTCGGCCAACAACCTCGACGAATTCTTCATGGTCCGGGTCGCCGGCCTGAAAGGCCAGGTGCGCCAGGGCATCCCGGTGCCGAGCCCCGATGGGCTGACGCCGAACGAGCAGCTCGCCCGCATCGGCGAAGCCGTGTCGCAGCTCGCGCAGGATCAGCAGAAGCGCTGGATCGAGCTCAGGCCCGAGCTCGCCGGCGCCGGCGTCGCGCTGGTCGAGGGCGCGCATCTGAAAAAGGCGGAGCGCGGCTGGCTCGAGGAACACTTCCTGTCGCAGGTTTTTCCGCTGCTGACGCCGCTCGCCATCGATCCGGCGCACCCGTTCCCGTTCATTCCGAACCTCGGTTTTTCCCTGGCGTTGCAGCTAGCGCGCATCAAGGACGGCAAGGCGATGAACGCGCTCATCCGCATGCCGCAGAAGATCGAGCGCTTCATCCGGCTGCCCGGCGGCGGCGACCAGAACATCCGCCTGATCACGCTGGAAGAGGCGACGGTGCTGTTCATCGGGCGGCTGTTCCCCGGCTATACGGTCAAAGGCCAGGGTGCGTTCCGGGCCATCCGCGACTCCGAGGTCGAAATCGAGGAAGAGGCCGAGGACCTGGTGCGGCTTTACGAAACGGCGCTGAAGCAGCGCCGGCGTGGCTCCGTGATCCGGCTCGAGCTCGACGCCAGAATGCCGCTTGAACTGCGCAGCTTCGTGCAGCGCGCGCTCGCCTGCGCCGACGACGAGGTGTTCCTCGTCGACGGCGTGCTGGCGCTCAACGATCTCAACCAGCTCACCAGGCTCGACCGCCCCGACCTCGAATTCGTGCCCTACAACCCGCGCTACCCCGAGCGCATCCGCGATCATGGCGGCGACGCCTTCGCCGCCATCCGCCAGAAGGACCTGGTCGTCCACCACCCTTACGAATCCTTCGACGTGGTGGTGCAGTTCCTGCAGCAGGCGGCGCGCGACCCCAACGTGGTGGCGATCAAGCAGACGTTGTACCGTACCTCGGCGGAATCGCCGATCGTCAAGACGCTGGTCGAGGCGGCCGAAGCCGGCAAATCGGTCACCGCGCTCGTCGAGCTCAAGGCGCGCTTCGACGAGGAAGCCAATATCCGCTGGGCGCGCGATCTCGAGCGCGCCGGCGCCCAGGTCGTCTACGGCTTCATCGAACTCAAGACCCACGCCAAGCTGTCATTGGTGGTGCGGCGCGAGGGCGGGGCGCTCGCGACTTACGTCCATGTCGGCACCGGCAATTATCATCCGGTGACGGCGCGCATCTACACCGACCTGTCGTTCTTCACCGCCGATGCCGTGATCGGGCGCGATGTCGCGCGCATCTTCAACTACATCACCGGCTACGCCGAGCCGGCCGAGCTCGAGCGCATGGCGATCTCGCCGATCAATCTGCGCAAGCGCATGCTCGACCACATCGCGCAAGAAGTCGCCAACGCCAAGGCCGGCAAGCCGGCGGCGATCTGGATGAAGATGAACGCGCTGGTCGATCCCGGCATCATCGACGCGCTTTATGACGCGTCGAATGCCGGCGTGCAGATCGATCTGGTAGTGCGCGGCATCTGCTGCTTGCGCCCAGGGCTGCCCGGCCTGTCGGAAAACATCCGCGTCAAATCGATCGTCGGCCGTTTCCTCGAGCACGGCCGCATCTACTGCTTCGGCGCGGGTAACCCGCTGCCGCATCCGAAGGCGGCCTTGTACATATCCTCGGCCGACATGATGCCGCGCAACCTCGACCGCCGCGTCGAGGCGCTGTGCCCGATTCTCAATCCGACCGTGCACGAGCAGATCCTCGGCCAGATCATGGTCGCAAACTTCAAGGATAACGAGCAAAGCTGGACGCTCTTGCCGGACGGCTCGTCGACGCGCATAAAGGCCGCGCCGGGCGAGGAACCCTTCAACGCCCACAAATACTTCATGACAAACCCGAGCCTGTCGGGCCGTGGCAAATCGCTCAAAGAGTCGTCGCCCCGCAGCCTTATACGCCGCCTCGTCGAAGGCGCGTAAACGCTCGGCTCCCGTCGTGCATTATCCGAAAGGCCGGCTCGACCACGGGCCGCCGATCGCCGTCATCGATATCGGCTCGAACTCGGTGCGCCTCGTCATTTACGAAGGCCTGACGCGGGCGCCGACGCCGATTTTCAACGAGAAGGTGCTGGCCGGCCTCGGCCGCCAGGTTCAGACCACCGGCCTGCTGGCGGCGGACGCCATCGAGACCGCGCTCGAGGCGTTGCGGCGGTTTCGCGCGCTCTGCGACATTTTGCATGTGCGCAAGATCTGGGCGATCGCCACCGCCGCCTGCCGCGACGCCCGCAACGGCCGCGCCTTCATCGCGCAGGCCGAACGCATCTGCCGCACGCCGATCACCATCCTTTCGGGCAAACGCGAGGCGACCTTGACCGCCCTCGGGGTGATCTCCGGCATGCACAAGCCCGACGGCATTGTCGGCGACCTCGGCGGCGGCTCGCTCGAACTGGTCGACGTGCACGGGCAGCGCGTGCGCTCCGGCCTGACGCTGCCGCTCGGCGGCCTGGCGCTTCAGGACATCGCCGGCAAGTCGATCAAGAAAGCCGAGCGGATTGTCGAAGACACGCTCGATGACCTCGACATGCTGAAGGAGGGCGAGGGCCGCACCTTCTACGCGGTCGGCGGCACCTGGCGCGCGCTCGCCCGCCTGCACATGTGGCAGGTCGGCTACCCGTTCCACGTCATGCACAACTACCGCATTCCGGCGCGTGAGGCGCTCGAATTCTCGCGCCTGGTGCACCGCGTCGACACCGAGACCTTGTCCAAGATCGAGGTCGTCAACGCCGCCCGCCGGCCGCTGCTCGCCTACGCCGCGCTGGTGATGGAACATCTGGTGCGCACCATCAACCCGAAGGACGTCGTGATTTCCGTGCTCGGCGTGCGCGAGGGTCTGCTTTATTCGCTGCTCAACGAGCGCGAACGATCGCGCGATCCGCTGATCCAGGCCGCCGCCGACCTCAACGTGCTGCGCTCGCGCTCGCCGCACCACGGCGAGGAATTGATCGTCTGGACCGACCGTTTCATGGCCTCCAGCGGCATCGAGGAGACCGCCGACGAACGGCGGCTGCGCCACGCCGCCTGCCTGCTCGGCGATATCGGCTGGCGGGCGCATCCCGACTACCGCGGCGAGCAGTCGATGAACATCGTCGCCAACGGCGCCTTCATCGCCGTCGACCATCCGAGCCGCGCCTATCTGGCGCTCGCGGTCTATTTCCGCCACGCCGGCTTGAGCGAGGAGGACTTGTCGCCGCGGCTGCGCGAACTTGCCTCGCCTCGGACGCTCGACCATGCGCGCATTCTCGGCGCGGCGATGCGGGTCGCTTATCTGCTCACCGCCGGGCAGAGCGGGGTGCTGCCGAAGACGCCGATGCAGGTCAAGCGCGGCAAGCTGATCCTGCGCCTGCCGGGCAAGTTCGCGCGGCTGCGCCACGAGCGGCTTTTCAACCGCGTGCGGCAGCTGGCGCGGCTCATCGGCCGCGAGCCGGCGATCGAGGGCTAGAGTCCTCCGCTCGTCCGCCGCGAAAACGGCGGCCCGGTTTTGCGGCAATGAACGGATCAGGTCTTATCCACCGTCACCACGCGGCCGCGCTCGACGGCGAGCGCGAGCTTGCCGTGCTTGAGGGCGAGGGCCTTGTCGCCGAACAATTCGCGCCGCCAGCCCTTCATCGCC
>Ga0070740_10002792_pt1 | contig 19635 bp, 19 predicted proteins | sample Coa_R2_FD_67286 | JGI IMG/M metagenome (GOLD analysis project Ga0070740, IMG submission 67286) | Surface soil microbial communities from Centralia Pennsylvania, which are recovering from an underground coalmine fire - Coalmine... | ecosystem: Environmental > Terrestrial > Soil > Unclassified ...
TAGCGCCGCCGGATCGCCTCGATCGTCTGCTCCTCTTGCCCTTTCATCCCTCCAGTTTAGGCCATGCACTCTTACTCGACCAGTTTGTTCTCTGACGAGCCCTAATCGGCAAAGTCGGCATGCAGGCAAGGGCGGCGGCTTACCCTGGCTCCCCGGGCAAGGCGCCGATCCAGCGCACCGCGGCGACCGGATCGGGCTCGCCGAAGACGAGCGAGCCCGGCGTGACCCCATCGGCTCCGGCCCGCGCGATCAGGGGCGCGGTATGGCGGCGGATGCCGCCGTCTACGAAGACATCGGGGCGACGCGCGCTCCGTTCGCGGGCCTTCACCACGGCCTGGATGCGCCCGTACATGGCAGGCTCGATCTCCACGCCCTTTACCCCCAGAGCCGTGCCCATCAGGAGCACGCGATCGACGTGTTCCAGCAGCGCCCACACCGGCTCCAGCGGCTCGTTGACGTCGATGGCCACGGCGGGCCGTACGCCCAGCGCCTCGATGTGTGCCAGGGTCGCCACGACATCGGCGCAGGCCGAGGGGTGTACCGTCAGCATGCCCGCGCCGGCCTCGGCGAACGGCACGATCCAGCGGCCGGCCTCGGCGACCATCAGGTGCACGTCGACCAGGCGGCGCGTGCGGCGCGCGACTGCGCGCACGAAGTCCGGCCCAAACAGCAATTCGGGCACGAAATGACCGTCCATCACGTCGATGTGGAACCCGTGCACGACTTCCTCGACCAGGTCCATCGCGGCACTCACGTCCAGCAGATCGGCCGACCACAACGACGCCGATGTCTTCATGCTCTACCAACTCCCTTGCGTCTCGGGCCTTGCACGGCGGAAGCACGGCTCTTCGACCTACATTATCGTCCTTCCGGCGCTAAGTCGATGCAGGTAGGTTCACGTGTAGCGAGCACGCCCTCCTGGGACCGCCGGCATCCCTGCCGGCCCCGTTCTGCCGGCGGCCCCAGGTCAGGTGGCCCTAGCTTATTCCTACGCAACTGCCCAGGTTTCATCCCCCTGTCTGCCTGCGTGCAGGCATGCGTCTTATTCAGGATCGTATCCAGGTGGCGCCGTTGTCCGCGGACAGGTAGAGGCCCTCATTTGTCGCCGCGTACATGGAGTGGTGTGCCGTGCCGGCGGCCAGCGCGCTCACCGTTAGGTCGTCCGGCACGGGCAGACGCGTCCATGTCGCGCCGTTATCGCGCGAACGGTAGAGGCCGGCGTCGGTGCCGGCCAGCAGCGTGCCGCGGCTATCGGCGTCGAGCAGGGTGTAGACGGTGGCTTGCAGGCCCTCGCCCGTGGGCGCCCACGTCAAGCCGCCGTCGCCCGAATAGACCAGGCCATGACCCGTGCCGGCCAGGAGAAGCTTGCGGTGGCCGGGATGGATCAACAGGCACAAGGCCGGGCGCGGCTCGCCACGCACGCCCAGCCGGGACCAGGCCACGCCATCATCTGTGCTGATCCACACGCCGTCGGTGGCTCCGGCATAGATGGTGCGCCCGTCAGTGTCCGCCGCCAGCGCGTGGACGGCCGGCGGGTGGGGCTGCCCCAGCAACATCTGCCGCCAGCTAGCCCCGCCGTCGAGCGATCGGGCTATGCCGGCGCGCGTCCCGACAAGCACTGTGCCGCAATGGACGGGATCGGCCCAGATCGCCAGAATCTCGCCGCTCTTCGGCTGGGCCTGGGGTCGCCGCCAGCTTTCACCTCCGTCGACCGATGTCATGACGCCGTCGAAGGTGGCCGCGTACAGATGGCGTGGACATGCAGCGCTTCCTGCCAGCCCGGTGATCACGCTGAGGCCGTTCGGCGGGTGATGGGGCCATGTAGCGGCCCGCCAGCGCCCGTTCTCCCGTGTCATCGCCACGCCACCTATGAAACCCGCCACGATGCCGCCCTGCGCGTTCGCGTGGAGCGCTGTGACCATGCCTCCCGTGTCGGCGCTATCGCGCCAGGGTCCCCGATCACGGTCCGTCAATGCACCGGCGCGCAGGCGCCACAGCAGCAAGTGCGGAAGCCTGATGAAGCCGCCGGATAGATAAGCCCAGCGTCCGCGCGTCTGGGCGGGCCACAACCAGGGCGGGCGATCGGCCGGCTCGACGAGCAGGAACTGCAGCGGCTCTAACCGCGGCGCGGGCGGCGGATCGGCCTGGCGCTGAAGATACTGGAATCCTGCCCCGGCGCCGTCGCGTACCGCCGTCAGGAAGCTGTAGGGCTGTCCGTGGGCCGACCAGGCGATGATGCCCACGGCGGTGCGCATCTCGCCGAGCATGACACGGCTGCCCTGTGTCTCGGCAGGGCTATCCATCTGGTCGGGAGTCAGTCCAAACTGATTCTCGGCCAGGTTGCGCACGTTGATGCCGGCCAGTGCAACCACCAGGGCAGCCGTTCCAAGGTAAGACGCCAGGCCAGATACATGCCGTTGCGGGCTTTTCCGCTCTGGATGCTGCATAGTTCGCGCGGGGCGACCTGACCCTGAAGGGCCACCGCCCGACCATTGATGGTCGTGTGCCTGTCCGGGCCATTTATGGCCTGGTCCCTGCCATGAGGCTTTAGCCTCAGGCCGCTTCCCCGCGAACAAAAGTGAGGCACGCCCCCACAGCGTCACAATCAGGTCGCACAGCAGGCCCAGGGCGATGAACGGCAGCGGGTACAGGGGCTCCACGTAGTGTGGGTGAATCGCGCCGTGGTAGGCGCTCAGGGCGAGCAGGTAGACGGCAGCCCATAGCCCTAGAAGTCGGGCCAGCACAGCGCGTTCGCGGCCTGCCCATCCGAAGGCGCATAGCAACACGGCGAGCGCTCCCAACAGCAGCAACGCCATGGCCCACGCCTGAGAATGAATCCCCAGCGCCCGCCGGCCGAACGTGGCCAGTGCGCCGAGGCCGCGTCCAGGGCCGATCCCGCTTTGCTGTGCGCCGCCCGGCCGCACTACCGTGGCATACTGCAGCCAGGCGCGCGTCTCGGCGAAGTGATGGGTGGCGTCGTTGACAATCGACGGGGCGAAGAGCAGCACGACCAGACCGGCGGCGAGGCCGACCTGGCGAAGCCCGAAGCGCGGACGCCAGGCCACCAGCCACGGGACGGCCACGGGGATGAGCAACACAGCCGTCGGCTGCATCTGCGCCGCTGCTGCCAGGCTGCCGGCCAGCATCTCGATGTAGCGCGTGTGCCCCAGAGCGATGGCGACCAGCGCGTACAGCGCCAGCACAACGAAGAATGGCGCGACATTCGGCCACAGGAAGCGCGACCAATAGACCACAAGCCCCGACGTGGCATAGAGCCCGGCCGCACATAGACCCGCCCACGGCGCCTCGATCAGCAGGAAGAGGCGGTAGACAAGATAGACGGTTGCGACCTGAAACAGGCCGACCAGCGCGACGCCCGCGGTTGGGTCGAGATGTCCGATCCATAGCGGCAGCGCCAGCAGATAGTAGAAGAGCGGACCCATATGCGCCTGGCCGACCGAGAGAGCCATACCATAGGCCGGCAGATGGCTATCGACCAACAGCCCGTGCATCACGTTCATCTGCAGCGCCTGATCGTCGGAGAACGATTGCCAGTCACCCAGCCGGTAGAATTGCAGCACCGCACTGACAAGCAGGATCAGACCGAGCACACCAGACCGGCCCGGGCGTGTCGACGCGTAAGACTCTCGTAATGTCGGCATGTTACGATACACCTCATCGCGCTCCCGAACCTCGCTGCCCCGCACTATAGCGTCGCAAGGCGACGTTTGGGTTGCTATCGTTCGACTAGAGCATCTAGCACTGAGTGTATCGGTCCGCAGAAACGGTAACGTATGCCACGTACGCGCGAGGTCACGATACCGATCCAGGCTATGGTTGATCGTACCTCCACCGTGGATGGGGTCTTCCCGAGTAGGATGATAGACGATGCAGGCCAAAGTCGCGGTCATCATTCCCGCCATCAATGAAGAGAAGGCGCTGCCCCATGTGCTCGCCGCGCTGGCGACCGTCCATAGCGGGCCCGTCCTGGTCGTCGACGGCGGCAGCACAGACGCCACGGTTGCCGCCGCGCGGCATTTCGGCGCTACCGTCCTGATCGAGCGGCGCCGCGGGTATGGACGTGCCTGCATGACCGGGGCAGAGCGGGCCATCGCCGGCGGCGCGGAGATACTGGTCTTTCTCGACGGCGATCACAGCGACGACCCCAACGATTTGCCGCGTATCCTGGCGCCGCTCCTTGACGATCGGGCGGACATCGTCATCGGGGCACGGGTTGCGCGCTTGCGTGCGCCCGGCGCCATGGCCGCGCATCAGAGCGCCGGCAACGGTCTGGTAGCGCTGCTGATTCGTTGCGTCTATGGTGTGCCCATCACCGATCCCGGCCCTTTCCGCGCCATGCGTGCCGCCGTCTTTCGGGCGCTCGACCTGCGGGAGATGACCTACGGCTGGCCGGTCGAAGCCATTGCCCGTGGTGCGCGGCTGGGCTATCGCATCGTCGAGGTGGCCGTCTCCTACAAACCCCGCATCGGCAGGTCAAAGATCTCGGGTACGCTACGCGGCAGCGTCCTGGCCGGGTACGATATGGTGCGCGTGGTCTTCCGCTATCGGTGAGCAACGTGTGCACGGGCCACGCACTGTAGAGGCGTATGGCATACGCCCGGCTGTTATCCGACTTTAGTCGGTTTGTCCTGCCCGGCACTTTCAACCGCCGGCCCCAGCGGCGGTTCCATCGACGAGGCTACCGATCGCCGTGCGATGTGTGGCCATGGCGCCGCGCGTATGCCGGGCAACGTGCGGCGGCAGGTCCTCCAGGGCCTGCGCCAGTGCAGCCAATTCCGCCGGCAGATCGACATCGAACCATGGCGCAACCGTGCCTGCGCGCAGGCCCAGGCCCCTGGCGCGCGCGAGCGTATCGCGGCAGATCGTCTCACTGCTTGGATAAGGCTCGTCACAGAGCAGCTCCGTGCAGGGAACGGACGCGGCGATCAGGTAGTACCCGCCATCCGCCGTCGGGCCGAGCACCACGTCGTGTTCGTCGAGCGCGGCCACGGCGTCGGCGATGAGCGCGGGGGGCAGCGTGGGGCTGTCCGCGTTGATGAGAGCCACGGCCGGATGGCCCAGGCTAAGACCCTGCCGGATGCCATAGGCCAGACCGTGCATCAGGCCAGGCTCGTCTTGTTCCAGTACCGGCAGGCCGAGGTCCAGCGCCAGCAATTCCTCCCTATCCCCCCGCGGGCACACCAGGGCGGCCGTCACGCCGGGGACACGGCACACGATCTCCACGGTGTCCATGAGGAAATGCCGGTACAGATCGGCCGCGACCTCGGGCGCCAGACCGCTTGCCAGGCGCGTCTTGGCGTGCCCGGCCCGGGGCGCCTTGGCCATGATGCCAACCAACGGGAGCGCGCGGAGGTTGGAGTCAATCACAGGTGTCCTCGTCGTGTGCATGCGCACGCGCATCACGCATCGTAGCTATCGCCTATGGTAGCATATCGCTCGTGCACGACAGGATAGGAAAGGCCACGGCCCTGGGAGGCGAAGCGCGATGGCAGGTGACGAACCGTCCGGCTTGCACCGCTGGCGACGGAGAAGCTCGCGTAATGTGTATCAAAGCCCGTGGACTTGCCTGCGCGAGGACACCATCGTCTTTCCCAACGGGCACGAGAGTACATATAGCGTGTTTGAGCTGGGGCAGTGTGTGGGCGTTCTACCCATCCTCGACGATGGCCGCGTGGTGCTGGTGCGGCAGTATCGCTACATCGGCGATCACTTCCCGTGGGAGATGCCGACCGGCAACCTCGTGCCCGACGAGTCGCCGCGGGCGGCCGCAAACCGTGAGCTGGGCGAAGAGGCCGGCTACTGCGCATCAACGCTTGAGCCGCTCGGCTCCTTCCATACCAGTAAGGCACATTGTGAGGAAGTTGCCCACCTGTTTGTGGCGCACGATCTCCGGCCCGTCGGGGCCGCACCGGATGCAACCGAGGAGCTCGAGCGGGGCATTTTCTCTTTCGAGGACGTGCTGGCGATGGTTCTGGACGGCCGTATCGTGGATAGCATGACCATCATCGCAGTCCTGCGGGTGGCCCTGTCACGCCGATCGTTACAGTGACAGCCATGGTGTAAGAGGGCGAAAGGAGGGACAAGACATGCCTGTTGCGGTTGGGATCGGTTTGACCAACGAGTGCAATCTGTCCTGCCCGCATTGCTATCGCCCCACCCTGACCCAGCAGCGCCTCTCCCTCGCGCAGGTCGAGACGATCCTCGACCACCTCGACGTGGGCTCCATTAACCTGGGTGTCGGCGAGAACGGCGTGCATCCCGCCTATCGGCAGGTGCTGGCCGTGCTGCGGGCGCGGGGCGTGAAGACGGCGATTACCTCCAACGGCTACAGCCTGGCGCTGCTCACGGATGAAGAACTCGCCGGCTTCCACTCCGTCGAGCTCAGTTTCGATTTCCCGACCAAGGTCGAGATGGACCGCTTTCGCGGCGAGGGCGCCTGGGAGATGGCCATCAGCTCCCTGGAGCGCTGCCAGCGGCTTGGCATCCCTACCGCCGTGGCCGCCGTCATGATGAGCACAAACTACGACCGCATGCACGAGCTGGCCCGCTTCGCCTTTGGGCTGGGCTGCGACCTGCGCGTCAACGTCTATCAACCGGTGACCGGGGAGGAGTTTACGCTGGGCTACGAGCAGTTCTGGCAGGGCTATGCCAATCTGTTCGCCGCCGGTCCGGTGGTCGTCTGCAGTGAACCCCTGGTCAACGCCCTGCTGGGGCTGGACAGCGTGCGGGGCAACCCGTGTGGTCGACGTAGCATCCGCGCGCTGCCGGCGGGCACGCTAACCCCCTGCCCCTACTGGCCCGCCCCGGCCGCGCGTATCTCCCAACTCGCGACCGACTGGGCCGGCATCTGGGACGCGCCCGAGATGGCGCGGGCGCGGCAGGTGCCGGATGCCTGCCGCGGCTGTCGCTTCGTGGAAACCTGTGCCGGCGGTTGCGCAAGCAGGAGGGCGTTGCGCGGTCGCCTGAACGAGCGGGACGAGTATTGCCCTGTCGTCCGCGGCGATCACGAGGTACGTCGCATTCAAGCGCTACTGCGCTACCGTTTGGCCAATCCGGAGGATGTCCCGAAGGCCGGGAATGCCTGCACCACCGTCATCAAAGCCGCACCACAGCCTGCCATGAATCAATAGATGGTGCTCATGCATGGCAGTCTACCGAGCAATATCACCTTGTCGCATTGCAGAACGCGCTCTTAGCGTAGGCTGGCCAGGTAGGCTGCGAGGTCGCGTTCCTGGCCGGGTGGCGTGGGCGGGCGATCCGATGTGGGATGCGTGATCTCGTGCAGGAGCCAGGTCGCGGAGCGGCGCCGGCCCTCGTGAGTGAGGTCGATGGCGCCGGCGGCATTGGAGACGCCGGCAAGGGCATGGCACGAGATGCACGAGCCGGTGGCGAAGTCGTAGGCGCCGCGCCGAATGGCGGCGGGATCGCTTTGCCACGATGTGTTACTGTGCGCCGGCCAGAAGCGCAGGCCGATCCCCAGCAGAGCCAGGGCTACGATGCCCACTGCAACAGCCCACCGTGCCACCATGGGCGAGCTTCCGCGCACACGCCACCGGCGCCCGCCGTTCCCGCCATGCTCAGCCACCCTCGACACACTCCCGTTGACCCGCATTGGCGGCCTTCGGATGCTGCGTAAGGTCCGCGTAAGAAACCATCGCTACACTAATACCATGCTACCGCTAGATGCGGAGTAACCGATCGCCGCGCAAAGACCTAAAGCCTCAGATTGGGCGGAGGGGCTCAGCAACGTTGGCAGCCAACGCAGCGATCCGTATATGCAAAGAATCGGCAACGAGCAGGAGATCCGATGAAGCGCTCTACACTTCTACTCGCGGCGGCCTTGCCCGTACTCGCGGGCGTGGCGCCGTCCTCGGCGCAAGCATCACAGGCACGTTTGGCCGCTGCGCGCGGCACGCTCACCGGCGTCATCACCGATGCGACAACGCACAAGCCCATGGCCCATGTGCTCTTGACCCTCGGCTACCTGACGAAAGGCTACCAGCTTGCCACCGAGACAGACGCTCATGGCCGCTATACCTTCAAGAACGTCCTGGCCACGAAGGGCATCGACGCCTACTCATTCGCGGAAGGCTACTACTACTTCCACGGCGAGACGGCTATCCGTGCCGGCGGGACGACGACCTACTCGCACATCATGGGGCGCGATACCTCGCCGCAGGCCCACCCCACCATTGTGTCGTACTACGCAACCCCGGGGACACCCGCGCGCTTTGGCATGCGCGCCAACAAGGGCAATGACGCCTTCTCCTTTGAGATGATGGCCATCTCCCCGGATTTGGGCCGCCTGGTGGTGCTGCAGCACGGACCGGGCAACCGCTACGACGGCACCCTTGCTCTGCCGGCGGGGATCAAGGGCGGCACCTATACCTTCTATTTCGTGGCGACGCAGAACAACTGCTTCACCAATAAGACGTTCCCCTCGAAGCGTGTGACCCTGTAAGACGAAACAGCCCCCTGGGATGCAGGACTGCGATCGCGCGCAAGTGAGAGATGATGCTGGCCGGGGATCGTCGCTCCGCGCCTGGCGATAATACTCTATCCCGCGCTCTAGTTGCCGGCTCTCATCGCTCATGACGGCGTTGTCAGGCCTTCATCTGAGGGGGATGACATAGGGCGGGAACGAGGCGCGCCCTCGGGCCATAGGCCGCCACGGCGACGGTGACAGGTCAGGTAAGCAAAGCAGTCGCTCGTGCCCTGGATGGCGCGGCGTGTGCCCATTGGAATGATGAGCACCTGCCCGGCCCGCAGCGGGTGGCTCACGCCCTCGACTGTGATAACGCCGTGGCCCTCGATGCCCACGATCAGCACGTCGACCTCGGCATTGGTATGCTCGGCCACGCCATCGCCCGCGTTCCAGGCCAGCAGATTTACGTTCAGGTCCGTGCTCTGATAGGCCCAGAGCGGCTGCCGGTCGCCGCCCTGCCGCGCCAGCGCGGCCACGTCCACTACCCCGACATCCGCGTTCTTTGCTTCCATGTTCCCTCCTCAATCGCTGAGTAGCTCTGTGCGTTGCATTTTCCTTTCCATCGTAGGCCGGGCCGGGTATGCTAATCAACGTGATCTGGGCTGGGATCGTCCTCTGGCTGCACCTGCTGGCCGCCATGTTCTGGGTCGGCGGCCAGCTCTTCCTGATCGGTGTCGTCGTTCCGGTGCTGCGCGCGCACCTGGACGAGGGCGAACGTCTGCGCCTGGTCGGCGCCGCGGGGCGTCGTTTCGCCACGCTCTCAATCGGAGCGCTGGCCGTGTTGGTGGTGACCGGTCCCCTCAACGTCGTGGCGCACGGCGTCAGCGAGGCCGAGCTGCGCGACTCAGAGTGGGGGCATGTGCTGGTCGCCAAGGTGCTGCTGGTCCTGGTCGTGCTCGTCGTGACCACGGTGCATAGCCTGTACTATGGCCGCCGCCTGGAAGAACTGGCCTCGCCCAGCGATACCGTTGCCCTGGCACGCCGCCAATCGCTGCAGCGCCAGTCGATCCGCCTCTCCGCTCTCAACCTGCTGCTCAATGTGATCATTGTGGGGCTGTCCGCATGGCTGGGAACCCTACCCTGATGTCCAGAATGTATGCACATCACTATGCTCATTTGAGGAGGGGGCGGCAGTGTTAATCGCGATGGCCGGGCTGCCGGGCACCGGGAAGAGCAGCATCGCGCGGGCCCTGGCCGCGGAGATGGGCGGTGTGGCGCTGGACAAGGATGCTATCAGGGCAGCACTGTTCCCTCCGGCCGAGATCGAATACTCCGCTATGCAGGACGACTTCTGCGTCGCCATCATGCTCCACGTGGCCGAGTATCTGTTCCGCAAGGATGCCGGCAAAGTCGTGATCCTGGATGGCCGCCCTTTCGCCAAGCGCTACCAGCGCGCCGAGCTGGTGCGCTTCGCCAAGGCCCACGGCGTCCCGCTGCGTATCATCGAGTGCGTCTGTTCCGAGGAGACGGCACGCGCGAGGCTGGAGCGCGACGCCGCAGCCGCCACACACCTTGCCGGCAACCGCGATTTCGCGCTCTACCAGGCGGTCAAGTCAGGCTTCGAGCCGATCGAGGAACCCAGACTCGTCGTCAACTCGGACCAGGATCTCGCGACGTGCGTGGCCCACTGCCTCGCCTATCTGAACGATCAGATTGCATAGTCCTTCCAAATGGAGGCACAGAACGATGAGTGAGACTGCTCTGGACCGCCTGCGCGCCATCTGCCTGGCCCTGCCCGAAGCCACCGAGGCGGGAGGCGTCGGAGATCCGACTTTCCGCGTACGTGACAAGATCTTCGCCATGCGACACGGTGCCAACGGCCGCATGAGCATGTGGTGCAAGGCGCCACGGGGCATCCAGGACATGCTCGTGGGTTCCGAGCCCGAGCGGTACTTCGTACCTCCCTACGTCGGCCACCACGGCTGGGTCGGCGTCTACCTCGACGTCGATCTCGACTGGGACTTCATCGCCGGCTTGGTGGAAGACAGCTACCGCATGACGGCGCCCAAACGCCTCGCCGCGCTGCTTGACTAACGTCACCTGCACCTCCCTGCGTGTTACCCTATATAGTCAACAGCAAGGAGGGTATACCCGTGGCCACGAGCGATCAGGAGCGCGTGCTGGCCTACTGTCGCGATCTGGTGCGCATCGACAGCACACCCAACCATGAAGAGGCCATCGTCCGGCGCATCGTCGAGGAGATGCGGGCGCTGGGATACGACGACGCCCACACCGACGAGGCGGGCAACGCGGTCGGACGCCTGGGACAGGGACGGCCTATCGTGCTGGTCGATTGCCACATCGACACGATCCCCCTGCACAGCCACGACCGCTGGACGCACGATCCGTTCGGGGCCGAGATCGAGAACGAACGGCTCTACGGTCTGGGATCGTGCGATATGAAGGGCTCGGCGGCGGCGATGGTGCACGGCGTGGCCGCCCTGGTGCCGCTGCGCGAGCGCCTGCGGGGCACCGTGTTTGTGGTCAGCTCGATCGCCGAGGAGCAAATGGAGGGTGCTGCCCTGACAGCCACCTTCGATGCTTGCGCCCCAGACCTGGCCATCATCGGCGAGCCGACCGACCTGCGCCTGGCTATCGGCCAACGCGGGCGCGCCAAGCTGGAGGTCACGGTAACCGGCCAGGCCTGCCACGCGGGGCACCCGACCGTGGGTATCAACGCCGTCGAGCGTATGGCCGAGTTCATCGCCGCGGTGGCGCGCCTGTCACATCCCACTCATCCGCTGCTGGGCACGCGGTCCATCACCTGCATCGACGTCCACTCCGAGCCATATCCCAGCTTCTCCATGGTGCCGGGCTCGTGCACCGCGCGCTTCGACTGCCGCTTCGCTCCCGGCGACACGGCCGATTCGCTGCTGTCGCTGCTGCGTGAGCAGGGCTGCGTCTGGGACAGCCTGGAGCGGCCACCCCGTCTGGACTGCCACATCTACCAGGCCGAATTCGAAACCTACGTCGGCGGCCACTACCGCGTGCCCGAGTTCGCCGCGGCCTGGGAGACCGACCCCGCCTCGCCCTTCGTGCGCGAGTGCCTGGCCGGGTTGCAGCAGGCCGGCCTGCCGGCGCAGACCTCGGCCTATCGCTTCTGCACCAACGGCAGCCTGACCGCCGGCCTGCTCGGCGTGCCGACGGTGGGCTTCGGCGTCGGGAACGAGGCCGATGCTCATACCGTGGACGAGAGCATCGCGGTGGAAGACCTGTATCGCTGCGCCGCCGGCTACACCGCCCTGATCGGGCGGCTGCTGGGAGTGGAGGACGGCCTGAGGTTGACGCCTCATGACGGAAACGAGGCCATAAATGGTTGAAGGTGGCCCTTCAGAGCCGGGTTCCTTCCATGACCTTTCGAGGCCAGGTTGCCCTGCTCATGAACGTCACCGCGGCACATCCGCGGCAACTGACCAGGAGCATTAGAGATGGACGCAGCGTACGAGGGTACGCCGCTGGAGCTGGGCGATGCGCCCCTCACCCTGGACGACTATCTGCAGGTCACGCACCAAGGTCGCGCCGTGCGCCTGGCCCCAGCGGCACGGGTGCGCATGGAGAGTTTCCGCGCCTCGCTGCAGCGCCAGCTTGAGGCAGGACGGCGCATCTACGGTGTGAACACCGGCTACGGCGCCGACAGCGTGACCACCATCGCCCCCGAGACGATCCGCCGCGTGCAGCGCAATACGCTGCTCAGCCATGCCGCCGGCACCGGCGTGCCCATCCCCATCTCACATGCACGAGGTATGCTATTGCTCAAGGCCGTAGTGCTGGTTCAGGGTTACTCCGCCGTGCGCCCTATCGTGGTCGATATGCTGCTGGATCTGCTGAACGCGGACATCGCGCCGCTGGTGCCCGAACAGGGCTCGCTGGCGGCCAGCGGCGACCTGATCCCCAGCGGCCATATGGGGCTGGCCATGATCGGTGAGGGTGAGGTGTTCTATCGGGGTGAGCGCGTGCCGGCGGCGCAGGCGCTGCGGGCAGCGGGATTGGAGCCATTAGCGCCGGCGGAGAAGGAGGGCCTGGCCATCGTCAACGGCACCTCGTTCACCGCCGCCTATGCCCTGGAAAACGTCTGTGCGGCGCGACACCTGCTGGCCACGGCCGACATCTGCGCCGCGGCCAGCCTGCAAGCGCTCAAGGGACACACCGGCGCCTTCGACCCGCGCGTGATCGGAGTGCGTCCCTTCCCCGGCGCCCTGGCCGTGGCGGCGAACCTGCGGGCGCTGGTCGCCGAGAGCCCATTGCTGCGCGAGAAGCCGGCGCGCGTGCACGACCCGTACTGCCTGCGCTGCGTGCCGCAGGTGCACGGCGCCTCCCGCGACGCCTTCCGCTACGTGGAGGAGGCGACGCTGCTGGAGCTGAACGCCTACACGGACAATCCCCTCGTCTTCCCGGAGGCCGACGAAATCGTGTCCGGCGGCAACTTCCATGCGCAGCCGGTCGGCTTGCCCATGGATATGCTCTGCATCCTGGCGGCCGAGCTTGGCAGCATCTCGCAGCGCCGCACCCAGCACCTGGTGGCGCCTGTCTACGATGTCGGCCTGCCGCAGAAGCTCTCGCCGGTGCCACGGGAAGGCCTGGGCCTGTTCATGCTGAACACGGCGGCCTCGGCGGTGGTCTCCGAGAATAAGACGCTCTGCTTCCCGGCCAGCGTCGACTCCATGGCCGTGGACGCGGTGGAGGACCACGTCAGTATGGCCTCGGTCGCGGCGCGCAAGGCGGCCCAGGTGATCGCCAACACCGCCCGCGTTCTGGCCATCGAGCTGATCTGCGCCTGCCAGGCGCTCGACCTGCATGCGCCGATGGAGCCATCAGCCCCCATCGACAGGGTCCGGGCGCTGGTGCGCAAGGACCTGCCGTTCGCGCCCGAAGACCGCCCGTTTGCGGACGACATCGCTGGCCTGGCCGGACGCATCCTCGACGGCACGGTTGCCCGAGCGGCGCAGGTGGGTCTTGGCCATGCGCTGCTGTGACGCGTAGCGCTCCCAGGCCCAGGCTAGCGTGCGCGCGTACCCACCGTCCGCGGGCGTGTGGTGCTGGGGGTAGTCGTGGCCGGCTTCTTCTTGCCTCTGCCGCCGCCGAAGAGGCGCGGGATCTCACCGGTCTCCCACATCACGGCCAGCGGCGTGGCGTTGAAGATCGAGCTATAGGTCCCGCTGGTGATGCCGATCAGCAACGTGAGGACGAAGATGCGGATGCTGGAGCCGCCGAAGAGCAGCAGCGCGATCAGCGTCAGGAGCACGGTGAGCGACGTGTTCAGCGAGCGCCCCAACGTCTGCGCCAGCGAGTTGTTGACCACCGTGTAGTAGGGCTCGCCGGTGCGCCGGCCCATATTCTCGCGGATGCGGTCGAAGACCACGATGGTATCGTGGACCGAGAAGCCGATCACCGTCAGCACAGCCGGCACGAAGAGCGCATCGATGCGCACGTCGAAGAAGTAGCCCATGATGGCGAAGAGGCCCAGCACCACCAGGACGTCGTGCAGCAGCGCGGCAATGGCGGCGCCGCCGTAGACGAAGGGGTGCGGCAGCTTGCGGAAGGCGAAGGCCATGTACAGCAGGATAGCCACGGCGGCGGCTATGACGGCCTGTATGGCACGGTTCGTCGTATCCGCGCCGACCGTCCCGCTCACCGAATCGAGCGAGACCTGTTTGACATCGCCCCATTGCTTCTTCAACGCGCTCAGCAGGTTCTGCTGTGCGACCACGTCAGAGCCGATATCAGGCACGCGGATCAAGAATTCCTGCTGCCCCTTGTAGGCGGGGTCGGTCACCCCCTGTGCCTCCACGTCGTCGAAAAGAACCTTCTTGCCTGCGCTATTGGTGTACGTGACCGTCCTTACTACCGACACCACGGCGGCCGTCGTCGGGTTGGCGCCTTTGGGCATAACCACGGTGATCTGGGTGCCGCCCTGGAAATCGATGCCCGGCTTCAACCCACCCAGGGCTATGAAGATCAATCCCGGCAGGATGATGAGCCCCGAGAGGAGCAGGTAAAAGTAGCGATACTTGAGCAGGTCGAGCATGTTCTCTCCTAGACGCCTGCGCCGAAGAGGGCGCGATTAGTGGCAGTACGGCCACCGGACAGCACCAGCCGCAGGAAGGTGCGGCTCACCACGATGGCTGTGAGCATGGAAATGGCCACGCCGATGAAGAGCGTGGAGGCAAAGCCCACGATCACGCTGGCGGCGAAGTTTGTGCCGAACCAGTACAGGATGGCGCAGGTGATCATGGTGGAGATATTGGAGTCGCGGATCGACGGCCAGGCGCGCGCGAAACCGGCATCGGTGGCCGCGACGATGGAGCGTCCGGCCCGCAACTCTTCCTTCATGCGCTCAAAGATCAGGATATTGGCATCCACGGCCATGCCGACGGAGAGGATGAAGCCGGCGATGCCGGCCAGGGTCAGCGTCACACCGATCAGCTTGAAGAGGGCGAACACCACCAGGGCGTAGATGATCAGCGCGCAGTCCGCCAGCAGCCCCGGCAGCCGGTAGTAGACGAGCATGAACAGCATCACGATGAAGAGGCCCACGATGCCGGCCACGACGCTGGCGCGCACGTTGGACGGACCCAGCGTCGAGCTGACGTCGTTGACGGCCACGATCTTCAGCGAGACGGGCAGGGCGCCGTATTTCAGCGTGGTCATCAGGGCCTTGGCGTTGTCGTACGATCCCACGTTGCTAATCTGGAAGCTACCGCCCAGCGGCGATTGGATCACCGGCGCGTCGTAGATCTTGCCGTCGATGGCGATGCCCATATACTGGCCGACGTGCGTCGAGCTATAGCTCGAGACGTTGGACGCCCCCGGATCCTTGAGGGTCACTTCGACCACGGGTAGGCCTGTTTGATCGGTACCAATCGAGAGGCTATTGCCAACGATATCGTTGCCGGTGGCCAGCACTCTGTAGCCCTTGGTCGATGCGCCCCTGGGCAGTTGTGTCGTATCAAGCGCGACCAGGGTCAGGTATCCGGTCTGCTGCAGCGAACGTTCTACGGTAGTCAGATCCTTCCGCAGGCCGGGCATCTCCACGCTGATGAAGCGATCTTTGCCGCTCTTGACAACCTGGACCTGCGGCTCGGAGACGCCGAAGCCGCCATTGACACGGCTGGTGATGATGGCTTGAGTTGCGGCCATCGCGTCGTCCGAGGGCGTGGCGCCGTTGACGGGCTGCGCCTTGAGCAGGAAACGCGCACCGCCCTGCAGATCGAGTCCCAATACCGTTTTGACGGGGCGCCACAGGTTGATGGTAAATGGGCCTGTGCCTGAGATGTTAAAGACTATGGCCATAATCAGGACGACGACGATGCCAACCAGGGTATAGAAGTTACGCTGCATGGAAACCCTCTCGCGATAGAGTGGGCGCACCGCACCCACATTCTCGGTTCAGTATAGGGAGGCCGGGCCGTCGTGTCAAAGCGGCTACGCCGGGTCACTCGGCGGGTGCCAGCCCGCCCCCACCCAGCGCTGCCGCGCTGCTATCAGCAAGGAGCGATTCAACTGAAGAGCCTCTATCGTCGCGCGACCGGTAGGCGTCAGGCCGATGATGTAAAGCCCGTCAGCACTCCACTGGAAATGTTCTCTCCAGCGTTGTGCACGCGGATGGAAAAGTGGTGCCGTCTCGCCCGTCTGGGGGTCTATTGCGGAGACCTGAGCGCTCTTCCGCTCGTTGCAGGGCCGGCAAGATCGCCACAGGTTGTCACGCACCGTCTGCCCGCCCAATGACACAGGGATTACATGCTCGATGCTGAGTGGGATACCGGTGAGGGTCTCATCCGACTGGCAGTAGCCACAACGGCTCCCCGCGTCGGCGATTACCTCTGCTTCAAGCTCGACCGACAGGTATATCCGGCTCAAGGGCGTTGGCGACGGAGCTCAGCCAGGGTGGGAAGAGATTGACCACGGGCCTGCAGCAAAGCATAGGCATGGGCCTTGCGCAGCATCAGGGCATCTGCTTCCATACTAAGCTCCTCCAGCAATCGTTGCTCTTGCGCGGTAATACTTCCCGCACCACGACGCTCGATCAAGCGGTCATAGAGCGCAACCTTGTCGGGGTTCGCCGTGCTGCGGGCGATGGCCGAAAGGGCATCCTCGGAAAGATCGCCCATTGCTCGCAACTCGGCTTGCACCAAAGGCGGGAGGTCAGCTTCGATAGGGGGGGAGACAGATCGTGCCAAGGTCTGAGCAATTAGATCTTCGACCGAGCGGTCAGACTCTCGTGCCTGCGCTTCAATATGAGCATATGTATCTTCGGGAATAGTGACGGTAATAGTGCGTGTTGCCATGTCTGTTTCACTATGGATGAGGCGTCTGCAATATACGCGGCCCCCTAAGATCGCTCGGCCGATGCGGCCTGCTCAGAGCGGGGCTCAGCCGCCGTCGACAGTGTCTGGCCGCGGGCCTCTAGCAGCGCGTACGCATGGGCCACACGCAGCATCAAAGCATCCGCCTCCGCGCTGAGGTGCTCGAGTAGTCTCTCCCCTTCGGGAGTGATGTTGCCGGCGTCGCGTCGCTCGCTCAAGAGGTCGTAGAGGGCGATCCTGTCGGCGTTCGCGGTGCTGCGGACGATGGCCCAGAGGGCCTCGTTGGTGAGATCTTCCATGGCTCCCAACTCAGCCTGCGCCAGCGATGGGAGATCGAGGTCGACGAGCGAAGACACGGAACGAGTCAGGCTCTGTTCGATAAAATCCTCGACCGAGCGTGAAGTCATGCGCGCCAACGCGTCGATCTGAGCGTAGACATCTTCGGAAACGGTGAGAGTGATAGTGCGTGTTGCCATAGCAGCTCCGCTTCACTGTATCCGGCCAACAACTCATCTTAGCATGGTAGCATCTCACATGGCCGGACGCAACTCAGCCGTCATGCTGGCCGTTCTGTATCGCTCGACAGGCTGACCTTGTGGTGTTAGGACGGAGAACACACCCACATGCAGGGCACGGCGGCCTGACAAAACGCCGCTGGCAACCGAGATCCGTATTGCGGGGAAGGTGAACCGGCTCAGGGTGCAGCCGCACGAGTGCCAGCCTGGTAAAGTGGTACTCTGTGTAATTTGTCGCGATCTCCAAGCGCGTAGCTTTCCGCTGCCAGAGCATCACGTGCCTCGATAGTTCTGCGCTCACCGACAACGGCGGGATGTTCGATGGCTTCTCAGCCCCCGGCAATCGGCGAGCGTTGTACCAGCTCGATCAGTGGGTTGGCGAAGATGCCGAGCAGCACGGAGCCGGCCACGCTGATGGCCAGGGTAAGCACCCAGGCTGGCGGCGTGAAGGGGCGCGGCGCGTCGCCGGCGCCCTCGCGCATGTACATGTAGTAGACCACGCGCAGGTAGTAGAAGACCGAGACCAGCGAGCACAGCACGCCGATCACCGCCAGCTCCGCGTGTCCGGCGGCCACCGCGGCCCGGAAGACGAACAGCTTGGCCAGGAAGCCGCCGGTCGGCGGGAAGCCGGCCAGCGAAAACATGAACACGGCCATCGCCGCCGCCAGCCAGGGGCTGCGCGAGGCCAGGCCGGCGAAGTCGGACAGGTTCTCGTGGCGCTCGCCGCGCTGGGCCACGGCCATCACCACGGCAAAGGCGCCGATATTCATGAACGTGTACATGGCGAAATAGAAGAGCAGGCTGGGCAGGGCGTCGCCCTTGTTGATGCCCGATTCGTTAAACGAGGCAACCGCCACCAGCAGGTAGCCGGCATGGGCGATACTGGAGTAGCCCAGCATGCGCTTGACGTTGGTCTGCACGATGGCCGCCACGTTGCCGAAAATCATGGTCAGCACCGCCAGGCACCAGACCACGCCCATCCAGGTGCCGGCTAGGGCGGGCAGGGCGGCGCCGAAGATGCGCACGAAGGCGGCAAAAGCCGCCAGCTTCGTGCCGACCGACATGAAGGCGGTGACCGGACCGGGCGATCCCTCGTAGACGTCGGGCGTCCAGAAGTGGAACGGCACGGCGGCCATCTTGAAGGCCAGACCCACCAGCATCAGGCCCATGCCGATGAGCAGCACCGCGTCGGTGCGGGTACCCTGGTTCAGCAGGAAGGTGTAGATGGTGGAGAGCTGTGTCGATCCGGTCTCGCCGTAGGTCAGGGCCATGCCGTAGAGCAGGAAGGCCGAGGCGAAGGCGCTCAGCAGGAAGTACTTAAGGGCCGCCTCCTGCGAGCGCGCGCGGGTGCGGGCGAAGCCGGCCAGCACGTAGAGGCAGATCGAGAACAATTCCAGGGCCAGGAAGATGGTCATGAGCGACGCGCTCGCGCCCATCAGCATCATGCCGGCGATGCCGGCCAGCACCAGCACGTAGTATTCGCTGAAGTTAAGGTTCTCCCGGCGCAGGTAGTCCGGTGAGAGCAAGAGGACCAGCACGCCCACGGCCAGGAAGATCAGGTTGGTGAAGAGCGTGAATCCGTCGAGGATGATCGCGCCGTTGAAGGCGGCGAGGGCGCTATGCCCGTCGGCCCAGACTTTGGCGTCGACCACCCCCGCCGCGATCAGCCCCAGGATGCTGACGTAGCCCAGGTAATCGCGGCGATCGCGGTTGACGACGAGGTCGAGCAGGATCACCAGGATGGCTGTCAGCCCCACGATGATCTCGGGCAGCACGGTGGTCAAATTGGTGTCGGACGGCACCGCGTTTCCTCCATGACGTATCTGGCTTTACTCATATTCTCCAACTCTAGTTAGTTCGCCCCTCCGACGGCGCTGACGATGGCCTGCGCGGCCGCCGCGGCGGGCTGCAGCCAGCCCCCGGGCACGATGCCGATCCAGACGATGAGGGCGACCAGCGGCAGCAAGGCGACGAGCTCGTTGGTGCGCAGGGCCACGCCGTGTGCCGGCGTATCACCGCCCTCGATGGTGGGACCGTGCATGGTGTCCTGGTAGAGGCGCAGCATGTACCAGGCGGCCAGGATGACGCCCAGCGTGCCCAGGATGCCGTAGACGCCGGCGCTGCGATAGGCCCCCAGGAGGATCAGGAACTCGGCCGGGAAGGAGTTCAGGCCCGGTAGGCCCAGCGCGGACAGGGTGACGACCATGAAAATGGCGGCCAGCACCAGCGCCTTGCTGCCCAGCCCGCCCAACTGCCGCAGATCGGTCGTGCCCCACCGCCAGGCGATGGCGGCCACGATGGCGAAGAGCGC
>Ga0070740_10002798_pt1 | contig 19581 bp, 15 predicted proteins | sample Coa_R2_FD_67286 | JGI IMG/M metagenome (GOLD analysis project Ga0070740, IMG submission 67286) | Surface soil microbial communities from Centralia Pennsylvania, which are recovering from an underground coalmine fire - Coalmine... | ecosystem: Environmental > Terrestrial > Soil > Unclassified ...
GAAAAGAAAGTGGTCCGGCATTGTTGATCCCGGCGAAAAAATCCCAACACTCCGTGCGAAAGACAAGCTCCTTTTCCCCCTCTACGAAGAAATCAATCCTACCGGCTGGTTCTCCACCTTCTTCTCCTCCGGATGGGAGCAGCTCCGCGATACAGATCCCAGATACGGCGTGGACTCAGGAGCTTATGGCGAACGCCTCGGCGCCGCGGCGCTTCGCGATCTCAGCATGCGCACCTTCTCCGATGGCGTTCTTCCTGCGCTGCTGCATGAAGACCCGCGCTATTACCGCAAAGCGCATGGTCCCATCGTGCGCCGTGGGCTCTATGCTGCTTCGCGCGTTTTTGTCACCCAGCGGGACTCCGGCGCATCCAGCTTCAACAATTCCGTCATCTGGGGACACGGCATGGCTTCCGCCCTCACCATGACCTACTACCCGGAAAAAAGCGTTCATCCTTCAGTCGTTTTTGAAACCTGGGCCTTTTCTTTGCTAGGAGAAGCCGGCGGCAATCTCTGGTCAGAATTCTGGCCGGATACCCGCGAGCGTTTTTTCCGCCGTCACAAGGACAAGTAGACCGAATGCTCTGGACGACGAAGCGAAAAACTGCGCTGTCATACGTCCAATTCAATATGCAGACCACGCGCAGCTTGCGATATGGCCTGAACCGTTTCCACATTCCCGCTCTCATGCTGTTGCTCCTGGCCACTGCCGATGCAAGCTCGAAGGCGCAGGAATTGCTGCCGGACGCGCCACAACCCAGACTCGAGTTAATTTCCGATTCAAGCCCCGGTCAGGCCTTCCCACCGGCTGCTCCTGAGCCACCGCGGGCCTCGATATATAACAAGGAAGCATTTCCGTCATCCCAACCGGTTTGCGCAGAATCTCAGTCCAGGAAAGGCGCCTCCCCGCAGATGAGCTGCGGCCCAACGTATGATCCTTTTCAGAGATTCATCAACGGCGCCGAGCCGCATCCCATGACGCCACGCCAGAAGGCAATTCTGGCTGGGAAAGACGTCATCGATCCCTTTAACCTGCTCACCATCGGCGGCCTCTCCGCCATCTCTGTCGCAGCGGATTCCCATTCAGCTTATGGTCCCGGCATTCCCGGATGGGCCAAGCTCTCCGGTGTGTCTTTCACGCAGAACATGACGAATGAATTCTTCGGAACATTCCTGGTGCCGTCCATGACGCATCAGGACCCGCACTACCATCGCATGCCGAATGCATCCTACAAACGGCGCATCGCGCACTGCATTTATCAGGTGGTGTGGACCCAGGGCGACGATGGCAAAGGAATGTTGAACTATTCGAACCTGATTGGAGGCATCTTTGAAGAAGCCATCAGCGATGCCTACGTTCCCTATCGCGATACCGGCTGGGCCGCCGCCAGCGCGCGCTATGGAACCGCTCTGGCTACAGATCCCATCGGAAACTTCATCACAGAGTTCGTTCCTGACCTCGCCAGGCACTTCAACTTCAATGTGCTCTTTGTGCAGCGAGTCATCAACCGGGTCGCCGCAGAACAATCCCCGTAATAACGGGTACCCATCCTGAGCAGAGCGAAGGGGTGGGGAAGCATAATCTTCAAAAATTCTTACTTCAAAGCAGCCAGATACTTCTGCATCGCCGTTGCCCCCGACCCGATCAGTAATTGCTGCCGCGCAGAAGACATTCGAAACTCTGTCGTTCCATATCCGCCAACAGGAAGCCGGCATATACAAGATTCATACTGTCGTATGACTGCTAGGTCAGAGCTGCCCGTAAGCGTATCGATTAACTGTGTTACCCGATCCGCCGCCCGCAGCCGTGGCCGCACCGTGTCCGATTTCTCCGCGCCCGGCACTGCAATAGCCTCATCCAGAAACAGGCCCAGGTTTCCAGCCGCATTCGGATCAGTCGGCCCCATCACTGCCACGACATCCGGTGTCGATTCGGCAATCAGCTTCAACGGGAAATTCGACAGCACTCCGCCGTCTACAAAAATGTGTCCTGCTTTGGGCCGTTCCGTGATCTGGCCATTCGCGCCCAGCAAATGGTAAGTACCCCACTCCGGCTTCCAGATCATCTCACGCCATACAAAAGGAATGCTCATCGACATCCGCACCGACTCGGCAACCGGAACGTTCGGAGCGGTGCGTGCATTCAGCACCACCATCTCTTTGTCCGTCACATCCGTTGTAACAACCGAAACATCCTTGCCTGTCTTCTTCGCGAAATCAGCCCAGGTAATGTTCGCCGCCATGCCCTTCTGCACCAGCTTCTGGCGAAACCAGTTCAGCGCCGCGTCCCCGGCATAAAAGCCGCCACACTCATTGAACGAGAACAACTCCCGATACAGCTCAATGTGAAGCAGCGCCTTGATGATCTTCTCTTCTGCATTTTGCAGAATTCCCGAGAAAGGGAATCCCGCCTGCTTCATCAGCGCAATCGTCTCGCAGCCATCAATCATCTCCTGCGAGAAATCAGCTTCCACCGGCGCGTCCATAAACGTGGCAAAGATCGGTTTGCCTGTTGCTGCATCAATCTTCGTGCATTCCGCCGTCAGCTCTGCCGGAGAATACCCCGCGCCTGTGAGCATGGCCGTAATGGCTCCGGCAGAAGTTCCAACAATGCGCCGGTGCTGATGCCCCGCATCGGCAAAAACCTGAAGCGCCCCGGCAAACGCCATCCCCTTGGCGCCACCGCCTTCAAACACCAAATCGTAAAGTGCCATATCGTTCCTGTTCTGGGGGATAGTCGGAAGTATGCGTGAAAACGTTACATTTTAGACGTGAATACTACAAGCAAATTGTTTCAGTCCCGGCCCAGAGTTGCCTCAACCAGCCGAGCCATCGCCTTGCTCTCCGCAGTCCTGAGCGAATCCAGCCCCTCCACCACGCCGCGCCGGTTGCTCTCCGATTGGTTCTGGCTCACCTTCCACTTGCCTTCGAGGCGTGTAATCTTCATCTCAAATCCGACAATCCCCTTTATGATCGAAGCCACATACTCCGCCGGAGCGTCGCTCACCTCCCAGGCCCGCGCACCTGTCTTTTCCGAAACCGCCGCCTCATGAATCCTCACCAGACTCTCGACATGCGCCCGCAGCCACTCCGCATCCTCCACCACCTTCAGATGTCCATAGGCATGCACCACCGCATAGTTCCATGTCGGAACCACCTTGCCCGTCGTCTGCTTCTCCTCATACCAGTTCGGCGAGATATAGTGCTCCGCGCCCGAGAAGATGGCCAGCGCCTCCACCGCGGGATCGAAATCCTTCCACTGGACGTTAGCCCGGGAAACGTGGCACCGCAGCACCCCCAACGGCGCGGCCTGGTCGTCAAGAACCCCCTCTGCTTCAAGAACCATAGGCAGATGCGAAGCAAACAACCCAGACCGCCCGTACGTAATGAGCGAAGCCAGCGGCCGCTCACGCATCAACTCGTGCAGAACCGGAGTACGCGTCTCTTCATTAAATCTGGGAATGTACATGATTTCACCATAGCGAAACGTATCGGTGATTGGTATGCGGACCGTTGAGTAGCAACTACATCACTTAGGTCAAAATTCTATCGCCTCGTAAGGGCACGGCTTCAGCCGTGCCGCACAAGCTCCCAACAATGGGCTTTAGCCCCTGAGGTAAACGCGATAAAATCGCGTCCGATGTCTGCTCCTCCAAGACCAGTCCATTCAGGAACATTCCTCATCACAACTGTTACCTACAATCGCAGGCGGCTGTTTCAGGTTACTGCCAAACTGCGAACGCGCTGTAGGCTTCATCAAGGGTGGATTCTCGCGCCGTCTGCATTCAAAATCTCCTGTATGGCAGCGGGGATTCAGCTACAGTCCAAACTTCAGTAGCTATGCAACCGAATGGGCAGACGGAACCAATATTTACACAGAGGTAGGTGTTGACGGGTCAGGAGTGATAAGTACTACTGGGTCGAAAGGCTGCCTGACCGTAAAAGCCAGCTTTCCGGCTGTGACCCATTCAAGCCATCTTTTGGCCTGAGTGGGTCATAACTCAGCTACGTATGGAGCGAGCCAACTGCCATTATCCCGTATACCCCATCTCCCTCAAAACCCCGCGCATATACTCGATACTCTTCGTAGCCCCGGGCATAGGATCATCCCCATGAATCTCGTACTCTAGATCCACAAACCCCTTGTACTTGATCGCAACCAGCGTTTCGAATATCTGTCGCACCGGCATCTTGCCTTCGCCCACTGCTACCTGGCTCTCCTTCACCTTCATGTCGGCGAGATCTTTGATGTGCACATCGAAAAGGCGCGGCCCTGCCGCCTTGATCGCCTCTACCGGGTCAACGCCCGCGCGCGCCGTGTGGCCCACATCGATGCAGCATCCCATGCGCGGGTCCATGTTTCCGACGACCTTCAAGACATCGAGCGGCGAGTGCCACAGCTTGTCCTCCGGTCCGTGGTTGTGCAGGGCGAAGCGAATGTCATACTCCTTTACAAACTTCTCGATGCGCGGCAGCGTCTCCGGCGTCGGATCGCCCGCCACAATCACCGTCACCCCCGCCCGCTTCGCATACTCAAAGCGCGAGCGCACGTCATCGTCCTCGTTCTTCGGGAAATAAACCGTGCCCACCGCATGCGGAACAATGCCTGCCGCCTTATAAGCGGCCACCGCCTCCAGCGTCGCCTCCGGCGGAGTCATAGGCAGATGGTCTTTTACGTCCTTCGCGTTGAGTCCGGTGAGTTTCAGTTCCTTCATCCACTGAATCACATGCGCCCGGTCAAACTCCCGAAACGTATAGCTGCACATCCCCAGCTTGAACGGGACCAAATTTCCCCCGGTAGACCCGCTGATCTGTCCTCCCAATCCGGCAGCCTTGGCAATCAGGGAGTGAGAACCAACAGTGGAGGCACCAACGGCAAGAGCGCTATTACGCAAAAACTCACGGCGTGTAGACATGGACGCCATCATAATTTTCGAAGCGCCTGCATGTCTAAACCGCACCGCTCAGCGAGACTCAAAAGAGCCTGTCTACACCCTAAAACGCCCCTTCTGCACGCAGTTTTGCGTACTTTTTTCTCCTCATCGGCTAAACTATAAGCAGGAAAAGATACTCTTTTTCGCTATCACCCGCGTCCGGGAAAGAGCCGGACTGCACAGTGAACGAAAAGTTTCCTAACGCCCTGTAAAAAGAATAATTTACAAAAACAGGGGGTGGGTTCAATCCGGAAAAATCAGATGCCATTTACCGAACAGTACGACGTGGTCGTAGTCGGCGCCGGACATGCCGGTTGCGAGGCGGCTATGGCTGCGGCCCGTATGGGTCTGCGCACCGCCTTGTTCACGCTGAATCTTGATCTGATCGCGCAGATGTCCTGCAATCCGGCCATCGGAGGCATCGCCAAAGGTCATCTGGTACGCGAAGTTGACGCGCTCGGCGGTATCATGGGCGAAGTAGCTGATGCTGTAGGCATCCAGTTCCGTCTTCTCAATACCTCGCGAGGCCCTGCTGTATGGTCGCCGCGGGCGCAATGTGACAAGCAGCAGTACCGCGTAAAGATGCGCGAAGTGCTCGAATCGCAGCCGAATCTGTTTATCAAGCAGGCTGAAGTTGCTGATGTTGTCTTTGCGCCAGATACACAACATGATGTCATCCTGAACGAAGCGGAGCGAAGTGAAGGACCTGTTCTCTCTGAGCCCTGTGCCCTGAGCCCCGAGCCCTCCACTTCGCGCCGGATTATCGGGGTAAAGTTGCGCGATAGCCGCATCGTCTACGCAGGCGCTGTTGTTATCACCACCGGAACCTTCCTCAACGGCCTCATCCACTGCGGCGAAGAGAACTACCCCGCAGGACGCAGCGGCGAGCCCCCCTCCGTTTTGCTTGGCGAAGCGCTGAAGCGCCTCGGTCTGCGCGGCTGCCGCCTCAAGACCGGAACGCCTCCGCGACTAGATGGCCGCACGATCGACTGGAGTAAGTTTGAAGAGCAGCCCGGCGACGCCGATCCGACGCCGTTCAGCTTCCGCACAAAAGAAATCAGGCAGCGTCAGATCTCCTGCCACATCGCCTATACGACACCGGAGACGCTGCGCCTCATCCGCGAAAACGTGAACCGCTCGCCGATGTACTCCGGCCAGATCAAGGCCACCGGGCCGCGCTACTGTCCCTCCATTGAGGACAAGGTCGTCAAGTTTCCCGACAAGGAACAGCATCAATTTTTCTTAGAACCGGAAGGCCTCAATACACATGAGGTCTATGTGAATGGCATGTCCACTTCGCTGCCGATGGAAGTCCAGTGGCAGATCGTCCATTCCATCCCCGGCCTCGAAAACGCAGAGATGCTTCGGCCCGGCTACGCCATTGAGTACGACGCCATCGACCCAACAGAACTCGACCGAAGCCTGCGGGTGAAGCAGTTCGAAGGTCTTTATCTCGCCGGCCAGATCAACGGGACTTCCGGGTACGAAGAGGCTGCTTGTCAGGGGCTGATGGCCGGCATCAATGCCGCTTTGTATGTGAAGGGAGACAAGCCCTTTACACTCGACCGCACTGAGGCCTATACCGGCATCCTGATTGACGACCTCATCAGCAAGGGAACAAATGAGCCGTATCGCATGTTCACCTCGCGCGCTGAGTTCCGCCTGCACCTGCGCATCGATAATGCCGACCGTCGCCTGACGCCGCATGGTCGACGTCTCGGTCTTATCAACGACGGGGCATGGGCCGACTATGAACAGAAGCAGGCCCGCGCTGTGGCTCTCGAAAAGCTGCTGGCAACGAAGAAGGTCAATCCTGAGAGGTTGCATGCTTTGCTTCCGGAACTTGCTGATCAGCTCGGCAACATTGCCGGACAGACCTATGCGCAATTACTCAAGCGTCCTGAAGTCGGAATCGATGCGCTGTTTACTGTGATTCGTGAATATTTGAATGATCCGATCTTTGCGCCGTGGCGTGCAACGCCCGAAGATTACCTGCCGGCGCAGGTCCGCAACGAGCTTAAGTCCGTTGAAACCGAGATCAAATACGCAGGCTATCTCGACCAACAGAAGAAGGCCATCGACAAGCTCAGGAAGGCTGAAGAGCGCGCCATTCCGGAGTGGTTTGATTACAAGAATGTCAGCGGCCTCTCGCGCGAGATGCAGGAGAAGCTCATGCGCGTGCGTCCGCAGACCATCGGACAGGCCAGCCGCATCCCCGGAGTCACGCCTGCTGCGCTCTCGCTCATTAATGTCTATATCGAGATTCAGGTCAAACGCGGCCTCGCCTCCAGCACGAAGTAGCCTGATCGAAAACGATGCTCAATTGTGAGCTGCGCCACCAGGCAGCAATTCATCGCCCGCTTTTCCATCTGTGTCAAGCATCAGGAACGACGGCAGTAAATCCGGTCCAATCGGACATCGTTCCTCCCATGAATAGTTGTCTCCCTTGAAGACTGCCGGTACCTGACTAGCTATTGTTGGTTTGGGTCGAGATAAATTGGATATGCATTGGGGTGCTCTTCAGTGTTGAGTACGGAAGATTCATTCGAATAGTTCAGCGAAATTGCTCTGCGAAATACTCCCTCTAGTGCGCGGAGAACCTGTTTTCAAGAGCAGGCGCAAAGTCCGGATCGCTCAATCGCCTTGCATCCAGCCTGATCGCCAGCAAGGCAAGCACAATCACCACCACAGCCACTCCTGCCGCGACAAATGGAAGAATGCGATAGCTGTATCCAGCGGCCAGAACCACGCCGCCCAGACTTGCGCCCAGCGCATTCCCAAGATTGAAAGCTCCCTGGTTCAATGTCGATGCCAGGTTGGGAGCGCGGCGCGCTTTTTCTACAATGCGCGCCTGAAGCGGAGCGGACGCGCCAAAGTGGAACATTCCCCAGACCAGAACGCATATACCCATTGCAATGGCGTGCGGCATGGTGAGCGGCATCAGCAAGAGGGTCAACGTGACCAGGATGTATCCCACGACAATCGTCATCATCTGCCGCCAGTCCCCGAGCCGTCCGCCACCAAGCACGCCAATGGTGATGCCGATTCCAAACAGGACCAGAATCCAGGCAATCGCATGCGCAGGCAGATGTGTGACTGCTGATAGCAGCGGCGCAATGTAGGTAAACACGGTGAACAGAGAAACCGAGCTTAAGGTGGAGAGCGCGAGCACGAGAAAAACCTTGGGATTCAGCAGCGTATGGAATTCGTGTTTCAGGTGGACTGGATTAGACTCCTGCCTCGGCACCCAGAGAATGAGGCCGATCATGGCAATCATGCCAATCGGAAGCAGTGCGAAGAAAGTCGAACGCCATCCGAAAACGTGGCCCAGCGCCGTGCCGGCAGGAACGCCCAGCACGTTCGCCAGCGTGAGGCCGCTGAACATCGTGGTGATGGCCTGTACCCGCTTTTCCCTGGGAACCACGCTTGCGGCTACGATGCTGGCGCCTCCGAAGAAGGCGCCATGACAGAGCGCCGTGAGGATGCGCGCGGCGAGCATGAGCTGGAAGTTGGGCGCGAGGCCGCAGAGCAGATTGCCGAGGATGTAGATGCCCATCAGGATGAGGAGCGACTTCTTACGCTCTCGCTTTGAAAGAGCCAGCGCTATCAGCGGAGATCCAAAGGTCACGCTCAGCGCGTATGCAGAAACAATAATGCCGGCTTTGGGTATGCTGATCTGGAACGATTGCGCCAGATCGGGCAGCAGGCCCATGATGACGTATTCTGAAGTGCCAATGCCAAAGGCGGCGATTGTGAGCGCGAGAATGGATTTTCGCATGAATCAGATCCACCTGTTCGGAAGCAGGAGTCTTTCTTCGATCTTCTCATTTCCGCAGTCGCTTATGTTCCACTCGCCAGGAATGCTCGACGAGCATCAAAGATTCAGGACACAATGATTCGTTTCAGGTAACAGGAGGATGGCATGGCGTCGACAGCATGTACCCACGTTAAAGATCACGTTAAGAAGGTAAAGCCCTGCAGCAAAGGCTGCGAAGAGTGTCTGAAAACCGGCGACACATGGGTCCACCTGCGCATGTGCAGAGAGTGCGGCCACGTCGGCTGCTGTGACTCGTCAAAGAACCGCCATGCGCGCGCGCATTTCCATGCGACCCAGCACCCTATCATCAAGTCGGCTGAACGCGGCGAGGACTGGAGCTGGTGCTACATCGACGAGGTGTACCTGTAATGAAATTACCTGCCGAAACATGTCCGGCCTACAACAACGCGCATGCGTAAAGCTACATGAGCTGTGGTCATTCTCTTTTGCCATTGTCTACAGGCTCCGCTGATATTCGCCTGCTTCTACCGGCAAAGTGGCAGTCGAAAGATGAGCAGAGCAGATAAGGGCAGAGCCAGTGGCCTGACCACTGCTGTTTCTTTCTGAATCAAAGGGACTCTTGCGAGCATCCACTCTATTGGATTGTTTAAAGTTTTCACGGTTCGGCTTTTTGGCCCGCTAAACCGTCTACCGTAAAATAATGTTTGTTCGCGCGTCTTGGCCTGACCGGCCGGACCTACTGGATAGCAATTACTAACATGACAGATATAAACGAATCCAGGAGCAATTCGGATTCGTTCCCCCTTTTGTTACGGCATATCGTGGTTTCACTGGAAAACCCGCCTTTTTCCGGCAAGGCGCATGCATCGGCGCAGGCGTCTTCAGGCCGCAGGAGAGATTGACGAACTATGTGGATAGTCCGCCTCGCGCTGCGAAGGCCCTATACATTTGCTGTATTTGCTCTGCTCTTAATGGTCCTGGGGCCGATCTCCATCCTGCGCACTCCCACAGATATCTTTCCCAACATTGATATTCCGGTGGTGGCCATGGTCTGGCCATATCAGGGGCTGTCGCCACAGGAGATGTCTGAGCGCATCATTTACCAAAGCGAGCGGACGCTCACCACCACCGTTAATGACATCGAGCATATCGAATCGCAGTCGCTGAACGGTATCGGTGTCATCAAGATTTTCTTTCAACCGAAGGTCAATATCGCGATGGCTGTTGCGCAGGTCGCAGCAATCGGGCAGACCCAGCTTCGCCAGTTGCCGCAAGGCACTAACCCTCCGCTCATCATTCAGTACAGCGCATCCAGTGTTCCTATCATCCAGCTCGGCCTCTCCGGGCAGGGATTGTCTGAACAGCAACTGAACGACTATGGACTGAACTTCATCCGCACACAGCTCGTAACAGTAGACGGCGCCGGCATTCCTTATCCCTACGGCGGGAAACAGCGGCAGGTGCAAGTAGATCTTAATCTTCAGGCCCTGCAGGCTAAAGGCCTCTCGCCTGCAGACGTGGTCAATGCGATCTCCACGCAAAACCTGATTCTCCCCTCAGGCACAGCAAAAATTTCCCAGTTTGAATATCAGATCGCAACCAACAGTGCTCCGGCGAAGGTAGACGAGCTGAACAATCTGCCCATTCGAACTGTAAACGGCGCAACTGTCTACATTCATGACGTTGCCCACGTGCGCGACGGCTTTCCGCCGCAGACCAATATTGTTCGCGTCGATGGCCAGCGCGCTTCGCTCATCAGCGTGATCAAAACCGGCGATGCCTCGACGCTCGATATCGTGAAGGGCATTCGGGCGATGCTCCCCAGCATCAAGGCACAGCTTTCGCCAGCCTTGAAAATTACCCCTCTTGCGGACCAGTCGATTTTCGTCCGCGCATCCATCAATGGTGTCGTCCGTGAAGCCATCATTGCAGCCTGTCTCACAGGACTCATGATCCTGGTCTTCCTCGGAAGCTGGCGCAGCACGCTGATTATTGCCGTCTCAATTCCTCTGTCGATCCTTTCATCACTGCTGGTCCTGAGCGCTCTCGGCGAAACCATCAACATCATGACGCTCGGCGGGCTCGCCCTCGCCGTCGGCATTCTGGTTGATGACGCCACTGTCGAAATTGAAAACATCAACCGTAATATCGAAATGGGGAAGGCGGTAGAACAGGCAATCCTGGATGGCGCCGCGCAAATCGCTATCCCCGCCTTCGTCTCCACGCTCTCCATCTGCATTGTCTTTGTACCGATGTTCTTTCTCACCGGCGTGGCGAAGTTCCTCTTCGTGCCGCTGGCGGAAGCTGTCGTCTTCGCGATGCTCGCTTCCTATCTGCTGTCGCGTACTGTTGTGCCGACCATGGCCAAGTATCTGCTGCAGGAGCACGATGATGACGCGATCGAGCGACGCCAACAGAGCCGCAACCCTTTCGTGCGTTTTCAGCTTGGATTCGAACACTATTTCGAAAAATTTCGCAATGGCTATCGCCGTCTTTTGCAGATGTGCATCGCGCACTCTGCGGTCTTTCTTATCCTGTTTCTTGTTTTCTGCGCCGGAACAGCAGTCATTCTTTATCCCTTTCTTGGTCAGGACTTCTTTCCATCCGTCGATTCCGGCCAATTCAAGATTCACGTCCGCGCCCGCACAGGCACCCGTATTGAAGAAACCGCTCGTCTCTGCGATGAGGTGGACCAGACAATCCGTGAGGTGATTCCGAAAAAAGAGCTGATCACCATCATCGACAACATCGGTCAGCCATACAGCGGCATCAACACGACATACAGTAATTCCGCCACCATCGGCCCTGCCGATGCGGACATTCAGGTCTCGCTCACCGAAGATCATCACCCGACCGAAGCCTATGTGCAGAAGCTGCGCAGCGTGCTGAACCGCAGGTTCCCCGGCGTCATATTTTATGAGCTGCCGGTAGATATGGTGACGCAGATTCTAAACTTCGGTCTGCCTGCGCCCATCGATATTCAGATCGTCGGGCGCGATCTCGAAGGCAATCGCGCCTTTGCCGAGCAGTTGCTGAATCGCGTCAAGTATGTTCCCGGCGCTGCGGATATGCGTATCCAGCAGCCGTTCGACAACCCACATTTTCTTATCAATGTAGACCGTACAAAAGCGCAGCAGATTGGCCTGCAACAGAGAGACGTGGCGCAGAGCCTGCTCATTGCCACTAGCGGAAGCTTTCAGACCACGCCCAATTTCTGGCTGAATCCACAGACCGGCGTCAGTTACAGCATCGCTGTGCAGGCTCCGCAATACAATCTGGATTCGCTTCAGGATCTGCGAAACATTCCTCTGACTTCCGGCGGCTCAGGTGCTTCCGGCCGCCTCACCACCATCAGCAATGGTCCAGGCACTCTGGCCTCTGGTCCGCAGGATCCACCCATGGGTGGAACTCCGGTGCAGATTCTCGGCAACGTTGCCTCTATTACTCCCGGATCGGAAATGGGAACGGTGTCCCATTACAACATCGCTCCGGTCATTGATATTTACGGAAACGTCGTAAACAGTGATCTGGCGAGCGTGGCGAAGCAGATTGACAGGATCATTGCCGAATCGAAGGGCAAATTGCCTCGCGGCTCGCAGATCATTGTGCGCGGCCAGATCCAGACCATGCGGACCTCGTTCATCGGCCTTCTCGGCGGTCTGGTCTTCTCCATTCTGCTGGTTTATCTCTTGATCGTTGTCAACTTTCAGTCGTGGCTTGATCCGTTTATCGTGATCTCGGCGCTACCTGCGGCCTTGTGCGGCATCGTCTGGTTTCTGTTCGTGACGCACACGCGCATCAGCGTTCCCGCGCTGACCGGCGCAATCATGTGCATGGGCGTGGCCACGTCCAACTCAATTCTGGTTATCAGCTTTGCGCGTGAACAGCTTGAAGAAAATGTAGGCGATGCGCCCACAGCTGCATTGACCGCTGGTTATACGCGCTTTCGTCCGGTTCTGATGACGGCTTTGGCCATGATCATCGGCATGGTCCCTATGGCGCTGGGCCTCGGCGATGGCGGTGAGCAGAATGCTCCGCTCGGCCGAGCAGTTATCGGCGGCCTGCTCTTCGCTACTGTTTCGACATTATTCTTCGTGCCGACATTCTTCAGTGTTTTGCACGGAAGACGCGAACGCAAACGTCACCAGAAAAGAAACCTGCCGGATGGAGGGGAAAAGTAAATCATGACTCAGGCATCTGGGCTTCACAACCCTCGAAACGACCAGGCGGCTCCGCCAATGTCACGACGTGGCGCCGTCGCTTTTCTTATTGTTGTCTTGATTGTTGCTGCCATTCTTGCCGTCACCGGCATCATTCCCCGGGTGCGCGCCCGCACACAGCTGCAGAACGAAACGAATGCTCTTGCCGCTCCTGATGTATTGATCGATACGCCGAAACAGGGCAAGCCGTCTGAAGAAGTTGTGCTGCCGGGCAATATCTTTGCCTATTCTGACGCGCCAATCTATGCCCGTACCAGTGGTTATCTCAAAAAGTGGTACTTCGATATCGGCACTCATGTAAAAAAAGGCCAGTTGCTGGCAGAGATTGAAAGCCCGGAGGTCGATCAGCAGCTCGCGCAGGCCCGGGCTGATCTGCTGACGGCGGAAGCCAACTCCAGATATGCGCAGGCCACGTCATCCCGTTATCAGGACCTGGTCAAGTCGCATGCTGTCTCCCAGCAGGATACCGAAAACTTCACAACCCAGGCTATGGCGTCCAGCACGCAGGTCAAGTCGGCGCAGGCAAACGTGCAGCGACTGGAGCAGCTTGTCTCCTTTGAAAAAATCTATGCGCCATTTGATGGTGTAGTGACCGCGCGTGGCATCGATGTAGGGCAACTGATTGACTCTGGCGCTACAAAAGAACTCTTCCATATGGCCGCCGAGCAGACGCTGCGCGTATATGTGAATGTGCCGCAGATTTACTCCCTTGCCTGCAAGCCCGGCCTGAGCGCCGATCTGACTTTTGACGAATATCCAGGACGGAAGTTTCAGGGCAAAATCGTGCGCACTTCAAAAGCCATTGACCCAGCCTCACGCACGCTGCTTGTCGAAGTCGATGTGGACAATCGCAAGGGAGAGCTTGTGCCCGGAGCGTATGCCCAGGTGCATTTCAAGCTGCCCAACGCGCAGCCCACGCTCATCATTCCGGTTTCTGCTCTCATTTTCCGTGCAGAAGGTCTGCGCGTTGCCACTGTTGTCGATGGCAAAGCAAAGCTCGTGCCCATTTCCATCGGTCGCGATGACGGCAGAGTCGTCGAGGTAACACAGGGATTGCAGGCCGACGATCAGGTCATTCAGAATCCGCCAGACTCTGTTGTTGATGGCGAAATTGTAAATGTGGTTCGACCCGAGCAGCAGAATCCCCAATTTACCCCGCAGAAAGGCGCCGAGTAAGCATGACTGCTCTTCGTATCCATGCTACCTGTGGTGCTGTCCTGTGCGCCTTAATTGCCGGTTGCACCGTCGGTCCCAACTACAAGCGGCCTGTCGCGCCTGCTCCTCCGGCCTTCAAAGAGACTGCGCCTCCGCCAGCCATTCCCAATGGATCGTGGAAACAGGCTCAGCCCAGCGATCAGACACTCCGAGGCAAATGGTGGGAGATTTACAACGATCCGCAATTGAATGCGCTCGAAGAGAAAGTCTCTGTCTCCAACCAGACTCTGAAGGCCGCCAGCGAACAGTACTTAGCGGCGCGCGCAGCCGTACAGGTCGCACGCGCGAATTATTTCCCCACGCTCAGCGCGGGGCCGGCAATCTCGCGTCAGCACTTGTCACAGAACCGGCCTACTGCGGTTCCGGGATCAAAATCGCAATATAACGATTTTTCCTTTACCGGCCAGGCCAGCTGGGAGCCCGATCTCTGGGGACAGGTGCGTCGCAGCGTCGAAGCTTCCCGGGCCGCCGCCCAGGCTAGCGCCGCCGATCTCGCTAATGTTGAATTGAGCATCCGCTCTGAGCTTGCGCTCGACTATTTCGAGCTGCGCGGCCTTGACCTGCAGAAACGTTTGCTCGATAACACCGTCGCGTCCTATACGGACTATCTCGATTTGACGCAAAAGCGCTTTCAGGGCGGCGTAGCTACCGATTCCGATGTGGCCCTCGCCGAAACGCAACTGAAAAGCACACAATCGCAGGACATTGACGTAGGTGTTGCTCGCGCGCAGTTTGAGCACGCAATCGCCACCCTGATCGGCGAGCCCGCATCCTCATTCAATCTCTCGCTGTCGCCGCTCGATCTTCCATTGCCGCATGTTCCCCCCGGTTTACCGTCAGAACTTTTGGAGCGCCGCCCTGATATAGCCGGTATGGAGCGCCGAGCCGACGCAGCCAACGCGCAGATCGGCGTAGCCATCGCCGCCTACTATCCGAACATCACCCTGACCGGCGCAGGCGGCTTCGAAAGTCGAAACCCGGGCACATGGATTCAAGGCCCCAGTGCGCTGTGGTCTCTCGGAGCATCCGCGTCCGAACTGCTCTTCGATGCCGGCCGCCGCCATGCTGTAACGGAAGAAGCACGTGACAACTACGAAGCTACGGTAGCCAACTATCGCCAGAGTGTGCTGAACGCTTTTCAGGAAGTGGAAGACAATCTTGCCGCGCTGCGCATCCTCGATCAGGAGGCAGCAACGCAGGCTGATGCCGTCGCAGCCGCCCAGCGCTCGCTCCAGATCAGCACGAGTCGCTATAAACAGGGCCTGGTGGATTATCTCGAAGTCCTCACCGCGCAGACCGCATTGCTGACCAATCAGCGCACGCAGGCTGACATTACTACGCGCCAATTTGCCGCGAACGTGCAACTCATCAAGGCGCTCGGCGGAGGCTGGGACACATCGCAGCTGCCCAAATTATAGAGTCGGCTTATTTTGCGTGCCCATCCTGAGCGCTGTTTTTGGCGCGAAGGGTGGGGAACCTAAGACAGCGGACCAGTATTGAACGCCTGCTCTACGCTTCGATTCACCACGCGATAGATTCCAAATTCTCTCCCCGTTTTGCCGCGCAGTTCAAAGATTAACTCCGCGCGCCCATCCGCATCTGTATCCACTGCGTCCACAAGTCGCATGCGAGGAACAATGTTCAGGCGCTCATCGCTGGTCACCTGCTTGAAGATGATCTGCGGCGTTCCATAGAAATCCGGCTGAGCAATCAACGTGACATATCTGGCCGCGCCTGGTTCGCCGGTTTTCGCTGTAAGCACGAGAGTTGCACCGCCGTTATAAGAAAGCTCGAAGGCGCTGAACTTTTCATCCTCAAGCGTTGGCAGAGAAGACGCAGCAGCCGCCTTACGCCGTGTCGAACCTGCTTTTATGCCAGTCTTTGTTACATTTGCCGGTGCCGCTGCGGGCGTGGCTGAGCTTGCGGCAAGGGCTTTTTGTGCCAGATCTTCCATGGCCGTCTTTGCCTTAACCGCATCATTCGGATCCGACCACGAATAAACAAAAGTGTGCGCCTCTCTCGTTTTTACATCCGAGACAGCGGCCATCTGGTTCATGTCCAGTGGTAGCCCTTCAAGCTTTGAAGGCTCAACCATTCCTATTGGAGCTTCCGGCTTGCCATAACGCAGCGTTGGACGGTTGGGATCAGTGTTCTCCGTTGCCGTCACCGGGGCTCCAGCATCGCCTGCTGTGTTGCTCTGAGACTTATGAAGCGTAGGGCGCTCAGGATCGGCAGCGGGCGCGTTCTGCGAACCATCGCTGGAATCCTTGCGATGGAGTGTGGGCCGGTCCGAATCAACAGGCGGAGTGCTCTGTGTGCTGGTCGAATCGCCTGAGCTGGATTCGGAACTGTTGTTTGTGTCCCGCTTATGCAGAGTAGGCCGGTCAGGATCGGCCGCCGGGGAATTCGTTGTGCTGCTTCCAGACTGCGTGCTGCCGCTGTCTGCATCTTTCCGGTTCAGAGTCGGCTTGTCGGAATCCGCATTGGACGAGCCGCTCCCCGCATCCTTCACCACCTGCGGCGGATGCTTCGACATCGGCGGCTTTTTCTTCGCCACCGTGACCTCTGGCTTCACCGACCCGATCGCAATCCACGACCCGTTCAGGTTTTCCGCGCCGTTGACATTGAATAATCCTTTGGGCGTGCCCGCCTGCTCCAATTCATAGACTGTGCCGGTAAGGACTGTAATAGGGGCAGGTTGCGCCAGGTACAAACCGCCCGGCTGATACTGCGTCCCGTCCCACACGGCAAGAGGAACCAGCCGGCCTGCCTTCGGCTGCGACAATTCTCCTGTCCACTCAAAAACGCCGGTAGCGCGCAGCGTTGGCGCTGTCTCGGTGCTCTTGCTGACGTGCCCGGGATACTGCGCATACGCCGCAACACACAAACATGCCATCAACCCAGGTAACACGAAAATTCTCATAATCGCGCCAGGACGTGACAGAAACCCGGGGCCTGCGACACAATCGATTTGACCCATAACCCTACGCTTGCGGAAGGACCCATTCATGGAAGTTCACGACAAAGTGGCTGATTTTACGCTTCAGGACGACCAGGACAACACCGTTCATCTTTCAGATTACGCCGGAACCCCCGTTGTGCTCTTCTTTTATCCCCGCGCCGATACGCCCGGCTGCACCATCGAGGCCTGCGGCTTCCGCGATGTCTTCAAAAAAATCCAGAAGGCCGGTGCAGTGGTCCTGGGCATCTCACGCGATACGCCCACGGCGCAGGCAAAATTCAAGGCAAAGTATGACCTTCCGTATCCGCTCCTTGCTGATGTAGACGAAAAAGTCTGCAAACAGTTTGGCGTGCTGAAGGAAAAGAACATGTATGGGAAGAAAGTAATGGGGATCGAGCGGACAACCTTCCTCATCGGTCCCGATCAGCGGCTGATCAAAATCTTCCCTAAGGTAAAGCCGGAAGGTCACGCTGAGGAAGTGCTCGAAGCGATCAAAGCGTGGAAAAAATAAGATGCACTTTAATGAAGATCGTCATTCTGGCGACCAGCCGAAGGAAGAATCTCATTGATATCCGCTCTGGAAATATCATTTGAGATTCTTCATGTCGCTCAGAATGACGGTTAAAGCTAATTAAAGCTGAACCTGAATGCGTCAAGGTTGTTTTTACTGCACTTTAAACGTCATCGTAGTCTCAGCGCCGATCTTTGCTTCTTTTTTGCCCGTAGCTGCTGCGCCGGCGGTTCCTGCTCCGCCTCCAGCCAGAGCACCGATAGCAGCACCTTTGCCGCCACCGAAGATCCCGCCGAGAAGTGCCCCTACGGCAGCGCCGCCGCCAATCTTCGTCACGTTGCTCTTGGTATGACCTTGCCCGTCCACCGCATACATGTCCGTCGTGACCGGAACTCCATTGACCGACGTAACTTCCAGGCTCAGAATGCCCGGCTTGCTCAGGCGGCCTGAGGACTCAGCATCCGCTACCCTGCCTCTTACCTTCGATCCCGCAGGCGCTATCACTTTCCCATCTACATTGACATCCTCAACCAGTGTTCCCGACCAACGCTGGCCCGTAGTTGCCGTTCCCGAGCTAAGCTCGGTATTGTTCCGCACGACTATGTTTGTGCCTGACGGAATCCGCTGCGCCTGCGCAACCAAGCCCGCTCCCGTGAGCACAACGGCCGCAACCGCATATGTGACAATACTTCTGAATCCTGAGTTACGACGCATTTTGAGTCCTTTCTCTGGTTCCCTGAATTCGTCCCGTATGAGTCCGATTGCGCGCTCCTCAGGCAAGGTTGTCTCAGTCGTCCCGAGATCGTTCTATGAACGCGCCCCTGACATTGTCGCACGAGCGCTTTTAGGGAAAGTCATTGCCCGCCAATGGAAAGGCGAGCGCCTTGCCGGGCGCATTGTCGAAGCCGAAGCCTATTTTGGTGAACAAGATCCCGCAGCTCACGCCTACATTGGACGCACTGCACGGAATGCAGTGCTTTTTGGGCCTCCGGGGATTGCGTATGTCTATTTTATTTACGGAATGTATTACTGCCTGAATATTTCCTGTGAGCCCGATGGACAAGCCGGCTGTGTGCTCATCCGCGCGCTCGAACCTGTTGAAGGGCTGGGGACAATGACCAGGCTTCGTAAACTACCTCCCAACTCGAAGCCTCGGCTTCTCACCTCCGGACCAGGCCGCCTTTGCCAGGCGCTCGACATTACCCGCTCTGCCCATAACGGAGTGGACGTTACGCAGCCCTCATCGGCTCTGCACATCGAAGACGACGGCTATGAGCCGGAAAATATCCGCACTACTCCGCGCATCGGTATCCGCCACGCCGCCGAAATGCCTGCCCGCTTTCTGATCGATAAAAATAAATTTGTTTCCACCGATAAGTGACCTTTTCGCTGGCTTGCCCGTATACTTGGCAGCACGAATTGAGTTACGGCAGCAGTCACCCGGAAAATTCAGGAGCCAGAGCATATGAGACGAGCTAATTCTTTCGCTGCAGTAATCACATTTTTTGCAGTTATAAGCGCTCCCCTGATCGCCCAGGACACACCTCCCGACACAAACGCACCTAAGCCCCAAGCGCGCCCTCCCATGCACATGCCCCCGCCCACAAACCTGCAGGTACTGCCCAAAGATATTTCCTCGGGAGATCTGATGAAGCTGATGGGCGAATACTCACGCGCACTCGGCGTTCATTGTAATTTTTGTCATGAGGTCAACGAGCAGACGCACCAGCCCAACTTCGCCTCTGATGCCAAAGAGGACAAGAAGATCGCCCGCACCATGATTGCCATGGTCCAGGACATTAACTCCAGGTACATGACCCAGATCAACGATCCCGACGCCAAACCGGAAGACAAAACCGTGACCTGTGGAACCTGCCACCGCGGCAACACCATGCCCACGCAATTCGTGCCCAAACAGGCAGAGCACAGCAACAACATGCCTATGCAGAAACCACAATAGCCTG
>Ga0070740_10002801_pt1 | contig 19561 bp, 18 predicted proteins | sample Coa_R2_FD_67286 | JGI IMG/M metagenome (GOLD analysis project Ga0070740, IMG submission 67286) | Surface soil microbial communities from Centralia Pennsylvania, which are recovering from an underground coalmine fire - Coalmine... | ecosystem: Environmental > Terrestrial > Soil > Unclassified ...
CAGGCCGACGGCGTGCATCTCGGGCAGGACGACATGGAGGCCGCGGATGCGCGCCGCCTGCTCGGACCTGCCGCCGTCATCGGCCTCAGCGTCAAGACGCTGGACGAGGCGGAGGCGGTGCCGCTCGACGTCGTCGACTATGTCGCCGTCGGCGGCGTGTTCGCCACCGCCTCGAAGCAGAACCCGGGACCGCCGATCGGGCTCGACGGGCTGCGGCGCATCGCCGGCGCGCTGCGTCGGCGCCGAGCGGACCTGCCGCTCTGCGCCATCGCCGGCATCACTGCGGGCAACGCCGCCGAGGTGATCGCCGCGGGTGCCGACGGCGTGGCGGTGATCTCGGCGCTGTCGCTTGCGCCCGATCCGGCGGCGGCCGCACGCGCGCTGCGCGCCACGGTCGACGCGGCCTTGCAGCGGCGGCGCCCATGACGGCGATCGCGCTCACCATCGCGGGTTCGGATTCCGGCGGCGGCGCCGGCATCCAGGCGGACCTCAAGACCTTCGCCGCGCTCGGCGTCTACGGGGCCTGCGCGGTCACGGCGGTCACCGCACAGAACACCGAGGGCGTGCGCGCGATTCATGACGTGCCGCCCGAGATCGTTGCCGCGCAGATCGACGCCGTGTTCGCCGACCTCGCCGTCGGCGCGGTGAAGATCGGCATGCTGTCGCGCCGCGCGACGATCGAGGTCGTCGCGGACGCGCTCGCCCGTCACGCCGCGCGCAACGTCGTGCTCGATCCGGTGATGGCGGCAAGCACGGGCGCGCGTCTGCTCGCCGAGGACGCGGTCGAGGCGCTGCTCGATCTCCTCGTTCCGCGCGCATGGATCGTGACGCCCAATCTGCCGGAAGCCGCGCGGCTTGCCGGCGGCATGCCGGCACGCAGCGAGCCCGAGATGGAGGCGCAGGCGCGCGCGATCCTCGCGCGCGGCGCGCGCAACGTGCTGATCAAGGGCGGCCACGGCACGGGAGCGGAAAGCGTCGATCTCCTGGTCGCGCCGGACCGCGTCCTGCGCCTGGCCGCACCGCGCATCGCCACGACCCGCACGCACGGCAGCGGCTGCACGTTCTCCTCCGCGCTCGCCGCCGGCCTCGCGCAGGGCCGCGAGCTGGACGCCGCGGCGCGCGCGGCCAAGGACTATGTCACCGCCGCCATCGTCGCGGCCGATCGTCTGCAGGTCGGCCGCGGCGGCGGCCCGCTGCATCATTTCCACACGCAGGAACGCGCCGAGCGGTCCGCGCCCGAATCCGCGCAAGCCGAGCAGGCTTGCGGCGCGGGCCCTGCGCGCCCTGACCCCGAAGCCACAAGGAGGAACACATGACCACGCGTCGCAGGTTTCTGGCCCGTGCCGCCTTGGCCGCGGGCGCGCTCGCCACCCCCGCGCTGGCGCGCGGGGAGACGCTGAAATGGCGCATGGTTACCTCCTGGCCGAAGCGGCTGCCCGGCCCCGGCATGTCGGCCGAACGGATCGCCGAGCGCATCCGCGCGCTCTCCGGGGGACGCATCGACATCGCGGTCTATGCCGCCGGCGAGATCGTGCCGGCCTTCGGCGTGCTCGAGGCGGTGGGCAACGGCGTGGCCGAGATCGGCCACACCGCGTCGTTCTACTGGCAGGGCAAGATGCCGGCCGCGGCCTTCTTCACCACCGTGCCGTTCGGGCTCACGCCGCACGAGCACGTGGCCTGGATCGACGCCGGCGGCGGGCAGGCGCTGTGGGACGAGCTTTACCGGCCTTTCGGCGTCAAACCCTTCATGGGCGGCAATACCGGCGTGTGCATGGGCGGCTGGTTCCGTCGCGAGATCAAGGCGCTCGCCGACCTCTCCGGCCTCAAGCTGCGCGCGCTCGGGCTCGGCGGCGAGGTCTATCGCCGGCTCGGCGCGGTGCCGCAGACGACGCCGCCCGGAGAGATCCTGGTGGCGCTGCAGTCGGGCGTGCTCGACGCCGCGGAATTCGTCGGCCCCGGCTCGGACATCGCGCTCGGCCTCTACCGCGTCGCGCCGCTCTATTACTACCCCGGCTTCAACAAGCCGAACGGCACGGGCGAATGCATCGTCGCGCTTGCCGCCTGGGAGAGGCTGTCCGACGAGCTCAAGGCGATCGTGCGGCACGCCTGCGCTGCGGAAGCGGACTATGCGCTCGCCGAGATGGAGCGTCTCAACGCCGAGGCGCTCAAGGCGCTCACCGGCGAGCATCATGTCCGCCTCGCGGCGTTCCCCGAGGACATGATCGCGGCCGCCCGCCGCGTCGCGGGCGAGGTGCTCGGCGAGCTTGCCGCGCGCGACGCGGTCACCGCCAAGGTGCACCGATCCTACATGGAGTTCCGTGCCCGCACCGCGCCCTGGTCGCGCGTTTCCATCGAGGCGGTGTTGCGGGCGCGCGGGGCCTGAGGCGGACCCCGGCGATCCTGGCCCTCTGTGCGGAACCGAGCCAAGCGAGCGCGCAAGCGGTCCGCCGTCGCGTCGTCCCGTTCCGAACGGCCTCGTGGCGGCGGCGCGGCTCCCCGCCATGATCGCGGGCGGGCATGGCGGGGAGCCGCCGCCTTGACAGCGGACCGCTGTTAGGCCTATAGTCCGTTAAGCCCGAGGGGTGCGACCGCACCCGCCCGGGCTTTTTTCATTTTCCCCACACGATTGACGATGGAGCCTCGCCATGGCGAGACGAATCCGCATGTCCGCGCGGCCGCCTCGTGCCGCGCAGGCCGCGCGCCGCAGACCCGCGCGCGGCAAGTCCCGAGAGTCGATCCCGTTCGTCGCAAGGCTGTTGCGCTGGATCTCGGATCCAGCGGGCAGCCGCAGCAGGGCCGGCGTGGCGGCGGGCCGCGCGGGTCCGGCGGATGGCAAACCCGCGACGCCGCCCGGCGGCAGGGCGCGCGCGGACCTCGCCCGCGAGCCGAAACGCGCCCGATCGGCGCGGCGCGGCCTGCATGTCGCGCCGGAAAGGCTCGCTCTTGCGCGCGAACGCTTCGAGACGGGAAGCGCGACCATCGCCGCGATCGCGCGCGACCTCGGCTGCAGTCCGCGCACCGTCCATGAGATCGCCCGGCGCGAAGCCTGGGTGCGCCGGGCGCCGCGCGAGGTGCCGCGATCGCTGCGCCTGCTCGCCGAGCTCGACCGGCTCGAGACCTCCCCCTGCGGAACGGCGCGAGCCGACATGCCGCCCGGCGACGGGCCTCAGCCTTCCGGAGAGGGCCAAACCGCTCCGGCCTGCGCCCTGCCGCCACTCGCCGAGACCGTCGAGCGCATCTATCGCGCCGCGCTCGAGGAGCTCGCCAAGGTCGAAGCCGTGCACGCGCGGCTGCAGCACGCGCCGCGCAGCGCGCTCGACGCCGAGCGCACCGCGCGCACGCTCGCGACGCTGCAGACACTGATGGAACGGCTCGAGCAGCAGAAGATCCGGCTACTCGGCACGGCTCATGATGACGACATCCCCGAAGACATCGATGCATTTCGTGAGGCGCTTGCGCAACGCATTGAGGCCTTTATGGAGAGCCGGCGGGACGAGGAGTTTTCTGAGCCGCCTGCCGCCTCCCCAGGCGAAGGCGTTCGCGCGTGACTTCGTCGTGCTCGCGCATGCGCACCAGGAGCCGCCGGCACGCGCCAACAATGGTGGTCCTTGGACCACCTGGCTCGTGCTCGGCGGTCGCGGCGCCGGCAAGACCCGGCTCGGCGCCGAATGGGTGCGCGCACAGGTGCAGGGCCACGCACCCTATGCGGAGCGGCGTGCGCGCTCCGTCGCGCTCGTCGGCGAGACCGAGCACGACGTGCGCGAGGTGATGATCGAGGGGCCGGCCGGGTTGTTGCGGTCCTGCCCGCGGGATGAACGTCCGCTCTGGGCGCCGTCGCGCCGGCGGCTCGAGTGGCCGAACGGCGCGGTCGGCTATGCCTTCTCCTCCGAGGATCCCGACCAGCTCCGCGGGCCGCAGTTCGACGTCGCCTGGTGCGACGAGCTCGCCAAGTGGAAGCACGCCGAGCAGACCTTCGACATGCTGCAGTTCGGCCTGCGCCTCGGCCCGCGGCCGCGCCAGCTCATCACCACCACGCCGCGGTCGTCGCGCCTGATCCGGCGCATCATCGCCGATCCGCGCACCGCGGTCACGCGCGCCTCGACCCACGCCAACGCACGCTTCCTCGCGCCCGCCTTCCTCGAAACGGTCGTCGAGCGCTATGGCGGCACGTGGCTCGGTCGCCAGGAGATCGACGGCGAGATCGTCGAGGCGCGCGCCGACGCGTTGTGGTCGCGCGAGGTGATCGAGGCCGCGCGCGTAAGCGCGGCTCCGCCGCTCGCGCGCATCGTCGTCGGCCTCGATCCGCCGGCCTCGCACCGGCCCGACGCGGGACTGTGCGGGCTCGTCGTCGCCGGTATCAGCGAGGCCGGGATCGTCTATGTGCTCGAGGACGCGAGCGCCGGCCCGCTCGCGCCGGCCCAATGGGCGGCGAAGGCGGTTGCGCTCTACCGCCGGCACGCGGCGGACACGATCGTGGCCGAAGCGAACATGGGCGGCGACATGGTCGAGGCGGTGCTGCGGCAGGTCGACCGCACCGTGCCGGTGCGGCTGGTGCGGGCCACGCGCGGCAAATATCTGCGTGCCGAGCCGGTGGCCGCGCTCTATGCGCAGGGCAAGGTGAAGCATGTCGGCGCGCGCTTTGCCGCGCTGGAGGATCAGATGTGCGACTTCGGCGTCGACGGTCTCGCCGAGGGTCGCTCGCCCGACCGGCTCGACGCGCTGGTGTGGGCGGTGACCGCGCTCACCGCGCGCGCTCTGCCGGGCCCGCGCATCCGGAGCCTCGCCGATGATCCGCACCTCGTGCCATGGTGGCTCGCCGGCAGGCCGCCGCCCTGGGCCTGAGCGAGGCCGGAGAACGGTTTCCCGGTCATGGCGAGGCGGCGCATGGGTGTCCGTCGGAGCCTTCGCCCGTCATTGCGAGGCCGCGAAGCGGCCGAAGCAATCCAGGCGGGCGGTGCAGCAAGTGATGGGCGGGAAGCGTGCCGTGTTGCCGCGCCGCTTCTGGATTGCTTCGCCCTCGCTTCGCTCGGGCTCGCAAAGACGGCGAGGGGGCCGGCCCGCGAGTCATGGGCGGGAGGCGTACCGTGTGGCCGCGCAGCGCGGCGGATTTCGCCGCCCATGGGGATCAGCGCGGCCGCGGGCCGGACGGCGCGAAGCCGGCCGCAGGTGACAAAAAGTTCATGTTCACGCGCGGCCGCGACGGCGTATCCTGCCGCGCAAGGGCGGCGACCGCAGGAGGTCCCGCAATGGACGATCAGCACAAGCAAGACTTCAAGCAGAAGGCGACGATCGCGGGCGTCGGCGTCGTGGCCGGCGCGGTCGCCTGGTGGATCGTGCTCGCCAACGTGTTCGGCTGGATGAGCCCGACCACCGCCGCACAGCAGACGAGCGATGCGGTCGAGGCAAAGCTCAACGAGGCGCTGGCGCCGCTCTGCGCCGATCGCTTCATGGCGAACAAGGCGGCGCTCGCGAAGTTCGCCGCGGCGAGCGCCGATTACGATCGCAACGAGATCGTGCAGAAGGCCGTTCCCAAGCTCGGTTCGACGACCGTGGACTATCAGCTTGCCGATCACTGCACCGACGTGATCGCGACGCGGCTCAAGGCCGCCTCGCCGAACCTCGCGCAGGACGCCGGCAAGAAAAGCTGAGCGGGAGGGGCGTGCAAAGCGCGCGGCCGCGCCGGCGGCGCACGGCAGGGCGGGCGTCAGGCCTCGGAGAGGGGGCGCGAGGCGGGCAGCGGGTGCCGGCTTTGCCGCGGCGCGAGCGCGGCCGCGGTCGGCTTGTCGTCGTCGGACCAGACGATCGCCTTGTAGTCGAATCCCATTTCGATCGTCGGCTTGACGATCGCGAAATAGGGCGAGATGTCGAAGTCGCGCGGCGCGTAAAGCGAGCTGTCGCGGATGTGGTAGATCTCCCTGCGCGCATTCTCGCTCTCCACGCGCGTGATCGCCGGCAGGATGGGATAGCCCACGGCCTGGAAAGCCTGGGCGATCAGCGTCGAACAGATCAGCCGGGTGGGGTCGCCCGAGCCCAGGGCGATCATGCGCCGCCGGAAGCGCTGCGGCACCGGCAGTGGCACGAGGTAGCGCGCGAGATCGATGATGTTCTTGAGATCGTAGTTCAACCCGATGCGCTCGATCACGTAGCGGCAGACGGTCTCGCGGTCGGCAGGGGTGAGACCGACCGGCCGGCAGATGCGGGTGTGGAACTGGAAATAGCGCGAGAGCGGCGCGCAGGTGATGCCGTCCTCGAGATTCGATTCGACGAGCTCGCACGGCTCCCCGTCGACCGCCGGACGTCCGGGAATCGGTCCGACGAACATCGCGGCGTGCGACCAGGTCGAATGCGTCAGGTATTTGATGACGCCGGCGATGTGGCTTCGCCCTTCGACCAGGAGGATGTCGGCCGGCCGAATGCAGGCCCGCAGCGCCGCGGGATCGGCCGGCGTGAAGGGCTCATAGCCGGAAACCGGTCGCTGCAGATAGGCGGCGATGCGCCGCCCGATGCTTTCGAACAGGGGCGTCATCGCGGCAATTCAAGCAGAATTGCGGAACAAGTCGAGCCGCCTCCGCCGGCCGCCGAGGCACGTGCCGCCGGACCGTTCTTCCTCGTCGTCTCCCGGCCTCCGCCCCGACGGGCGCTTCAGCCCAGCAGCGAGACCCTGCCCGTTGCAAGATCGTAGTAGGCGGCCACGATCTTGAGCTTGTTGTCCTTGACGAGCCCTGCGAGCACGGGGGAAGCCCGGCTCAGGATCCCGGCCTGGTGTCGGGCATTGGCCTTGATCGCGGCCTCGAGGTCGGCTCCGGCCTCGTCCACCGCGGCGCGGATCGGGGCATAAAGCACGCTGATCTGCCCGGGCACGGGCTTGCCTTCGATCGTCGCCTTCACCGCGCCGCAGGCGCTGTGCCCCAGCACCATGATGACCTTGGCACCGAGCACCAGCGCGCCGAACTCGAGGCTCGCGGTGATCTCGGGCGTGGTCACATTGCCGGCAACGCGGGTCACGAAGACGTGGCCGATGCTCTGGTCGAAGGCGATCTCGACCGGTACGCGCGAGTCCGCGCAGGACAGCACGGCGGCGAACGGCTCCTGCTTGGCGGCGGTCTTCTGCTTCAGGATGGAGAGGTCCTCGTCAAAGGAGGTGAGCCGGCCCTCGACATAGCGCCGGTTGCCCTCCATGAGCCGCGCCAGCGCCGCATCCGGCGTCAAGGTGCTCTGCGCGCGCGCGGGCGCAGGCAGGGCAAGACCGGCGGCAGAACCGGCGAGCGCGGCGGCCGCGCCCGTCGCCATGGTCGCGATGAAGCCGCGCCGCGACAGGCGCGCGCGGCGCGCGGAGATGTCTTCTCCCGAATGGGATGCGCAGGTGCAGGGGACGAGCGGCGACCCCGCACAGCCGTTCGCAGGAATCATCATAGGGCTCCTCGCTCGAAAAGCGCGCCGCGGCGGCCGCGCGCAGGACGGCTCCCGCAGCCGTGCGGGCTGCCTGGAAGACCGTCATGTCGCGCCCCTCCGGCGGACGGCGCGGGAAAGCATGCATGGCATCGGTAAGAGGCCGGTGAACGGCGCGGCGTCGATTGTCTTAAAGCTCGGCGGCGCGCCTTAAGCGCGCGGCAAAGGCGGCCATGTTTGTCTCGAACGCGGAATGACGCCGCGGAGTCGCCGTCGCCTCCTCCCCGTCATTCTCCATCATCTGCATGACATTATACGATGCGTTCGAGGCGGTAACAGCATGGGGCCGTTGCATGCGAGGCTGGTTTGTGCGTTTGCGTCCGGCGGCCGCGGCATTCGCGGCGCTCCTCGTGGCGAGCGCGGCGGTCGAGGCCGCGCCCGAGCGGATCGTCATCCTGCGTCATGGCGAGAAGCACGATCTTTATCGGCTCTGCGATCTCGGCGTCGAGCGTTCGCGCGCCTTGGCCGCGAGCTACCTCGGCAGGGACGGCGCCCAATCGCTGTTCGCGGGCCGCGCCGCTCCGGATGCCTTCGTGGCCATCACGCTGCACACGCTCGAATTGGCGGCGCCGTCCGCCGCCGCATGGGGCAAGCCGGTCGTCGCCTATACGGTTCTTCCCCCCTCCCGCGCCCGGACGGACTTCACGCGGGCGCTCAACGAGCGCACGCGCGAGGCGGCCGCCGACGTGATGCAGGGTCGGCTGGGCAAGACCGTCGTCATGGTCTGGGAGCATCACCATATCGCCGACCGGCGCTTGGAGGAGGCGTTCCGCGGGCAGAAGGTGACGCTGCGGCAGCTCCTCAATCTCGACCGCCTCGACGCCGTGCCGCGGGACTGGCCGGACGACACCTATGACTACTTCTGGATCGTGGATTATCCCGCTTCGGGCTCCGATCGGCCGGTGCGTTTCGAAATGCGCAAGCAGAGCTTCCCCGAACCCTATCGCGCGCTGCCGGCCAACGACTGGGGAGAACCGCGCAGGCTCCCCGCGCGCTGCCGCGGCTAGCGCGTCCCGCGGTCCCGTCCTTGCGCGTCGCCGCCCCGGTGTCCGTCACGGCGAGGCGGTGCATTTGTGTCCGTCATTGCGAGGCGGCGTCCTCCTCCGTCATTGCGAGGCCGCGAAGCGGCCGAAGCAATCCAGGCGGGCGGTGCAGCAAGTGATGGGCGGGCGGCGTACAGTGTCGCCGCGCCGCTTCTGGATTGCTTCGCGCTCGCTTGCGCTCGCGCTCGCAATGACGGGGAATGAGGGACCGTCATTGCGAGGCCGCGAAGCGGCCGAAGCAATCCAGGCGGGTGGCGCCGCAGGTCATGGGCGGGAGGCGTACCGTGTGGCCGCGCCGCTTCTGGATTGCTTCGCGCTCGCTTGCGCTCGCGCTCGCAATGACGGAGGGGCGGCCGTGCCGCATGTGACGGGCGGGAGGCGTACCGTGTGGCCGCGCCGCTTCTGGATTGCTTCGCCCGCGCTTCGCGCGGGCTCGCAATGACGGGAAACCATTGTCGCGCGGGAAAGGCGCCCTAATATTTGCCGCGCACCACGCGCTGGCGCTGCTCGCCCAGGCCCTCGATCCCGAGCGAGACCACGTCGCCCTCGTGCAGGAACACCGGCGGGCGCATGCCGAGCCCGACGCCCGGCGGCGTGCCGGTGATGATGATGTCGCCCGGCTCGAGGATGAAGAACTGCGAGCAGTACCAGACGAGATATTCGCAGCTGAAGATCATCGTGCGGGTGTTGCCGCGCTGGCGCTTCTCGCCGTTGACGTCGAGCCACATCGCCAGGTTCTGCGGGTCCTTGATCTCGTCCTTGGTGACGAACCAGGGCCCGATCGGGCCGAAGGTCTCGCAGCCCTTGCCCTTGGCCCATTGTCCGCCCGAGCGCTCGATCTGGAACACGCGCTCGGACACGTCGTTGGCGACGAAATAGCCGGCGATGGCGTCGAGCGCCTTGTCCTTGGCGAGATAGCGCGCCCGCTTGCCGATGACGATGCCGAGCTCGACCTCCCAGTCGAGCTTCTGCGAATCCTTGGGGATGATGGTGTCGTCGTTCGGCCCGCAGATGCAGGAGGGCGCCTTGTTGAAGATGATCGGCTCCTTGGGAATCGGCATGCCTGCTTCCGCTGCGTGGTCGGAATAGTTGAGGCCGATGGCGATGAAGTTGCGCACATTGCCGACGCAGGGCCCGATGCGCGGCCGGCCGGGCACCGGCTTCATGCGCTCGAGCTTGAGCTTCTTGAGCTTGGCGAGGCCGCCGGAGGCAAGCATGGCCCCGTCGATATCCTTCACCACGCGCGAGACGTCGCGGATCCTGCCGTCGGGTCCGACGATGCCGGGCTTCTCGCGCCCGGGCGCGCCATAGCGGACGAGCTTCATTGCGGTTTCTCCTTTTTGCGATCGTTTGAAGAGGCAGGCGAATGCGCGATGGCTGGGGCGGGTCGCGGCGGATATTGCGATGGCGGCGCCTTGCCGGCAACCCCGGCCGCAAGGCCCGCGCCCTCGCGGCGGCGGAACGCCGCGCGCGACCGGCGCAGGCCCCGGGGCTGTCTCCTCGAGGCGGGTCGCCTGTGTCCCGCAGGCAACAGGCCGGCGAATTTTTCGTGCCCGGGGGCACGGGAGGGCGGATGGCGGCGCTCCTGCGGTTGTCGGTTCGCGGCCGATGCGCCACCATGGCGGGCGTTCACGATGCGCGCGGCGCCGGCCGACAGGCGCGGGAGGCGAGGAGGGGTGGGGACGACCATGCGGGCTGGGATTGGGGCAGGATGGCTGCGCGCTGCGGGCGCGCTCGGTCTTCTCATTGCGGCCACGGCCACGGCCGAGGCGGGCGGCTTCGCCATCCGCGAGCAGAGCGCCTACGGGCAGGGCACGAGCTTCGCCGGCATCGCCGCGGGCGGTTCGCTGTCGGCGATGTTCTGGAATCCGGCGGTGATGACGCAGTTCGCGGGCATCGAGAGCGAGGCGTCGGCCGCCTGGATCATCCCGCATTCCGCGCATACCGCCTTGCCCGGCAGCACGCTGTTCGGGTTCACGCCGGGCAGTATCGACAACAGCAGCGAGCAGGCGCTGGTCCCGTCCGGCTATTTCTCCTACCAGGTCAACCCGAACCTGTGGCTCGGCCTGTCGATCACCTCGCCCTTCGGCCTGTCGGTGAGCTTCCCCGACTTCTGGACCGGCCGCGACTATGCGGCCGGCGACACCTGGCTGCGCAGCTACAATTTCGCGCCGAGCATCGCCTGGCGCATCAACGACTGGATCAGCGTCGGCGCCGGCGTGCAATTCCAATACGCCACCACCAGCCTGACGCGCGGCGTTACCCTTTTTCCGATCGCCATCGGCGACGCGACGCTGGCGGGCAATGGATGGGGCTACGGCTTCACGGCCGGCGTCACGCTCACTCCCACGCCCACGACCACCATCGGCATCGGCTACCGCTCCTTCATGGACCAGAAGATCGACGGCTCGCTGAGCCAGGTTTTGACCGCTTTTGGAATAACCGTGAGCAGCGTAACGCCGGCCACCACCACCATCAGACTGCCCGACACGGTCTCGCTCGGCATCCGCCAGCGCATCGATCCGCAGCTCACCTTGCTCGGCACCGTGGAATGGACGAACTGGAGCCGCATCGGCACCGCCGACGTGAACTCGGGCGGCGCGACGGTCGCGACGCTGCCGTTCCAGTACCGGGACGGCTGGCTCTTCGCGCTCGGCGCCGAATATCAATGGACCGACCGGCTCACGGTGCGCGGCGGTCTTGCCTACGAGATCTCGCCGATCACCGACGACGTGCGCATCCCGCTGCTTCCCGACAACGACCGCGTCTGGCTGTCGGCTGGCCTCACCTGGCAGATCTGGAGGGGGTTCTCGGCGGATCTTGCCTATTCGCACATCTTCGTGCGCGACACGCATATCGACATCTCGGCGGCATCAGGCAATCCATGGTTCGCAGCCGCGCCGCTGCCGATCGCCTATATCGGCGACGTCGACTCGCATGTCGACATCCTCTCCTTCAGCCTCAAATATCGCTGGGACGAACCGAAGGCGCCGGCGCGGAGCGGGCTCATCACGAAATAGGCGGACACGAACGGACCGCGCCGCGGGAGGGAACGGCGCTCGGCCCCGGTCCTCCGCGCGCGCGGCGGAGCGGCGGCCGAGGTCAAAACGCGCCGTTGAACACGCCGCCGTCGATCAGCAGACTCTGCCCGGTGATGTAGCCGGCCTGCGCCGAGCACAGGAAGGCGCAGGCCGCGCCGAATTCGTCGGGTTGGCCGAAGCGGCCGGCCGGGATCGTGGCCATGCGCGCCTTGGCCGCTTCCTCGATGCCGACGCCTTTCTGCTCCGCGGTCTTCCGCAGCACGCCGCGCAGCCGGTCGGTGTCGAAGGCGCCCGGCAGGATGTGGTTGATGGTGACGTTGGCCGCGGCGACGCTGCGCGCCACACCGGCAAGGAACGCCGTGAGCCCCGCGCGCGCGCCCGAGGAGAGGTCGAGCCCCGCGAGCGGCATCTTCACCGATCCCGACGTGATATTGACGATGCGGCCGAAACGACGCGCGACCATGGGGTCGATGACCTGCTGGATGAGCTCGATGGCGGCGATCATGTTGGCGATGACGCCGTCGATCATCTGCGCGCGGGTGAGCTGCCGGAAGTCGCGCAAGGGCGGGCCGGCATTGTTGTTGACGAGGATGTCGGGCGCCGGGCAGGCGGAGAGCAGCGCCTTCTGCCCCTCGGCCGTCGCCACGTCGGCGACGACCGGGATCACCTTGGCGCCGGTCTCGCCGCTGATCTCGGCCGCGGTTGCCGCAAGCTGCGCGGCGTCGCGGCCGTTGATCACCACCTCGCAGCCGGCTTGCGCCAGCGCCTTGGCGCAGGCCTTGCCGAGCCCGCGGCTCGAGGCGCAGACGATGGCCTTGCGGCCGGCAATACCGAGATCCATGGCACCCCCATCCATTCTTGGCTCGCGCCGTCCGCCCCGCGCGAACGGGCAGGGTCGGCCGGCGCGACTGTCGGCGATCGCGACCCGTCCTTGCATGCGCGAGCGAAGCAAGGGCGAAACCGTCCGGAATCGAACAGGCCTGCGCCGGCTTGTTGCGTCGCCCTAAGCGGCTCGTCGCCGCGGCGATGTGGACTCGGTCCGATCGGAACCGCTCTAGCCCATGAGCCCGAAAAGCGGCAACCGGTTTTCGGAAGAACGCATGCGGGGGCGGAATGGCGGCCGAGCACGGCGAGCGAACCGCACGGCATCGCGCTCCGTCCGTCGCACCGGATGCCCGTAAGCGGCCGGCGCCGCCGCCCTGCGAGCGGCCGGCGGGCGGTCTTGGAACCCGCGGCCCCGCTGTTGCACTATAGGATCAGGCACGCGCGGAGCGAAGGGAACCGAAACGCGGACTGACCGATGCTGCGCGACCCCGATCGTCGGATGATGGAACGGGCCTATGCCCGCTGGGCGCCGGTCTATGACGTCGTCTGCGGGCCGATCCTGCTCCACGGCCGACGCGCCGCCGCCGCGGCCGCGCGCGCGGTCGGCGGGCGCATCCTCGAGATCGGGGTCGGCACCGGGCTCTCCTTCGACGACTACGACGAGACGACGGAGATCACCGGCATCGACATCTCCGAACCGATGATCGCGCGCGCGCGCCTGCGCGTGGCGAGCGGCCGCTATCCCTTCGTCAGGCAGCTTGCGGTGATGGACGCGCACGAGCTGCAGTTCGCCGACGCGAGCTTCGATTGCGTGGTCGGACAATTCGTGATCACGCTCGTCGAAAATCCCGAGCGCGTGCTCTCCGAATGCGCGCGCGTGACCCGGCCGGGCGGTCAGATCATCCTCGTCAATCATCTCTACTCCGAGCGCGGGCTTGCAGCCGCGATCGAGCGCCTGGTCGCCCCGCAGGCGCGCCGGCTCGGCCTCCGGCCGGAATTTCCCTTCAAACGCCTCGCGGCCTGGGCCGAGCGGCACGGCGGCGTCGAGCTGATCGAGCGGCGCAAGGTCAGGCCCTTCGGCTACACATTGGTGCGCTTCCGCCGCGCCGTCGCCGGCTGATTGGCCGCCTGTCGGCATCACGCGCCGGCCGTTCGAGACTCGGGGTGATGACAGCCGCACTGCGCGGCGCTAGCCTTTTGCAATGGGTTCCGTCGATACCCGCGCCGCGCCGACCGCTGCCGACATCGACGCCGCCGCCGCGCGGCTTGCCGGGGTGGCCGTGCGCACGCCGCTCATCAACGCGCCGGTGCTCGATGAGCGGCTCTCCGCGCGCGTGTTCCTCAAGGTCGAGACGTTGCAGCGCACGGGCTCGTTCAAGTTCCGCGGCGCCTACAACCGGATTTCACAGATTCCACCGGCGCGACGCGAGGCCGGCGTGGTGGCCTATTCCTCGGGCAACCATGCGCAGGGCGTCGCGGCAGCCGCGCGGCTCCTCGGCATCCGGGCAACCATCGTCATGCCGGCGGATGCGCCGCGTTCCAAACGCGCGCGCACGGAGGCGCTCGGCGCCGAGGTCGTCACCTATGACCGCGACCGGGAGGATCGCGCCGCCATCGCCGAAAGGATCGTGCGCGAGCGCGGCGCGACGCTGGTGCCGCCCTATGACGATCCGCTCATCATCGCCGGACAGGGCACGATCGGTCGCGAGATCGTCGAGGATCTCGCCGCGCGCGGGCTTGCGCCGGATATCGTGGTGATCGGCGCCTCGGGCGGCGGGCTCGCCGCCGGCGTCTCGCTCGGGGTCAAGGCGCGAGTGCCGTCGGCGCGGTTCTTTACCGTGGAGCCCGAGGGCTTCGACGACACGGCGCGCTCCTTCCGCAGCGGACGGCGCGAGCACAACGACCGCCTGAGCGGCTCGATCTGCGACGCGCTGCTCAGCAATTCGCCGGGCGAGCTCACCTTCCCGATCACGCGGCAATTGATCGGGCAGGGGCTCGTCGCGTCGGATGCCGAGGTCGCGAGCGCCGTGCGCTACGCATTCGAGGAGCTCAAGCTCGTGGTCGAGCCCGGCGGCGCCATCGGCCTTGCCGCACTGCTCGCGGGCCGCCTCGACGTGTCGGGCAAGGTGGTGGTCGGCGTGCTTTCGGGAGGCAACGTGGATGCCGAGCTGTTCGCAAGGCTCGTGACGAGCGGCGACGGCGCGCAGCGTGCGGCGTAAATCCCGCTGCTCGCCGCTCACGAAAACAGCGCGAGCCGCTCCTCCTCGCCGAGCGCCATCAGCGCCGCCAGCCCCGCCTCGCCCGGCGCGGCGCTGCTCTGCCTGGCCTCGCCGCGCCTTGGCGCGGCGGCATCCACCGTCCAGTCGACTTCGGGGATGGACGCGCGCGCCGGCGCCTCCCTGCGCGGGGAGGCCGCCTGCGGCGACGGCGGATCCGGCGCGTCCGGCGGAGCGCAGGTCGGCACCAGGGCAAGGCGCGGGCGCGCAAGGATCCGCTCTTCGAGCCGGCGGAGCGCCGCGAGGATGAGATCGGTATCGGCCTGGCGGTTGCGGCGGGCGAATTCGGCGAGGAACGCGCGGCCGCGCGCGCTCGCGGTCAGAAGCGCGAGCAGCGTCTCGTAGTCGTCCTCGTGTGCGGGCGCGGCGGCCGCGCGCGCCTGAGCGTCCGTCGCCATGGGCGGCCCTCTTGCGCCAGTCTATCAAAGAATCGGTCCGATTCGCCCGTGGGGCGGATGCGCAACGCTCCGCGCCTTCCGCCCGTCACACGCGGCGAGGCCGTCCCTCCGTCATTGCGAGCCCGCGCGAAGCGCGGGCGAAGCAATCCAGAAGCGGCGCGGCCACACGGCACGCCTCCCGCCCATCACATGCTGCACGGCCCGCCTGGATTGCTTCGGCCGCTTCGCGGCCTCGCAATGACGGAAGAAGACGCCGCCGCGCCATGAAGGAGGACGGCACGGCGGCGCCATGACAACAAGGTGCGATGACGGGCAGACCGCCATGACGCGCCCATGCGCCGCGGCGCCGCGACCGTGCCGAATTCACTGCGATCGGAATCTTCCCCAGCGCCGATCGTCGGCGCTCGCCTTCTCGTCGTCGAGACGGTGCCGCGAGCGGGCCTGCCGGGTCGCATGGGCATGCGTGCGCGCCTCCATGCGCTCGCAGCTTGGCACGAAGGCATGAAGCTCTCGGCCCTGGAGATAGATCATGTGCTGCGACAGCCCGCCGTGGCGGAGAATCCACCGCCTGACCGCGTGCGGATAGGTCTCCCACAGCGCGCGCGTGCCTTGGATGCTGGTGACCGGCCTGCCGTTGCTGTCCGGCAGCCATGCGGCGTGGAAACCGAACCGCGCGCGGTGTGTCGCGCACAGGCGTTCGCGCGGAATAATGCCGAGCAGGAGCGTGCAGGCCGACAGGCAGTTGCCGTCGATCACCACGCGTTCGCCTGAGGAGGCGAGCATCGAGAAGTTCTGCAGATATTGTCCGATCTGTCCGCCCCGGTCGTTGGCGATGCGCACGGCCGCCTGCGCCGGGGCGGCGGCCAGCGCGGCTGCCGCGACCGCCGCGGCCACGATCCCCCTTGGTCGCATGGATCCCACCAAATCCTGATTCCCCGAACGGGTGGTATGCGGCAAGTGTAAGCGAGGAGCGCGCGCGGCGAAAAGCGCAAAATTTCCGCAAGCCGAAGACTTCCCGCCGCAGGAACTCCGCGCGATCGTCGCCCGGCGCGCCTTGGCGCCGGCGGCCGCCTCATCCCCACAGCGCGGGTTTGGGCGGATGCACCCGGCTTCCCGCATAGCAGAGGCCGTCGGGCCGGTCGCGCGCGAGCAGGAGCGGGCCGTCGAGATCGACGAAGTCGGCGCGCTGCGCAAGCAGCAGGGCCGGCGCCATGGCGAGCGAAGTCGCCACCATGCAACCGACCATGGTCTTGAACCCGAGGCGTCTTGCCTCCGTCATCATCGCCAGCGCTTCGGTGAGCCCGCCGGCCTTGTCGAGCTTGACGTTGACCGCTTCGTAACGGCCGACGAGCGCGGCGAGCGAACGGCGGTCGCGGGCGCTCTCGTCGGCGCAGATCGGGACGGCATGCGGGATATCGGCGAGTGCCGCGTCATGTCCGGCGGGCAGGGGCTGTTCGATCAGCGCCACGCCCGCCTCGGCGCAGGCAGCGAGATTGGCGGCAAGATTGTCTTCATCCCAGCCTTCATTGGCATCGACGATCAGCGTGGCCGCGGGTGCGGCGGCGCGCACGGCGGCGATGCGTTGCCGATCGCCCGGCGCGCCGAGCTTGACCTTGAGCAGCGGGCGCTCCGCCGCGCCCGCCGCCGCCTTCGCCATGACCTCGGGGGCCGCGAGCGAGATCGTGAATGCGGTCACGCAGGCGCGCGGTTCGGGCAGGTCCGCGAGCGCATGCACGGGCCGGCCGCTCCGCTTGGCCTCGAGATCCCAGAACGCGCAGTCGAGCGCATTGCGCGCGGCCCCCGGCGGCAAGGCGCGTTGCAGGGCCTGCCGGTCGAGGCCTGCGGCAAGCTGCGGCCGCAGCGCCTCGATCGCCGCGAGCACGCCCTCGACGCTTTCGCCATAGCGGCCGTAGGGGACGCATTCGCCCCGCCCGCGCGCCTTGCCGTCGCCCAATTCCGCGACCACCACCTCGGCTTCGGTCTTGGCGCCCCGGCTGATGGCGAAGGTCCCGGCGATCGGCCAGCGTTCGGCGGAAAGGGCGAGGGTTAGGGGCATCTTGAGGGTTAAGGATTAGAGCGGATTTCGGTGCTATTGACCCGTCAGGGGGAGCGCAGCGAAGCAAGCCAAGATCGCATAGGCTCGCGGCGGATGGCCCCGTTGCCCCGTGCGGGGCTCCCCGCCGCGACGGTGCCGATTCGGTCCGGTCCGACCCCGCGCTCGTGTCCGCGACGGTCCGGGCGTCGGGTCGGCGCCGCAGGGTCGACGGGTTGACGGGTTCGGGTCAAGCATGCTCCGGCGGGAGCCCGCCGGCGCCTTGAAAATTCCCGGGAGATCAAGGACTTGTCTCGATGCCTGAAGTTCTGCTGACGGCCGCGGCGGAGGGCGCCGAAGTGCGCCTTGCCGGTGCCGGCGCCTGGGTCGCGCACAATGCGCGCCGGCTCGAGGAAGAGATCGAGGAGGCGGCGCGCCGCTACGGCACGGCCGCGCGCGTGGCCATCGACATGGGGCGGGTCGAGCGGCTCGATACCTTCGGGGCCTGGCTGCTCGAGCGGCTGATGCGCGGTTTTGCCGCGCGCGGGGCCGCCGCGGAGATCGTCGGACTGAGGGAGGACCAGCGCGCGCTGATCGACGTCGTGCGCGCGGTGGGCGCCGAGCGGCCGCGCGCGCCCCGCGGCAGCCCTCTCGCCGCGGCGCTGACGGCGATCGGCGTCAGCATGGCCGCGGTCGGCGGCTATGTCGGCAATTTCGTCGCGATGCTCGGCGCCTTCATGGCGGCGCTTGCGCGCCTCGCCGTCCATCCGCGCGCCTTCCGCTTCACCGCCACGGTGCATCAGCTCGACAATGTCGGATGGCGCGCGGTCCCGATCATCCTGCTCATCACCTTCCTCATCGGCTGCATCGTCGCGCAGCAGGGCATCTTCCATTTCCGCAAGTTCGGCGCCGAGATCTACGTCGTCGACATGGTCGGCATCCTGGTGCTGCGCGAGATCGGCGTGCTCATCGTGTCGATCATGGTGGCGGGTCGCTCGGGCAGCGCCTATACCGCCGAGCTCGGCACGATGAAGATGCGCGAGGAGATCGACGCGCTGCGCACCATGGGCTTCGAGCCGATCGAGGTGCTGGTGGTGCCGCGCATCGTCGCACTGGTGATCGGCGTGCCGATCCTGACCTTCCTCGGATCGATGGCGGCCCTCTACGGCGGCGGCCTCGTCGCCTGGCTCTATGGCGGCATCGCGCCCGACATCTTCCTGAGCCGCCTGCGGGAGGCGATCACGCTCGAGACCTTCGAAGTCGGCATGATCAAGGCGCCCTTCATGGCGCTGGTCATCGGGATCGTGGCCTGCGTGGCCGGACTCAACGTGAAAGGCAGCGCCGAATCGCTCGGCCTGCAGACGACGGCTTCGGTCGTGGAGTCGATCTTCCTGGTGATCGTGCTCGACGGGCTGTTCGCGATCTTCTTCGCCTCGATCGGGATGTGACATGGCGACCAACGGGCGCGGCGAGGTCGTCATCGAGGTCCGCGGGCTCACCGTCGGCTTCGGCGATCACGTCGTGCTCGACGGCGTCGATCTCGACGTCTATCGCGGCGAGGTGCTGGGCTTTGTCGGCGGTTCCGGCGCCGGCAAGTCGGTTCTGCTGCGCACGATCATCGGCCTGCTGCCGCGGCGTGCCGGCACGGTGCGGGTGTTCGGGGTCGATCCCGTCGCGGCGGATGAGGCGGGGCGGCGCGCGGTCGAACGGCGCTGGGGCGTGCTGTTCCAGCAGGGCGCGCTGTTCTCCTCGCTGACGGTCAGGGAGAACCTGCAGTTTCCCGTGCGCGAGAACCTCAGGCTGTCGCAGCGGCTGATGGACGAGCTCGCCGTCGCCAAGCTGGAGATGGTCGGTCTCGACGCAAGCGTGCTTGAAAAATATCCGTCCGAACTGTCGGGCGGCATGACCAAGCGCGTCGCGCTGGCGCGCGCGCTCGCGCTCGACCCCGACATCGTCTTCCTCGACGAACCCACCTCCGGCCTCGATCCGATCGGCGCCGCCGATTTCGACGCGCTGATCGCCACCCTGCAGCGCACGCTCGGCCTCACCGTGTTCATGGTCACGCATGACCTCGACAGCCTCTATACGGTCTGCGACCGCATCGCCGTGCTCGCCGATCGCAAGGTCATCGCGACCGGCACCATGGCGAGCATGCTCGCTTCCGATCATCCCTGGCTCAGGGCCTATTTCCACGGCAAGCGGTCGCGCGCGGCGGCATCCGCGCCGCCGCCGCGGACCGGTTTGCAGGAGTAGTCAAGCATGGAGACCAAGGCGAATTATTCACTGATCGGCCTCTTCACGCTGGCGGTGATCGCGGCCGTGTTCGGTTTCGTATACTGGTTTCACAACACGGGCGGCCCCGGGGAGCGCGCGGTCTACCGGATCGTGTTCGAGGGCTCCGTCTCCGGCCTGCGCACCGGCGCATCGGTGCTGTTCAACGGCATCCGCGTCGGCGAGGTCACCGGCCTCAGCCTCAATGCCGACAAGCCGCAGCAGG
>Ga0070740_10002805_pt1 | contig 19543 bp, 12 predicted proteins | sample Coa_R2_FD_67286 | JGI IMG/M metagenome (GOLD analysis project Ga0070740, IMG submission 67286) | Surface soil microbial communities from Centralia Pennsylvania, which are recovering from an underground coalmine fire - Coalmine... | ecosystem: Environmental > Terrestrial > Soil > Unclassified ...
CGCGGCGGATGAGTTTCGACCGGACGTCCTGGTGCACGATCAGCGCAGCTTTGGCCCCGTCCTGGTAGCACAGCGTCGCGGCCTGCCGCTGGCGACCCTGGCCATGACCTGTTGCCCGCTGCCGGGCGGGGATCTGGCCCCATTTGGGCTGGGGCTACCGCCTGCTGCCGACGAGGCCACGCGCCTGCGCTACGCGGCCATGCGCCGGCACGCCGAAGACGCCTATGCCCCGGTGCTGGCCGAGTGGAACGCGATTCGCGCCGGCTTCGGCCTGCCGCCGCACGCGGGGCCGCTGGCGACGGCGGCCGTCTCCGACCGCTTGCTCATCCTGCCCACTGTGCCCGAGCTTGACTACAACCGCGCCGATTTGCCGCCACGGGTGCGCTACGTCGGGCCCTGTACCTGGGACCCGCCGGCCTCGCTCACGCCCGAGACGGCCGCCTGGCTGGCATCGTTGCCCGAGGCTCAGCCGCTGGCTCTGGTGACAGCCAGCACGGCCGCGGTGGGGCCGATACCCGACCGCCGCGGTGCAGCGCTGGTCGAAGCGGCCGTGGCAGCGTTGCCGGAGGCGGGCATTGCCGTGCTGGCCACATTGCCCTACGACCATCCGCTGCACGGGATCGGATCGTCGCCAGCGGTGCATATCGTGCGCTTTGCGCCGCATCGTTCGCTGTTGGGCCGGACCTCCGTGGCTGTCACGCACGGCGGGTTCGGCATCGTCAGCAAGGCCGTGCAGCAAGCTGTCCCCTTGGTGGTCGTGCCGTTCGCCGGCGACCAACCGGAGGTGGCGCAGCGTGTCGTGGCCTCGGGGGTAGGGCGGCGTCTTGCACCCGACGCGCTCAATCCAGGGAGGCTGCACGAGGCCGTTGGTGCGGTGTTGCAGGATCCCCAATATCGCGCCAACGCAACGAGGGTAGCCGCGGCCATGGCCCTCCACGATGGCCCACGGGAGGCGGCTGCACTGCTGAGCGACCTGGCGGCGCATCGCGCTCCTATCAGCCTCAAGCCGGAGCGCAACGCGGAGGTAACAGTATGACAACAATTGCGCCGGCCGCGATACGTACACTGAGAGCCTGAACACGATGAGGACAACGCGTGAGAGATGAGGAACTGAGCGCACCATGCCTGGCAGCGCTGGGACAGTGGGAGGGCCGGACCAGGTGAAGCGCTCCTCGCTCACCTTGATGTGGCTGGCGGCGGTGTCACTCCTCGTGCTGCTCGGGCCGGCCGCTGACCCGGTTGGCGCCGCTTCCCGGCCGTCGTCGCATCATACCACGCGTAAGGCGCCGTCATCGGGCAAGCCGAGGGCGCAACATCGCCGCTCGTCGATCGACGGCTTCGTGCCGCTGAGCACGGGCGGATTCGGCGACTCCCAGAATGACTATTCCTGGACCATGGCCTGGTTTAATGGCAAGCTGTATGTCGGCACGAGCCGCAACAACCTGTGTAACGCCACCATTGTCAAGAAAAGCGCCTGGGTGCGCAGTGTGACCGGCTGCCCGCTGGATGCTACCGCCTATTTCAACCTGGACATGCGCGCGCAGATCTGGGCCTTTACGCCGGGCCCCAACACCTGGCAGCTTGTCTACGAATCGCCGATGGTCAACCAGTTCTACAATGGGCACATCGTCCGCCTGGCGCGCGACGCCGGCTACCGCAGCATGGCCGTCTACACCGACAAGAACGGTGTGACCGCTCTGTATGTCGGGACGACCGGCTTCAACGATCTGGCCTATGTCTTGCGCAGCGTGGACGGCGTCCACTTCGATACGACCGGGACGGCGGGGCTGGGCGTCAAAGCCAGTTCCATCCGCGCCCTGACCCCATTCGCCGGCCATCTGTTCATGGCTCCTATTGGCAGCGGCAAGAACTTCTTTGCCAACTTCAATCGCGACGAAGTTCTGATGTCCGACGACCCGGCCTCCGGCAAATGGACCACCGCCAGCTACATCGGTTTCGGCGACCAGGCCAACAGCCAGATCTACAGCATGGCCACCTTCAACGGCCAGTTGTACGCGGCGATCTCCAACAACAGCGGTTTCCAGCTCTGGCGGACCGATGCCGCGGGCAAGCCGCCCTACTCGTGGACGGCCGTTATCGTAGAGGGGGCGTTCCGCGGCGCCGATAGCCCGACCGCCACGGCGATGACCGTCTTCGATGACAAGCTCTACGTCGGTACCGCCGCCGCGACCATCGGTGCGGAAGGGACCGCCGCCAAAGCCTCCGAACTGATAGAAGTCAACCCGGACGACTCGTGGAACCTCGTGGTCGGCGACGCGCGTCAGACCCCCGAGGGCTTTAAAGCGCCGCTCAGCGGCCTTTCCGCGGGCTTCGGCAACCTTTACAACGTTTATCTCTGGAAGCTGGCCTCATACGACGGCTGGCTGTATGCCGGCACCTACGATTACAGCACCTTCAAGCTGGCCGCGGGCTCGGCCGCGCTCAGCACGGCCGGCTTTGATCTCTGGAAATCGCCGGACGGCGTGCATTGGCAGAAGGTGTCCACGACGGGATTCGACAATCCGTACAACTACGGCGTCCGCAGCATGGAGGATACGCCGTTTGGCCTCTTCCTGGGAACAGCCAATCCCTTCTCCCAGGCGCCGGATCGACTGGGGGGCACCGAGGTCTGGTTGTTGCCGGCACCGGACGGTTTGCGACATCCCCATGGCATGGCGCTGGATACGTCGCCGTGTCCGATGGCCCACTGTTCTGCCGGGCTCGACGGCAATCAAAACCTCAGCATCCCGACCAATGCCGCAAAACAGGCCTGGCAGTATTCGCAGAAGAGCGTGGTCTTTTCCACCGCTCTCGGCTGCTCCACCGGACGCCATATCATCGTCTGCTCCGGCACAAAGGTGCCGGTCAACAATCAATACGACCTGGGCTATGTCTTTGCGCTCGACCTGAAGGGCCACCTGCTCTGGGATTCGCGCCGCCTGCTCAACGCCTTCTCGGGCGGCGGCGCGCCGTTGCTGGATAGCCAGGACAACGTCTACGTCAGCGACAATAACTGGATCGTCAGCTTTACCCCGGAAGGGGTGGTGCGCTGGCAGACGCCCAACCCGGCCAAAGCGGTGCTTGTCTCGCTAAATCTGCTCAGTTCCGGGTACCTGGTCGGCCAGGCCGGACTTGACGCGCAGGGGCGCGGCCTGATCGTAACCATCAACCCGCAGACGGGTGCCATAGCCGACAGGGTCGACCTGACCGATACGGTCAACGGCGTCCCGGGCGAGTGGGGCACGTCCAATACGGTCTCGGTGGTCGGCAACCGCCTGTACACCGTCACGCAGTTTGTCCCCTCCAGCCAGTCGGCGGCCAACCTGCCGCACTACGGGCGCCTGTATGCCGTCGATGTCGATGCCGATGGTCACCTGCATCCGGTGTGGTCCTTCCCGTTCCAGGGGCCGTCCGGGGCCAGCCCGCTGGCCATTGCCGGCTCGCAGGGCACGACCATCTACTTCGACGGCACGGGGACGATGGTCGGTGCCCAGCAGGACGTGACGCTCCTGGCGGTGCGCGACGCGGGCAGCAGCGCCAGCCTGCTCTGGAGTCGTGACCTGACGCGGGACTTCAACATCCCGTATCCCACGACCGCGCCGGCACCGGGTATCCAGGCCACGCCCGCGCACGATCCGCGCGGCGGCATCTGGGTCTGGTCCGAGTTCGATCATCGTGTTATGCGCTTCGACGAGGAGACCGGCCAGACCATCGAGGCGCTGGATATGGCCAACCTGACGGGCGATGCGAACGCCCAGCCCGACGGCGTCAGCACCATCGTCCCCAATGGGGGCAAACCGGTGATGATTATTGGCATGCTCGCCAGCCCGCAACGGCTGAACAGCGTGCTCGCCATTGACCTGACCACCCACACCGTGTTATGGTCAATACCGGTGGGCATTGGCGTGAACATCGCGCCATACGGCCAGTTCCCGCTCGCGACAGCCTCCGACGGGACGACTTTGATGATTGTCCCGATCTCCGACGGCACCGTACACGGATATGCGTTGAGTTGAAGGTGCCGGGAGGTGCGCTTATGCTGAAGGGATGCACGGCCAGGCGCCGCCGGCGGGTGGCTACCGCCGTGGGCGCCGCCCTCTCCGTGTTGCTAGTGCCGCAGGTGTCGCAACGCCTCCCCGTCGCTCAGGCCGGTGCTCCGCTGGCTCAGTCCGGCCCCAGCGCGCCGAAACAGATTTGCGCGTGGCCCCGGGCGGCTATCGGCAAGCAGCGCTTCGGCAATGTGGGCTTCGTCGACACCTATGCCGCGTATTTGCTGACCACCTTCGCCTATCTGTCCGGCCCCACATTGCGCATTCATGGGCTCTTCCCCTATGCGCGCTACATGAGCTTCACGCTCTACGCCGGCCGGTCCAATGTGCTCGTCGACCACCTTGCCGACAAGGATATCGTGCCGGATGCGGGCAGTACTAATCCGTTCGCGCCGCTGGCGGATCGCCAGGCGAAGCATCGCGCCTACACCATCACCATTCGCCAGGGGCTTGCGCCGCCCGGCGGGCGGGCGCCAAATACGCTCTACACGGGGCCGTATCATCCGATCATTGTGATGTACCGCGTCTATGCACCCGATCAGGGCGCCGATGACTTCGGTAACGTGCCCAAGCCCAGCGTCGAGTATCTCAACGGCCCGCCGGAGAGCTACACCAAGTCTCAGCAATTGCCGCCGTGTAACACGCCGCAACCGGCTCGTGCAGCGCCCAACTTCGCTATTACCACTACCGAGAAATGGCAGCGTTTCGGCAGCCAGGGAGGCGCCGGCGTCAACGGCGATGAGGCCTACTTACAGATGCGACTCGACCGTCATGACGCCGACGAGTTTGTGCTGCGCTTCAAGGCGCCGACCTTCGCCGATACCTATGACGGCAATCGCATCACGGGCCGTGAGAACGTCCGCTTCTGGTCGGTGTGTATGTACGACATGGCGTCGACCAGGGTCATTGCCTGCCTGCATGACTATGAGGCCGTGCGCAGTCGCTCCGGGTACGTCACCGTTCTCATCTCGACACTGGCTAACCGGCCAAGGAGTGCGACGCGGGCGAACGGTATCAACTGGATCCCGTTCGGGCCGGAAGCGGTCGGCATGGTCACCTACCGGCAGTTGCTGCCGAGCCCTACCTTCAGCGGCAGCATCATGAGAGTGGCCCCGGACGCCTATCAGTTTGAGATGAAGGCCGCTTTGGGGCGATATCTGCCGACCATTCAGACCTGCTCGCTCATTTCCTTCACGCCGCAGACCTGCTCCGACCAGATTGATCCGACGCAGTGCACCGATCTGACCGAACCCTCTCCGTGCGGGAACGCCGTGCCGCCTTTGCGCGCCGTGGTGCGCCGTTCCCCTGGCGGCCTGCGCGGGAATGGCGGGTGAGATGTGGTTTGTGGGCAGGGCGCAGGGTACGGCGACCGACGCTTCACTGCTGAAGCAGGTCGCGGCGCCGGCCGGCGCCGCCGTTAGCCGGGACAGCGCTGTAGCGCCCACGCCCGCCGCCCTGGCGGAGCATCCCCTGTCCTGGCTGATCATCGCGTGCACGCTGCTTGGCATGATCCTCGGCGCGGCCGACCAAACGATTGTCAGCGCCGCCATGCCCAAGATCCTGTCCAGCCTGGCCGGCTTCACCCAGTATGCCTGGGTGACCACGGCCTATCTGCTGGGCGTGACCATCACCATGCCGATCTACGGCAAGCTGGCCGACCTGTACGAGGCCAAATGGGTCTTTATCTCCGCCCTGTTGCTCTTTGTCACGGGCTCGGCGCTCTGCGGGCAGGCCCATTCCATGTCCGGACTGATCGTATTCCGGGCCTTGCAGGGACTCGGCGCGGGTGCCTTCGCCCCCGTGGGCATCGTGATCATGAGCGCCTTCGTCACCCCGGAACGCCGCTCCGGCGTGCAGGGAACGGCGGGCGGCATCGTGCTCGTGGCCACGGTGGCCGGACCGGTGCTAGGGGGCTGGCTGGCCGATCACAGTAGCTGGCGCTGGGTGTTCTACATCAATGTGCCCCTGGGCATCGCCGTGGCCGCGCTCCTGGCCATCGCCCTCCCCCGCCTGCGCAGTCGCCACGCCGGCGTGCGCCTGGATGTGCTGGGCGTGGCCCTTCTGATGCTGGTGGTGATCCCCGTTCTGTTGGTGGCGAGCATCCCCATGCACCAGACCACCGGCCTTGTGCGGCAGCACTCCGACCTCTTGCTGGCCGTGGCCGGCATCAGCGCGGCGTTCTTCGTCGTCCATGAGTTGCGTCACGATGAGCCGCTCATGAACCTGCATCTTTTCAAGAAGCGGTTTTTCGTGGTCACCTCGATCACGGTGACGCTTCTCTCTGCGCTGACGCTGGCCAGCCTGGTCTACGTGCCGCTCTATGCCCAGGGCGTTCTCAGCAACTCCGCCACCATTGGTGGGTTCATTCTGGCTCCATTGATGCTGGCCAGCGTCAGCAGTCGCCTGATTGTCAACGCGGTGCGGCGCAGGCGCGGCTACGTCCGAGCCATCACCCAGGGATGTCTGGGACTGGTTGTCATCGGCGCTGTCGGCCTGCTCCTGCTGCACCCGACATCCTCCTCTGCCCAACTCTTCGCTGCCATGGCGGCGCTCGGAGCGGGGCTGGGCGCGGCGAATATGTTGCTGTTCGCGGTGGCGCTCAGCCCGTTTCCCAGGAGTCATTACGGCCAGGCGACGGGGACGTTGCTGTTCCTGCGCTCGCTGGGCGGCGCCATTATCACGGGCGTGCTGGGCAATCTGCTCACGTCGCGCTTCGTGGCCGCGATGGCCACGGACCTCCCACTTGGCTATCGCTGGCTGCTGCGCTCGCGCTACGCGTTCCTCTACGACAATCCACGCTTGTTGCTCGTCCACGTCCGTGCCGGACGCTCCGTCCACCATCCGGTCATTCACGCGATGCACGCGGCCCTGGGCTCCAGCCTGCACGACATCTTTATGGTTATGCTGGGCGTTGCCGCCGTGAGCTTCGCTTTGCCGGCCCTGTTCCCCTTGCGGGTGACGCGCCAGGCCGAGCACGAAGCCGCGCTGGTCACGGAGGGCGGTGTGGCCGCCATCGGCGAGGTGGTGCTCGATGAAACGGAAGCGCCTGTTGCCGCCAACCCGACGTGGCGCGAGGTTGCAACCGTCTGGGACGTGATGTGCCACGTGCTGTACTGGCGACACGGAGCGGTCCGCTTTACCGAAGACGGCGAGCGTTCCCTGCATGCCTTCAATCGCTTCGAAGACGATGCGCGGTTTGAGACGAGCATAGAATCGGCTGCGCTCTCGCGTGCTTTCGAGCGTTCCTGGTCGCTGACGCGGCACTACACGGCCCTCGATCGCTACCGGGCCGAGGCGCTGGTGACGCTGCTGGCGGAGATGCGCCATGTCGAGGGCGATATTGTCACCTGTGGCGGGACGGGCAACGGCTGTGCCGTTCTATTGGCCCTGATGGTGCGCGAGCTTGGCCTGGGCAGGAAGGTCTACCAGGTCGATGTGACGGCGGGAGAGCTAGGCGATGACGTCGATGCTGCCGCGGCGGGCAATAGGTCGCCGCTGGCGGAGGTGATTGCCGGGCATGATTTGTCCGGTATCCTGGTGCCGCGGTCCGGCTCGCTACACGAGGCGCTGTCGGCTCTGGCTCCGGGGCAACGATTCTGCCTGCTGTACCTGGATAGCGCCAAGTATGCCTTCACCAGGTTCTGCCTGGCGCGACTGCTACCGCTGGCCTCGACGGGAGCGACGCTGGTCATCGGCCAGTATCACAACAGCCAGGACGGTGCTCGCCGCGCCGTCCAAGAGCGGCTGCGCGGCGATGTGGCTCTATTTGCCGGGCCGCTGCCGCAAGTGTATTGCCGGCTTCCCCTGCGCCACCATGCCGACGCCGCGGCCGTCGAGCCCGACTGGACGCAACTCAGCATGAACACCGCATACCCATCCTTTCTACGCTGGATCGGCCGCGAGCTGGCCGCTTGTTATGCCGGCGCCGAGACCTCCAGGCGCGACCACCATATCGTCGAGGCGCTGGACCGGCTGGGGTTGCCCGAGCGGGCCGATTCCTTGGTCGAGCGCTTTGCGAACACTCTGGAGGGCGACAATGCGATGCCGGGCAGTTCAGCGGGTCGGACAGGGAGTCTCGATGGGCAAGGCTAGGGACCATACGCTCCTACAACGTCAGGTTGGGGATTCGCTCAGCCCGGCAACGCAGCGCCGGGCCGGGCGTCTGCTGCTCTGCTTGTGTCTGCTGGCCGCCGGGGTACAGGCAGTGTCGGATCGGGCCATGGCCCGGAGTACCGGTAGCCATCTGCCGCGCTCAACGACTGCGTCTGCTCCAAGCGGTGTTGTCCGGTACTCCAGGGATGCGTCGAATGCCAAACCGAGCACGGCGTCCGCCAACCTGAGCGGTGTTATCCGCGATCTGAGGGGACCTCTCGCCGGTGCCAGCCTGTCGTGCAGGCAGGGCAAGAAAGTGTGGACGGCGCGTACCGACCGCCATGGCGTCTACCGGCTGCGCCTATCACCGGGCAGCTACGCCTGTGTGGCCGCTGCGTCGCGGCACCGCGCCTCCACTGCTCGACGGGTACGTATCGTGCGGGGTAAGTCCAGCCGGCTGGATTTCGCGCTGGCCCTGGCGCACGCATCCGCACCTGCACCGACGCCGACGCCGGTGCCACGCCCCACCATGACGCCATATCCCGCGATTGAGCCCTCCGGTCCGATGGGCGGTGCGACCTGCACGTGGCAGAGCGGCTCCCAGAATGTCTTCATCACAGATAGCAATGCCCGCTACTACGCGGCGAACGTGCGTGCCGATCCTGCCGTGATTCTCACTGTAACGGGGACCTATCCACGGTCTCGCTTCACCTCGCTGGGCGTCTATAGCGGGGCGGCCTTCGGCAATACTCCCCAGGCCGCCCTGTTGGCCGGCTTCTCCGATCAGGCGTTTCTCCCCGACCCCGGTTCGGTCAATCCGTTTGTGCGGGGAACACCGCGCGGAGTGGGAACCTACACGCTGCACATCGTATTCGGACCCAAGCCCGTAGCGCCGGTAGACGGCACGCTGTACGTCGACGTGCCCGCTGGAACGTATCTCGTGCTGATCTATCGGCTGTATCTGCCCGACACGGGGGCGGACGACCAGGGCGGCGTACCTCTGCCGTCCGTGACGGCCCGCCTGGTCTCCTCCGGAGCAGCGACGGGCTGTCCGATCCCCGATCTCAGTTCTTTCTTCTCGGCGCCGACTCCGATCACGTCCACCACGCGCGTTTCTGCCTCGCCAACGGTTACCGGGACGCCCACGTCCTTGGCGACGGCGACGCCGACGGTACGGGTAAGCACCCCGACGCCGACCCCGAGTGCCGCACAGGGCTTTAGCCGCCTGGGCGGGCCAGAGGTCGACATCTTCGGCAACATCGACGGTGCCTACCTGGGCGCCAACCTGCCGCCTTCCTCCAATATCTATGTGATTCGCTTCAGAGCGCCGACGGCGCCGCATACCTTGGGCGGCGGAACCATCGACACGACCACCCAGGTGCGCTATTGGTCGCTGTGCGTGTACGACATCACTACTCGACCGATAAGCTGCACGCCCGATGAACTGGCCCCGGTGGATGCGGGAGGTGAGGTCACCTTTGCCATCGGGCCGAGCTGGGCCAAGCCGCCGATTCTCGATGCCGATCACAGTGTGATCTGGGTCGACCTTGGCTCGTCCTTGTTGCAGTTTGGCACCTACGTTGTCCTGCGCGAACTGGAACCCTCAGCCTCCTTCGCCTTCTCGGCGCGGGCTGTTCCAGTTGGCGCCGCTCCCGACGGCTTCATGGGTCCCTACGCGCCCGTGATCAGCCAATGCAGTACCGTGCAGTTCCAGCAAGGTGGCTGCCGGTAGCAGGGGCGTTAGCCGCGGGACGCCGCCGCCAACCGGCAGCTAATGGGCCCCGCGTGCTCACAAGCTCTGTACAGCGTGTAGGGCCATACCGGCGTGACAGATAGCCTGCACCATTCATGGCCGCCCATACTGCTTCGGGTCAGTGCCCATGAATAAAACAGGCAGGGGGGCCGCGTCAGACTTGCCGCGAACTGGCCAGGGCTTCCCCTCGACTCGCCGTGTGCCGCGGCGCGCGCCCGTGCTTGGCCCTGGGAAACGGCACAGCGCCGCACGGATTGCACAGCGGCGACCGCAGCACCAGAGAGCGCACCACGATGCGGTAGCGGCCGGCTTTAAGTGCTCGTAGCAGATGTAGGGTTACCGCGAGGCGAACATGCGAACCTCCCGTGACGCGCGCATTGAACCGGCCGATGTGACGACCGCGCGCATCATACGCATCGAACTGCACCGCGCACGCCTTGCCCAGCGGCGCTACTTGCGCCCACGTGGAGAGCGTGTGTGCTGCTGTGAGTGCCGGTGCCTGAGACGCATGAGCCAGGACCGCACATGGCACAGCCACAGCCGTGCTATGGCCGAGAGGGGACCGCGTGGGCGTGGTCCTGTGGGCTACGTCCCTGCTCGTGGATGGAGCGGACGTTTCTTCGGGTGATGCCCGGTTAGTTGCCCGCGGGGAATCGGTCGGAGTGGTAGCAAGCGCCGCGGACGGGTCCGAGTGAATCGTGGCTGCTGTCGCACCCGTCTGTAACGTCGGGATCACCGCCGGAACGAGGGTTGGCGAACTGGTCGCTGCATCTCCCACCTGAAGATCGGTCGAGGTCGGTGACGGCATCGGAGGAATGGCGGTCGATGCACCCGGCGTCGAAGTAGGCATGCCCGGGGTTGGCGTCGAGGTGGACGGGTCTGGGGTAGCGGCAGGAACAGTCGGCGTCGCGGTCGGGCTGGTCGGGGTTGAAGTGGGTAGGGTCGGGGTGGACGTGGGCACCGTTGGGGTCGCGGTCGGCGCAGTTGGCGTTGAGGTGGGTGCGGCCGGCGTCGCGGTTGATAGGGGTGGAGACGCGGTTGGTGTTGCGGTTAGTACGGTCGGCGTGGCACTCGACGTGGGCACGGTCGGGGTCGCGGTCGGTACGGTCGGCGTGGCACTCGGGGTCGATGTAGGGACAGTCGGGGTTGCGGTGGGCGCGGTTGGGGTCGCAGTCGACGTGGGGACGGTCGGGGTGGGTGTGGGGACGGTCGGCGTTGAAGTCGGCACAGTTGCGGTCGCGGTTGGGGTGCTCGGGATGCCTCCGAGAGGATGAGCGACGACGAAGTCATAGGCAAGAGTCGACGCGTCTATGACGTTTGTGTTGTTGCCAAGCCAGGGTATGGTGTAACCGCCGGGCCACTGATGCCCGCCATCGGTTACCGTATAGAACTCGGTATCGGCGTTGCCGGGGCAAGGAGAGTACTGGGTCTCGACGACATCTCCCTGATTGAATCCCATTGTCCCAACGCGCGGGCAGCCCATGGCCTGTGCCCACGTTGCAATCATCTCGGGAATCGCAGGCATCAGCCCAAAGCCGTAATATGGGATGACCGGGTCCAATACCCCGTTAAAGGATAGGAGCGGCATCGGATGGGCCGTCTGGCATAAGAACTGAGCGGTGGGCAATTCGCTACTAACGGGTATAATCGCGGCGATCCAGTTGAGGTTTGAACATGCCAGGTGGTAAGCCATCGACGCCCCCACCGAGAAGCCGGACACGCCGATGCGCGTTGTGTCGATGCAAACCTGGCCTTCCAGGTAGCTCACCAGCGACGAGATAAATTGAACATCCTGGGTGCCCGTGATGTCCCAGGTTAGCGGATTTCCCGTACCGACCGGATAGACGACCAGGAACGTATACTGGTCGGCCCTATCGGACATGGCTGAAGCCATGGCTTCGTCTGCCGGGGTCATGCCATTTCCGGGAAGATTCAGCAGTAATGGCAAGGGAACAGTGGGGTTATAGCCCACCGGTATGTGTAGCCTGTAGAGCCGCTGCATCCCACCGGAGAGGATGGTGCCGCTGATGTCGGTGCCCGCCGGCCACGGTGTGCCGCATCCCGAGCTGGATGCTTGAGCACGGGCGCTGCCCGGCAAAAGAAGCGGCGGGACAAGCGCGAGCAGCATGGCGCTGATAAACGCTAGGCGCCTGCATGCTAAGCGGTATCGCCGCATGCCTGCCATTCCTGAGTGCTTTGCGCAGACCACATGACGCAAACATAGGCGTCACCGGGATGGGATCGGAATCCCCACTTTTTGGGATAGGACCATAGCATCAATGGCAAGTTAGTGCTCCCCCAAATGGGGCACGAGAGGGGAGCGCTCGGTTCCCTTTAACGGGGAGAATGGTGTGCAGCGGCGCCGTGCGTTCCAACACGACGGCCGGCAAATACTGGTAGACGGCCCCGATGGTCACGGTGCGCAGGCGACGGCCGCTGACGGCATCCTGCACGTCCACCTTGCCGCCGTGGAAGACCAGGATGCGCCCGACCTTGCTCACGCTAACGATATCCAGACCCCCCGGCGGGTCGGCAGAGCCGCCACCCGACGGCCATCGCTCTCGCGCATCACGACGAGACGCCCGTCCCGGATGTCGGCGCTGATCACGCGCCCGGCTTGCTCGTCGACAACGGGCGACTGTATCGCGGCCTGGCTGTTGCGCGGGGTACTCGGAGGTAGCAGCGAAGCCTGCCAGAGGAGGTGGCCATCGCGGGCTGACAGGGCATGGATGAGCCCCCTGTCCAGTTCGGCGACGAAGGCATAGCCCCGGCGTTGGTCGCCGGTCAGCGTCACCATGCCGTCGTTTGAAGGGAGTTGGCCGCTCGCAGCGGCCGGATCGCGCGCTCGGGCCAGGTCCATGCTGCCAAGCACGCGGCCGTTTGCGGCGGCCACGACAACGTGAGCCGTCGCCGCGTCCCAGGTGACGGTAGGACCGGCCGAGGCGGTTTGCCGTGGCCATTGCCACACCGCCACTGCCACGCCTATGGCGATGACCGCGAGCACCAGGGTGACGCGACGTGTCGTCATGCATGTCCCCGTCAAGCGACGTACGGAGGCAGAGTACCGCGCCCATGGCTACAGATCAAGGAGATACGCGGCACAGCCACACCCGGTATGAGCTGGGCGTGCAGCAGCGGCTAAGTAGATGCAGGTGTGTTCACGCGTGGCGAGCACTACTTCCTGGGACCGCCGGCATCCTTGCCGGCCCCCGTCAGCCGGCAAGATGCCGGCGGTCCCAGGTCAGATGACACGTGCACGAACGTCCCAGCCCCTAGCTGGTAGTATAGGCGGGAGGTAGCGCGATGCAGATAGGTGATTTGCGGTCCGACGATGAGCAGGCGATTCAAGAGGTGGCGGCGCTGCTGGTGGAGGGATTCCGGGAGCACTGGCCGGAGGCGTGGCCGACCCTGAAAAGCGCCCTCGACGAGGTGCGCGAGTCTTTCGGCCCGGACCGCTTGAGCCGCGTGGCCCGTGATGAGGATGGCCGTGTCCTGGGCTGGATCGGCGGCATCAGACAGTATGATGGCCACGTCTGGGAGCTGCACCCGCTGGTCGTCCGTCCCGACCGGCAAGGTCGGGGCATCGGTCGTGCGCTGGTGGCCAATCTGGAGCGTTGCGTGCGCGAGCGCGGCGCTCTCACCCTCTGGCTTGGCACCGACGACGAGGACGACCAGACCACGCTCTCGGGGGTCGATCTGTATCCCGATATCGGCGCCCATATCGCCGCCATCAAGAATCTCAAGCGACATCCCTACGAGTTCTACCAGAAGCTCGGCTTCGTGATCGTCGGCGTCATGCCCGACGCCAACGGGCCCGGCAAGCCGGACATCTACATGGCCAAGCGGGTCGCATCTACCTAGTGCGCCATCAGGGCACCGGCTTTGCGGCACTGTCCTGGGACGGCCAGGGTACCCGGATGCGGTTCCCTTACCGGCAAGCGGGGGCCGGCAAGGATGCCGGCGGTCCCAGGGCGGGCGCTCCCGTATACTGATAGGGCAGCCGCACAGGAGGGAGCGCGTAGCCTCCCTTGACGGTTGGCTCGGCGAGGGGGATGGGTGCGGCGCGACGGTGGACGGCGGTTGGTCTCCGATCTGGGACTGGTGGGTATCGCCACCTTTGCCATGGATGCGGCGCTCTATGCTTACAGTGCCATCTTCACCAATTTCTTCGTCAACGATCTGCATTTCAATGCGCGGGATTTGGGGCTGGTCGAGTCGCTGCGCGAGGTGCCGGGCTTCCTCACCGTCGTGATGGCCGCCTTGACCGTCCGCTTTCACGAGTCGCGGCTGGCGGCCTTCTCTCTCTTGGCGATGGGTATCGGGCTGGCCGCGATCTCCGGCGCCCATTCCTTCCTGTTCCTCGTCGCGGCCGGCATGGTCTGGAGCATCGGCTTTCATCTCTTCTCGCCCCTGAGCAACGGCTTGGTCCTGGCGGCCACGGAGAGCGGGCAGGAAGGGCGCGCTCTGGGCTGGATCGGTGGGGTCGGGGCGGCCGGGACGCTGGCCGGGATGTTCATGGTCTTTCTGCTGGTCGGGCCGCTGGGCCTGCGCTACACGTTTATCCCCGCCGGCATCTGTGCCCTTATCGGCGGCGTGGCCCTACTCTTCACGCGCGATCGAAAATTTGTGCCGCGTACGCGTATCGTCTTCCGCAAGCGCTATCTCATCTACTATGCGCTATCGCTGCTAGACGGCAGCCGCCGCCAGATCTTCATGACTTTCGCGGTCTTCTTGCTCATCAAGCAGTACAACTTGGACGTGCGGCAGGTGACCGGGCTGCTGATTGTGAACAGCGTTGTCACCACAGTGCTGACGCCGTTTATCGGGCGCATGATCGATCGCTACGGCGAGCGCCGCCTGCTGGCGCTCAATTACGCCCTGTTGATTGGCCTCTTTGCCAGCTACGCCTTGGTCCATAACCTGCCGGCTCTGTGCGTGCTGTACTGTATCGACAACGCGTTCTTTGCCTTCAGCCTGGGCATCAATAGCTACCTGGGCCGTATTGCTCCGCCCGAGGACCTCACGCCGAGCCTGGTGATGGGGTCCACGGCCAACCACGTCGCAGCCGTGGGCGTGCCGGTGATGGGCGGCCTGCTGTGGGCCTCGTTCGGCTATCAGGTGACATTCCTGGTCGGCGCCGCCACCTGCCTCCTATCGGTGCTGGCGGCGCTCGCCATCCGCGTCGACGCGGTTCCCGCGCGCTCCAATCTCATGGCGGCCACCAGGGCCGAGGGTGTCTCCGGCGATTAGCCTGCAATATTCATAGCCGCACAAACTGCGGAGTTCCGAAGCGCGGGCGAGAGCACGCGTGCTCGCCCGCGCTCCCGGCTTCGGGGCAGCCCCGTGAATAGAACGGGTTATTGGTCAGGCGGTCGTGCTATCTCCGAACGAGTTGTTCCCTGACGCGCCAATGGGCGTGGCGGGCGCGCGTACGTCGTCGGACCTGGTGCGCCCGGTAGAGTTCCGCGCAGCTAGCGCCTGCGCTGGCTTCCCGGCCAACGCGGCGAAGTGCATCTTGAGCTCGGCCCCGAACCTGGTCGGGGTACCGCTGTAGTCGGAGATCAGCGCCGGACCGCTCGCGCAGTCCCACGGATTCCAGGTCCAGCCCAGATAGCTCGCGCCTATGCCGTCCAGCCAGGGTATCAACCGGTCGATATAGCCGTGGTCGCAGTCGTTCTCCCCGATCTCGCCCACGATCAGCGGCACCTGCTGCGCCACGGGCGCGATCGTGCGGTTCCAGCAGGACAGGCTGATGCAGAAGTTGAAGTTGTAGGAATGCCACGACGCGGCCAGGTTGTTATCCGGGTCTTTCGGCTTGTAGGTTAGCCACTGCGAGAGGGTATTGGCGTACTGGACGCCGCCGAGCATGATGATGTTTGTCGCGCCGGTATTCCGCACTGTCAGGACGAGTTCTTGCATGCCGGCGGCCCGGAAGCCAACCCCGGGACAGGTTCCGCCGTCGCGCCAGCACTTCCAGGCTGCCGGGGTGTCCTGGTTCGAGTCGGGATACGGCTCATTGTACAGGTCGAAAATGACCGAGCCGTTGGCCTTGAAGGTATCTGCCACGCTCGTCCAGAAGGCCGGTGCATGATCCTGATCCGGCATCGGCTGCTGCCCGGTGGCCTGGCTCGAACCCGGTGCGTTCCAGTGCAAGTCCAGGATGACGGCGAGCCCGTTCCGGTTGAGCGTCCATGGTAACCGGTACTAAAGCGCTGGTAAACGGTACCTTAGGACGGTAGCAGAAAGTTGGACGACAACAGCAGAGGGTCGTTATCGTTTAGCTCGCGGCGAAGCGCCTGACGCGGTCTTCGATGGTCAGCGAGGCGCCGAGCATGCGGATCATGTCCAGGGCGTTGCGCAGGTCGTCCATGCGGTCCCTGATCTGCGCCGTATCCTCCGTCTGCAGCGCTGCTTCGAGCGCCGCGGCGGTCTCGCCCAGGAGGAGGATATGCTCTTCCTTCAGGCTCTCAGCCTGCTCGCCGGCGCGCGCGGCCTGATACAGCAGGGCATCGGCACTGTTGCGCAGCTCGATTTCCTGCTGGCGGGCGCGATCCTGCTCGGCATACTGTGAGGCATCGCGGACCATGCGTTCGACATCGCCGGCCGAGAGGCCGCTGGATGGGGCCACCGTGATGTGCTGCTCGCGGTTAGTGGCGCGGTCGCGGGCGGTGACACTCAAGATACCGTTGGTGTCCAGGGTGAAGGCAACTTCGATCTGGGGGACGCCGCGCGGCTGAGGCGGGATGCCGTCGAGGTGGAAGCGGGCCAGGCTCTTGTTCTCGCGTGCCGTTGGGCGCTCTCCCTGCGTCACGTGAACTTCCACCGAATCCTGATTGTCGATGGCGGTGGTGAAGACCTCGCTGCGCGTGGTGGGCAGGGTCGTGTTGCGGGGGATGAGCGGCGCGACCGCTCCACCCTGCGTCTCCACGCCGAGGGTGAGTGGCGTGACGTCGAGCAACAACACGTTGCCGATGGCGCCGGAGAGCGCGCCGGCCTGAATGGCGGCGCCAAGAGCCACCACTTCGTCCGGGTTGACGCCCTTGTTCGGCTCTTTGCCGAAGATGGTGCGCACCGCGTCCTGGACCGCGGGCATGCGCGTCTGCCCGCCGACCAGCACCACGGCGTCGATCTCCGAGGGCATGATCTCCGCGTCGATCATGGCGCGCCGGCAGGGTTCGGCCGTGGCCTCGATCAGGTGCCCGACCAGTCCCTCCAGCTTGGAGCGCGTGAGCGTGGTGGCCAGGTGCAGCGGGCCGTCGGGCCCCGCGGCGACAAACGGCAGGTGGATCTCCGTTTGCAGCAAGGACGTCAGCTCGATCTTGGCTTTCTCGGCGGCTTCTTTCAGGCGGTGCAGCGCCGCTTTGTCGTGGCGCAGGTCGATGCCATGTTCGGACTTGAAGCCCTCCAACAGCCACTCCACGATGGCCGCGTCAAAGTCGTCGCCGCCCAGGTGCGTGTCGCCGTTGGTGCTCTTGACCTCGAAGACGCCGTCGCCGAGCTGCAGGATGGAGATGTCGAAGGTGCCGCCGCCCAGGTCGTACACGGCCACCATCTCATCCTTGTTGCGGCCCAAGCCGTAGGCCAGCGCGGCCGCCGTCGGCTCGTTGATGATGCGCAACACCTCCAGGCCGGCGATGCGTCCGGCGTCCTTGGTGGCCTGGCGCATGGCGTCGTCGAAGTAGGCGGGCACCGTGATGACGGCCTGCTCGATCCTCTCGTTCAGGCGCGCCTCGGCATCGGCTTTGAGCTTGGCCAGGATCATGGCCGAGATTTGCGCCGCTGCGTAGTCGTGGCCGCCGAGGTGGATATAGGCATCGCCGTTGGGGCCGGGTACGACCGAATAGGGGACCAGCGGCCTGCTCTTCTGGACCTCGGGATCGTCGAACTTGCGCCCGATGAAGCGCTTGATCGAGAAGACCGTATTGCGCGGATTGGTGACAGCCTGGCGCCGCGCAACCTGGCCGACTAACCTCTCGTTGGTGCGGGTGATGGCGACGACGGACGGCGTTGTACGCCCGCCCTCGCTGTTGTCGATGACGACGGGCTCGCCCGCCTCCAACACCGCCATACAGGAGTTCGTTGTCCCCAGGTCGATACCCAGCACGTGCGCCATTAGGTGTCCTTTCTAACAGCCACTTGAACCTGTGCCGCGCGTAGCACCTGTCCTTGCAGAATATAGCCGGGTAGTAGGACCTTGGTAATAGTATCTTCGGGTATACCGTGCGCGGGGACGGCGGACACGGCCTCGTGGATGCGGGGATCGAATTTGCCATGGAGCGGCACGATACGCGTCACCCCTTCCTGTTGGAGGACGGCGTGCATGTGCTGGACGACCATGTCGATGCCTTCGACCCAGCTATGCCCCTTCAGAGACTCCGGCACGTGGTGCAGGGCTCGCTCCAGGTCGTCGACGATGGGGATGATGTTGAGGAAGACCTCGCGCGCCGCCGCCTGGCTGCTGTCGCTCTTACTTTCTGCGCTGAGCTGGCGCGCCTCATCCAGGTGCTCCCGGGTCCGCTGGGCTTCCGCACGCCACATCTCAGCATCCGATCTGGCCCGCTCCAGCTCTTGCTTGAGCGCCGCTACCTCCGGCGACACCGCGGGAGCGCTCTGTGTGACGGCGCGGTCGAGCGTCGTGGCGTGAGGGGGTAGTGCCAGTTGCCATTCCTGGTCGAGATCGGGCGGTGGGGCGGCCGCGGCACGAAGGCGCTGGATGCGCGGGATGGCCGGTGTGCCGCCCGCCCTGGCCCCTGTCCCGGCGATCTTGGGCGCCCAATCCGGCAACTGGCTCTGCACGGGCCGGGGAATGTGAGACGGCACCGGCTGCACCGGCACATTAGCGCGCTGGACGCGCTGGATGCGCAGGCGCCGCCGCGACGGCGCCTGTTCGGCACGCTCGTCCTCTGTCTCAGGCCCGCCGCGCTGCTTGGCCTGAGCCCGTGACAGGCGAACGGCCAGGCTGGGAGGCAGATCGGAGAGGTCGCGCACACCTTTTTGGTGCGTGCTGATGGTTGTCATGCCGCGGGTTCCGTCTTCTCTATCCCCCATATATCCTGGCTTCTATGAGACATGCGCTACAGTGTATCCCTAGTAGGTAGTTACGTCACAATAGCCATTTCTTATTAGGAGAGGCGCAGGACATGGACACAGAGACTCTCATCGGTTGCGCATGGTCACAGATCCGCGACAGGGCCTATTCTTACGCCGCCGAAGATCCCGCCGCCTATGACACCACCGCCGGCCTCTATGCGTACGCTGCCTGGGAGGTGCGCTTCTTTGCCGTCATCGTGCTGGGGCGCATCGCCGCGTCGGATCGGCGGGCGCTGGAGTTCCTCTACGCGCGCTGTGGGGACGATGGCTCCTGGCAGGTGAACGAAGGGCTGGCCATGGCTTTCGACGCCTACTGCGCGGCATGCGGCTATGACCGGGCCTTGCCGGAGATAGGGCGCTGGCTGCACGCGCCCCAGGCCAATCTGCGGCGCGCGGTATCGGAGGGCCTGCGGCCGTGGACGGCGAAAGCGCGGCCGTACTTCGCCGCCAATCCGCGGGCTGCTATCGACCTGCTTGGCACCCTGATCGACGACGAGAGCCGCTACGTCCTGGAGTCGACCGGCAACGCGCTGCGCGACATCAGCCGCAAGCACTTTGA
>Ga0070740_10002806_pt1 | contig 19541 bp, 16 predicted proteins | sample Coa_R2_FD_67286 | JGI IMG/M metagenome (GOLD analysis project Ga0070740, IMG submission 67286) | Surface soil microbial communities from Centralia Pennsylvania, which are recovering from an underground coalmine fire - Coalmine... | ecosystem: Environmental > Terrestrial > Soil > Unclassified ...
AATCGAAGATGTGATGGTGGCGGCGGGGCGTGCCAATCGAATGCTGGGCGATGTGCATCTGCTGGTGTGCGGCAGCAAAGATCTCCGGCAAAGGACGCCGGATTGCGGCGAGTTGGCGCGCCGCTGCGGGATTGAGGAAATCGTGCACTACATGGGCCAACTCGATGACGTGATTCCGGCGATTACCGCGTGCGATGTGCTGGCCATCGCGACGCATCGCGCGCTGCGCGAGGGGTTGGCGCAAAGCGCGCTCGACGCGATGGCGTGCGGGACGCCGATTGCCGCCTACGCGCTGGAGGGCGTGATCGACGCGGTGGGCGAAACCGACGCCGCGGCGGTGCTGGCCCGCCCCGACGACGTCGCAGACCTGGGCGCCGCGATCATCGGCCTGCTGAGCAATCCCGAACTTGCGGCCTCGATCGCCCGGCGCGGCCTCGATCGCGCCCGAGCCGAGTTTGAACCCGCGCAGATGGCCGACCGTTATGAGCAACTGTTTGGCGCGCTGACCGCGGACCGGGCCGGCGACTAGGACCAGCCCGGCTTGGGTGGCGTTTCGACCGGACTAAGCTGTTCGGCAAACAATTCACGAAACGCGGCGCAGCCGGCAAGCAACTCGGCGGCTGAACCCTCGGCGATGATCATGCCGTCATGCAGCATCGCCACACGCGCAAAGCGGCTGACGGTGGCCAGCCGGTGCGCGATCACGATTACCGTGCGCCGCTCCAGCCACGGCTTGAGATTAGCGAAGATAGTCCGTTCGGTGTCGGAATCCAGCGCGCTGGTGGCTTCGTCGAGCACCAGCAGGGCGGGGTCGCGGGCGATGGTGCGCGCCAGCGCGATACGCTGGCGTTGGCCGCCCGACAGGTTGCGTCCCGCTTCGGCCAGATAGGTGTCGAGCCCGCGCGCCATCGACGCGACGTACCCCTCCAGGCCGGCCAGCATCACTGCCTCATCGATGCGCCGCCGCGGCGCGTCCCAGGCGCCATAGCGGATGTTGTCGAGCAGCGAGCCGCTGAAGATGAAGGGGTCCTGCTCGGCCACACACACCGCGCGGCGCAAGTCGGGGATGCGCAACTCGGCCAGGTCCTGGCCGTCGAGCAGGATGCGCCCGGCCTGGGGCTCCACGAATCGCAGCAGCAGGTTGGCAACAGTGCTCTTGCCCGCCCCGCTGGCACCGACCAGCGCAATCGTCTCGCGCGGTGCGAGGCTGAGGGTGAAATCGGTCAGCACCGGCGTGTGGTCGCCGAAGCCCAACCGGACGCATTCGAAACGCAGTTCCCCGCGCACCGGCTTGGTCAGCGCGATCCACCCGTCGCGCTCGGCGGGCGGCAAATCGATAATCTCGTACACGCGCACAGCGCAGGCGATCGCGCGCTGCGACATGCTGTGCACCTCGCTCAGCCGCCGCAGTGGCTCCACGGTCTGCACCGCATACAGGCAAAAGGCCAACAAGCCGCCGGCAGTAGCGGCTCCGGCCGACACCAGGCGGCTGCCGTACCATACCACCGTCAACAGGCCGGCGGCGGCGATGAGCCATACCGAGGAGATCAACGCCGCTGACCACAATTCGCTGCGCAGCACCTGGCGGCGCCAGGCGATATCTCCAGCAACGAAGCGCTGATTTTCCATCGGCTCGGCGCCGAAACCCTTGATGGTGGTAAGCCCGTGAAGCTGCTCGTTGAGCACGGCGCCCAATTGCCCGGCGGCCTGCTGCGCCGCAGCGCCCCATTTGCGCACCTGCCCGCCCAGACGCGCCAGCGGCAGGGCGACCGCCGGCACCACCACCCCGGTGATCAGCGCCAGGCGCCAGTTGAGCCGAAACAGCATCGCAATCGCGCCGATCACGACCAGCGTCTCACCCACGCCGCGCCGCAGGATCTCGCGCACGAATTCCGACAGCGCGCCGGCGTCATTAAACATGCGCGACATCAGGTCGCCGGTGGCAAATCCGCGCGCGACCCTAAGGTCGGTGGCCAGCAGCCGCTCTTGGGCGCGGTCGCGCAGCGACTGCACCAGGCGCAGATCGATGCTGCGCAAAGAGTAGCGCGAGAAGAAGATTCCGCACACCATCGCCAGCGCGGTCAACGCCGCACGTATCAGCAGATGCGACATCTGCGCGCGGTCGCCGGTGACCAGCGGCCCCTCGGTCCACAGCTTGGCGATCCACGTCAGGTAAAGCTGGGCGCCCCCCAGCATCGCCAGGCTGAGGAAGACCATCGCCAGATGGGCCCGCAGGCGCATGCAATCGCGCAGCAGGCGCAAGAAAATTTGGGCCGAATCCTGCTCCGAGCGCAGCTCGACGTCGCCCAGACGCGGCACGCGCGCCGCCGCCGAGCGCGCGATGCGCTTCCAATGGCCCACCGTGTCGGCGTACAGCCGGCGCGCATCCCTGCGGCCCTGCGGCTCGCGCGCCGCACGCGCCGTCACCGCGGCGATCTGACGCATCTTGTGCCGGAACTGACGCCACTGGTCGGCGAGCAGGCGGCGCAGCGGCCACAATTCCACCGGTATGCGCTGAACACCCAAAGCCCGGCAGGCACGATAGCGCTTGTGACCGTCGGCGATTACAAAACGCGAACCCAATTTGACCACGCAGACGGGTGGAAACCGCTCGCCGCGCGCCATCGCCTGGCGATACTCCTCGATGCGTTCGGGCGCGTGCGTGGTGGTGAAAGGATCGACGACGCGCGCCGCGGCAACGATATGGACGGGGAAGTGCGCCCGCGACGCATCGAAACATGCGGGCGTTTGTGCAACGTCGTCCGATGGTTTCAATGAGCCCGCCACTGATATCCCGCCAGCCTCAAGGCATCCGGCGTTCAAGTCTACCCGGAACCGGGCGGCAAAACACGCAACCAGCCGGCTGACGAGTGAGCCGCCTGCACGCAGAGGGCGTCAGCCCTGCTCCTCCTCCTTCATTTAGGCGGAGGCGGAGTGTAAATGCGGCGCGCGAAAGCGTGGGCCGCTTTGAGCACCGCGGCGTCCTCGCCCAGGCGGCCGACCAGCATCATGCCGACCGGCAATCCCGCCGAGATCGCGCAGGGCAGGCTGATTGCCGGATGGCCGGTCAGGTCGAACTGGCAGGTGTTGTCGGCCACCGCGAAAGCAGCGCGGGCGTCGGCGCCATTGCCGGGGCGCGGCAGAGGAATCGACTTCATCGGCGTGGTCGGCATCACCAGCAGATCCCACCGGGAAAGCGCGTCGTCGTAAGCGGCGCGCAAGGTGCGGGTGAGGTTGCGGGCCTTGGCGTAGTAGCGTCCGTGATACGACTGGCGCATGTACTGGCCGATCAGCAGCGTGTACTTGATCTGGTCGGGCAGATCGTCGGCGCGGGCCAGGCGCCCGCGCGCAAAAGCGTCGATCAGGCTTACGTTGTGATGGCCGTCCATCGCGGCGCCAACACTGTTGGCCGCAACCACCGCGCTGATGCCTTCGTTGCCGATCGCGCCGAAGATTGCCGTGCCGATCCGATGCCACGGCACGCAAACCCTTCCCACTGCGCAGCCCAGCCGCTCAAAGGCCTGCCCCGCTTCCCGCACCGCCTCGTCGACGTCCGTCTCAGCGTGGCTGGTGCCGAAGCCCTCTTCCAGCAGGCCCAGCCGCAGGCCTTTGACGTCGCCGTCCAGCGCCCTGCTGTAGGGTTGTGCAACCAGTCGATTGATTGCCTGGCGGACGTCAAACCCGTCGGGCCCGGCGATTGCCTCCAGCAACAGCGCCACATCCTCGACGTTGCCTGCCATCGGCCCCAGATGGTCCAGATTGGGATCAAGCGAGACCGCGCCCGTGTAGGGAACCAGCCCATAGCTGGGCTTAAGCCCGTAAACTCCGCACCAGCTCGCCGGAATCCGGATCGATCCACCCTGGTCGCCGCCGATTGCCATGTCCACCTCGCCCGCGGCGAGCAGCGCGGCGCTGCCACCCGAGGAGCCGCCCGCATGGCGCGTCAAGTCGTAGGGATTGAGAATCGGGCCGGTGTCGGCGTTGAGATCGAAACACAGCCGCCCGCACGCGGCTTTGCCCACGATCCTCCCACCGGCGTCGAGGATGCGCGAAACCACCGTTGCGTCGGCTTCGGGGACGTAGCCCTCCAGTACGCTGCTGCCGTTCATCATCGGAACGCCGGCGACGCAAACGTTGTCCTTGATCGCGACCGTCTTGCCGGCCAGCAACCCGCCCGATGCGCCGGCAATGTCGGTGCGCCAGTACCATGCGCCGAGCCGATTCTCCTCGGGCCGCGCGCGCCATCCGGGCGTCCGTGGATAGCGCACCGGCAGGGCTGGCTCGGGCAGTTCGTCGATCCGCCCGTACGCCTCCATCGCGTCCGCGGACATCGCGCGAAACCGCTCGAGTTGTTCTGAGGTGAGGTTGAGGTTGAAGCCCGACGCGATACGGGCGAGCTGCTGCGTGGTCGGCGGTTTGGGCGTCATACGCTTGCTCCTGATGCAAAGCTGGTAGCACGGCGAAGTCGCGAAGTCATCCGCAAAGCGCGGGCCAGCGCGTCAAACCAGCGCGCCGCCGGCGATCGCCTCGAGGATGCGCAGCGGACTCATTTCGGGCGCAATCAGCGACTCGAGCGGCACGAAGAACGTCTGCTCCAGCGCGTAGCGGCCCGACAGCACCGCATGAGGGACGGCATCGGTAAACGCGATCCAGGTCGAAGCGGGCGGAAATTCATGGCGCTGCTTGGAACAATCGCGCTGAAAGGCCTGATTGTCTTTGAGATAGTCGTGAAAGCGCAGCATGAAGCGGTCATAGCAAGAGCGTTGAACGAGCTTGATTCCCACACCGCGCAAGGCCGCCGACGCCGCATCCCCAAGCTGCCGCGTCAATCCGCGGCGGCGCGCGGTATCAGCGCCGAGGCCCGCCTCGCGCGCCATCCGCGCGGCCAACTCCGCGAAGGTTTGCGAAGTGATCCATACGCGCGGCTCATCGGGATGGATGTTGGTGAAAAACCGCAGGATTCGCCGGCCGCGCGCGGGGCGTGTGGGAAATGAATCGATGTGAATCAGATCGTTGCGCGAGCGGCCGTGCAGTTGGCGGCCGCGCTCCTCGATCGGTCTGAAGCTGGTGAGATCCGTTTGCAGGCCCGGCGCGTAAGGCGCCAGCAGTTCCATCGCCGCTGCGCGTACCGCTTCCGCGTAACTGCGCAGCACACGCTCAAGCGCTCGCGCGTCGGTGCCCGAACGGGAAAAACCGCGCACTCGGCCCGAGGAAGGTTCATAAGAGATGTTTTTTACAAACGCCGAGCCGCTCTGGCGCACCTGGGTGAGAAAGCGCCGGTCCTCCTCGCTTATAACGGGAAAATGCGGCAGCACCAGGATGTCACCGCGCTCCAGCCGATCGCAACACCATCGCGCGTGCTCAGCCGCCGCGCCCGGGTCACGCCATCCGCACTCGGTAAAACCGGCGATTTCGACCGCACCCATGATTCGCGAGCCGACCTGCGTCCGCGGTTGCGTGCCGCACCACCCGATCAGCTATCCAATCGCGCCCAGATTTGCGAGGGCGCTGAGCGCTGCCCGGGGCTCAATCGCGCGCAGGCATTGGTAATGGCCGAAGCGGCAGGTGCGCGCCAGGCACGGGCTGCATTCGATTGCCTTGTAGAGGATCGTGGTGCGCGGGCCAAGCGGGCCGGTGCGCGCCGGATTGGTCGAACCGAAGATGGCGACAGTTGGAATGCCCAGGGCGGAGGCCAGATGCGCCGCGCCGGAGTCGTTGCCGACAAAACCGTCGCATAACGACAGCAACGCCATCAACTCGCCGACATCGGTCTGCCCGGCAGCAACAATCGCATCGCACGAAGCGCTTGTTGCTATGGCCTCGCAGCGCGCGATGTCGCCCGCGCCGCCGACCAGCACCGCTTGCACGTCGCGCTGCGCCAGCGAGGAGATCAGCTCTACGTAATGTTCCCGGGGCCATTCCTTGGCCGGTCCGTAAGCGGCGGCCGGCGCGACTGCCAGCAACTTGGAGCGCTCGTTGCGGCGGACTGCGAGCCATCGGCGCATCCGCTCCAGATGGTGCGGCGCAACCTCGGGGGCAATCTGTTTTGGATCCGATTCGACGCCGAGCGTGGCTTTCAACATCCCAAGCCAGTAATGGACCTGATGGCGCCGCATCAGTTGAGCGTCGGGCGTGACGCGCCTGGTCAGCATCCAGCCGCGGCCGTCGCGCGCAAAACCGGCGCGCACGGGGATGCCGGCCAGCGCCACGCGCAGGGCGGAGACGAAGCTGTTGGGCAGCACCACCGCCAGGTCAAAGCGCCGCGTGCGCAGTTGAGCGGCAGCGCGGATTAATTCGACCGCGGCCAATCGTTTACCCCCGCGCCGCAGCGCGATCACCTCGTCCACCAGCGCGCTGCCATCGAAGAAGGCGGCCAAACGATAATCGACCAGCACCGCCAGGCGCGCGGCGGGAAAGGCGCGGCGCAGCGCCGCCAGCACCGGCAGGGTCATCACCAGGTCGCCCAGCCAGTTGACCTCGTGGACGAGAATGCGCGACGGACCTGGGGCGCGCTTCAATGCGGTTTCCACCGGCGATGCATCCAGATCCATTGTTCGGGATGGCGCAGGATGATGCGTTCGAGCGCAGCGTTGTAAAGCCGGGTGTTGGCCGCGACAGTCTGCTCGGCGCCGCCGCTTTCCACCGTGGGCAGCGCTTGCTCGAAACGCAGGACGTGGCAGCCGTCGCGCTCGCGCCACAGCGCTGCGGGCACTACCGGCGCGCCGGTGCGTATGGCGATCAGCGCCAGGCTGCGGAAGGTCCACGCGGGCGCGCCGAAAAAATCCACCAGCACGCCGTCGCGCCCACCCGCATGCTGATCCATTATGAATACCACCGCGTCGCGCGCGGCCAGCCGCCGCAAAATCGTTTCAAGCGAACCGCGTTTGGGTAAGACTCCCAGGCCGCTGTTGCGCATCCGGCGCACCACCAGCCGCTCCAGGTAAAGGGGCAGCGGACGGCGCAGCACGTGGAAGCGCCCGCGCCATTGGGGGAATTTCTCCATCGCTGCGGGCAGCGCGACTTCCCAATTGCCGAAATGGCCCGCCAAGACCAGAACGCCGCGGCCCAGCTTGTAGGCGTCCAGAGCCGCCGCGACATTTTCCACGCGCACCGCGGGGCGGCGCGCCCACGGCATCAGGTTGCCGACGAATTCCGCCAGGGAGCGCGCCAGATGTCCATAAAAGGCCTGCGCCAGTGCAACGATCTGGTGATCGTCAAGGGTCGCACCGAAGGCGCGCCTGAGATTGGCGAGCACCACGCGGCGGCGCACCGGCAGGCAATAGTATATGAACTTGCCCGCGGTGGGCGCAGCCAGCCGGCGCGGCTGACCGATCGCCATCGCGGTGGCGTGGGTGCCGTCGTGGCTGAGCGAGAGCGCAATATCGGCCATCCAATGGCGCGCCATCGCGTCGGCGGCGCGCGCGGTGCAATTGACGCGCGGGGCGCCGTAGCCCTCGGAGAGGATTTCGAAGTCGCCGGCCTCCAACTCGCCCAAGGCCGTCTCGCGCGGGAAAAGTTTAAGGCAGGCTTCCTTGGCGGCAAAACGGGCCGCCAGGCGCGCCGCGTCGCGGCCCCGTGCCGCATCGTCCAGCTCGCGCTGGGAAAAGATGCGCAGCAAGTCCTGGCGCGGCGTTTCTTCCAGCAGCCGCCGCATGCGTGCGATTTCCACCAGATCGATGGCGGGGCGGCCGGCTGCCGATGTCTCAGGCGTGCTCATGGCGTTGCATCGGGCGGTGCTTTGAGCAAAAGCGCGGTATTCATGCCGCCAAAACCGCGCCCCAGTACCAGCGCGATGTCGCCGTGCAGCGCCGTTGCCGAGGCGGAAACCGCCAGCGGCAGGCATTGCGGATCGGGGTCGCGCAGCGCGCCGATACCGGGCGCGGCGCCGTTGCGCAGGCATTCGAGCACCAGCACCGCCTCCAGCGCGCCCGCCGCCGCCATGGTGTGTCCCAAGGCCCACTTGAACGAAGTGACTGGCGGCATGTCGGCGCCGAATACTCGCCGGATGGCGTTGGCCTCGGACCGGTCGGAGTTGACGGTGCCGTTGCCGTGGGCGGCGATCATTGCGACATCGCGCGGAGTGATCCCGGCCGCCTCCAGCGCCATCTCCATCGCGCGCACCGCTCCGTCGCCATCAGCGCGAATCCCCAACACTCCGAGCGCCTCGGTGGTCACACCCGCCCCGATGATAATTCCCAGCACCGGCGCATGGCGCTCCGCCGCCGCCGCCTGCGTCTCCAGCACCATCGCCGCCGCGCCCTCGCCCAACAGGCATCCGCTGCGGCCCGCGTCAAAGGGCCGCGTCGTATCGGCGGTCAGCAACCCCAGATGGTAGAGGTTGAGGATTGCTTCGGGCTCGATTGGCGAATCGTGTCCGACCGCGACCGCCCGGTCGGCGTCGCCCGTGCGCAGCGTCTCCATCGCCTCGATAATCGCCATGGTTGCGCTGACGCTGTGGTTGGTGATGCAGGAATTGGCGCCCTTGAAGCCGTAGGCGATTCCCAGGTAGCACAGCACGTTGTTGGGCAGCGCCTGCAGCAGCCAGGTGGGATTGACGCTTTCGCCCAGCTTCTGTCCGAAGACGCGCAGGTCGCCGCCGCCCGCTGCCATCGCGTTCAGAAAATCATACTGATAGTGATAGGCCACGCCGCCGCATCCGGTGAACACCGCGGTCCGCTCGTTGAATTCCACCGCCTGCGCGCCGGGCAGCGCGGCGCGATACTCCAACATCGCCGAAGCCGTGACCGCGCGGCTGGCGGCATACAGGCCCAGCAGGTCGGTGCGGCGCAGGCGCTGCACCGACTTGAGCAGTCTGCGGTCATCGAAAATTGCACCGGCGTCGATCCGCTCGACGCCCGCGGCAAGCGGCGCAGGCCAGCCGGCCGAGTCCCACTGCCGCAGCGGCGCAAAGGCAGTGCGGCCCGCGCGCAGCGCCCGATAGATCTGTGCGGGCTCGCTGCCGAGCGCGCATATCGCTCCGATGCCGGTGATTGCGACGGGCGCGCTCATGCGGCGACATCCTGCGGATTGCGCAAAACCAGGCAGCTATTGGAGCCGCCGAATCCGAATGAATTGGAGATGGCAAGGCCAACCCGGCTTCGGCAGGCCACTTCGCGAACGAAATTGAGGTCGCATTGGGGATCGGGGTCGTCGAGGTTGGCGCTGATCGGCAGCGTCGAATGGTGGATTACCAGCGCGCAAATCGCCGCCTCCACGGCGCCCGCACCGGCAATCAGATGGCCCATCAAGCTTTTGGTCGAACTGACTTTCACCTGCCGTGCATGCGCGCCGAACACCGCCTTGATCGCCGCACATTCGCTGCGGTCGTTCATGACCGTCGAGGTGCCATGGGCGTTGATGTAGCCGACTTCGTGCGGCTGCGCTCCGGCATCCTGCAGCGCGGCGCGCATCGCCTGGATTGGACCGTCGCCCGACGGATGGGAATCGGTAATGCGGTAGCTGCTGAGCGAATTGCCGTCGCCGGCCAGCTCGGCGTAGATGCGCGCGCCGCGCCGGCGCGCCGCCTGCCATTCCTCCAGCACCATGAACCCGGCGCCCTCGCCCAGCACAAAACCATTGCGCGTGCGATCGAAGGGACGGCTGGCGCGGGTGGGCCGTTCGTTATCGGTGGACAACGCGCCGAGCAGGCTGAAGGCGGCCAGCCCGACGGGATTGATCATCGAGTCGAAGCCGCCGGTCAAAACAAAGTCGACGCTGGCGCGCCGAATCAGACGCATCGCCAGTCCGATCGCCTGGCCGCCCGACGCGCAGGCAGTATGGACCGAACCCGCGTAGCCGCGGATACCGAAGCGTTGTACCAGCAGCGCCAGTCCGGCGTTGGCCTGATTGCGCGCATAAGCGATCGGATCGGGGGTCGGCGCGCTGGGCGCGAACAGCAGACGCGATGCGAGTTCGCCGCCGGGCGCGAAGCGGCGCTGAAATTGCGCCAGTTCCTCGTACGCCACGCCCATCATCCCGCTGCCCGCAACGCAGCCCCAACGCTGCGCCGTCTGCGGCTGGGGGCCGACGCCCGCGTCTTGGATGGCTTCCTGCGCCGCCGCCAATGCGAAAAGGGCGTGGCGGGTCGCGAACTTGAGCAGTTTGCGATGGCGGTCGTGAACGGGCGCAGCGAAATCTTTTACCTCGGCGGCGATCCGGACCGGGTAGCCGCCGGCGTCAAAGGCGCCGATCGGAGCGATGCCGCTGCGGCCCGCGAGCAGCGCGTGCCAGGTCGTGGCGGTGCTGTTGCCCAGCGGTGTCACCAGGCCCAGGCCGGTAATTGCCACGCGCCGGCGTACTGGCATCGTCACGCGCCGCCCGCGCGCATGGCGCGGATTACCATCTTGCACATCGTTTCCACCGTAAACAGGGTCGGCACATCGGCAAGATTCATGTGCGGCCGGAAGCTTTGCGCCGGCACCTCGCTCAAGTACTCGCGCAGCCGCGCCAGCCCCGCCTCGGTCAGCACGCCGGCGGTTTCGAATTGCGCCTGGGGCAGGTCGCCGCGCGCGTCCTCGACGATGCGTCCGCGCGGAATCTGAATTTTGAATTCACGCTCCAGTCTGAATACCATGTCGAGCAGGTCGATCGACTCCGCCTCCAAATCCGCAAACAGGCGGCTACTGAGGCGGACTTCCGCGGGGTCGCGCGCCAGCGCCTCGGCGATCACTCTGGCCACCTGCGGATAGACGGCTTGGATTTCCTCTTTGCTGATCGCAACCGGCATACTCACTCCATCTTGAAGCCGCCGTCCACGTAAATGATTTGACCGGTGATGTAATCGGCAAAGCGCGAGGCCAAAAACACCACCGCGTAAGCAACCTCGATGGGCTGTCCGTAGCGGCGCAACAGGATTCGCGCCAGCGCCTGCTCGCCCGCGGCGTCGCGGATAGGCTTTGACATCGTGGTTTCGATCAGGCCCGGCGCCACCGCGTTGACGGTGATTTTGCGCGGCGCCAACTCCACCGCCAGCGCTTTGGTAAAAGCGTTGACCGCACCCTTGCTGGCGGCATAATTGGTCTGCCCGCGCCCCGCCATCTCGGCCGCCACCGAACTGATATTGACGATTTTTCCCGAGCGCTGCGTAATCATGTGCGGAACCACGGCGCGCGTAATATTGAACACGCCGGTCACGTTGGTTTCCAGCACCGCGCCGACGTCAGCGGGCTCCAGCCACGGCAACAGATTGTCGCGGATGACAGCGCTGTTGTTGACCAGCACGTCGATACGGCCATGGCGCGCAACGGTGCGCTCCACTACCGCCGCGCAAGCGGCGGGGTCGCGCACGTCGGCCTGTTCGCCAAATGCGCTTTGCCCGCAGGCCTGGATTTGCGCCGCGACTTCGTCGGCTGCGGCGCGATCGGCGCGATACAGAAACGTCACCGCCGCCCCCTCGGCGGCAAAGGCCTGGACAATCGCGCGGCCGATGCCGCGGCTACCGCCGGTTACTATCACCGATTTGCCGGACAGGCCCGAATCGCCAAGCATACTGCGCCGCTCATCCACTGATCGAAAATCCGCCGTCGACCACCAGGATATGGCCGGTGATCATCGCGGCTTCGGGCAGACATAGCAGAAAAACCGCATCCGCCACATGGCCGGGCAAAAGCGCCGGGCCCAGCGCGGCCCGTTCGGCGAACTCGCGCAGCATGCGCTCGCGCGCCGCAAACGCCTTGAGCGCGTCGGTGTCCACCACCGCGGCGCTGACCGCGTTGACGCGGATGCCACGCGTGCGGCCCAACTCCATCGCCAGGCTGCGCACCAGGGCTTCCAGGGCGGCCTTGGAGGCGCCGATAAAGCCGTAATCGGGCAGCGCAAAGCGCGCGCCGAGGCTGGAGACCGCGATGATACGGCCGTCGTTGCCCATCAGCGGCGCGGCGTGCTGGGCTAGCAGGTTGAGCGCCAGAGCGTTGGTCTCCATGCACCAGCGCCAATGCTTGAGCGTCATGTCCAGGGTGGGCTTGAGCACTCCGCTGGCGGCATTGCTGACCACGATGTCAAGACGGTTGAAGCAGGCGGAAAACTCGCCAAACAGTTCACCGACGCTTTGCGGATTGCCGACGTTGGCCGCGATTGGCACCGCGCGGCGCCCAAGCGCGGCGAGTTCGTCGCACAGCGCGCGCGCCTGGCCGTGAGCGTTGAAGTATACCGCCGCCACCTCGCAGCCGGCGGCGGCCAGCTTCAGTGTAATCGCGCGGCCGATGCCGCGCGAAGCTCCGGTGACCAGCGCTACTTTGCCGGCCAACGGCGATGGTTCGGCGCTTTGCGGCACGTCGCGCTCCCAGGTTGCATCCGCAGCCGCGCGGCGCTACGACGCTGCCCAGCCGGCCGAGCGCGCCCGCGCCGGCGATTCCTCGACGTCACGCCCCAGCAGCTCCATCACCGCGCACGCCGCCCGCCGCATCACGCCGGTGGGCCCCAGCACGTCGGGCAGATGCGCCAGGCGGGCCTGGATGTGACGGCGGCGGGTTTCATTGGTGAGCAGCGACCAGACTTCGTCGGCCAGATGGAGCTCATCGACGTCCTTTTGGAAGAACTCCGGCTGCACCGCCTCATCGAGCAGGATGTTGACCATCCCGATAAATCGCACCCGCATCAGGCGGCGTCCGACCCGATAGTAAAGCGGACGGCAGCGGTAGGCGATCACCGAAGGAATGCCGAGCAGGCCCACTTCCAGCGTGGCGGTTCCCGAGCATTGCAGCACCACCCGGGCGCGGCTGAGCACCGCGTAGGAGTCGGGATTGTAGATGACGGCGTTGCGCAGGCCGCTGTGACGCAGCGCGCTTTCCAGCGGCGCGCGCAACTCCTCGCCGGCCAGCGGGATGGCGAACTGAAGGGCGGGGTTGCGAAGGGTCAGCAGGCGCGCCGCACCCAGCATCGGCCCGCACAGGTCGCGGATTTCCTGGATCCTGCTGCCCGGCATCAGCGCGACCAGCGGGCGGGCGGGGTCCAATCCCAGCCGGTGCATGGCCGCGGCGGGATCGTCAATGACACGCACCGCGTCGCGCAGCGGATGGCCCACCCACAGGCTGTCGGCGCCCGCCTCCTTGTAGATTTCCGCTTCTTCCCGAAAAGCGGACAATACCCGGGTCGACAGCGGTACAACCAGCGGCAAGCGCCATCGCCCCCACAGCCACACCTGGGGCGGAAAGAAGAACACCACCGGGACCCCGCGCGCGCGCAGCGAGCGCGCCAACATTAAATTGAGGGTTTCGGCGTCGATTAAAATCGCCAGGTCAGGCCGCACACGGTCAAACAGCGCGCGCGCCGCACGCCATACGTGCAGCACCGAGCGGATTGCCCGCACCGAATCGGGCGGACCGATGGTCGACACCGCGGTGCTGCTAACCGCAACCTCAACCCCGCTGCGCGCCATCGCCGGTCCTCCCGCCCCGAGGAGCCGAATCGCCGGGTCCAGGTCGAGCAGGGCGCGCGCCAGGCGTCCTCCGTTTTGGTCGCCGGACACGTCGCCCGCGACCATGCAAATCGTCAGCGGTTTTCGATCGGGCTTACGCATGATCCGCCGTGAGGAAAGGACCGAGTTCATCGAGATAACGCCGTGTAACCGCCGCGGCATCGGGAAGCGTCCGCCGCTGCAGCGCAAGCACGCTGTTGCGCAGGCCTTCATCTTGAAGCCAACTCCGCAGCCGCGCCGCCAGTTGCTCTGGGCTGGATACCACAGCTTCGGGCGTAACCGCCATCAGTCTGCGCGCCTCATGTTCAAAATGGGCAAAATGTGCGCCGAAAAGTACCGGAACGCCGCTGTGGAGCGCTTCAAACGGATTGTGCCCCCCAAATTTTCCGAACCCGCCGCCGATCACGGCCAAAGTCGCTATCGCATAAAAATTCCGCAATTCGCCCATCGTGTCCAGTACCAACACGCCGCGCCAGCCTTGACCCGGCGGCAGGCGACTGCGCAACACCGCCGCCAGACCGCGCGCGGACGCCTGGCGCAAGGCCACCGATGCGTCGCGCCTATGGCGTGGCGCCACGACAAAACGCACCTGCTGAGTGCGCACGGCAGCGATCGCGTCGAAGACCAGCGGCAGTTCGGCATTGTGCACACTGCCAAAGACCACCAGCGGCTGAGCTGGGGCGAGGCCCAGTGCATCGCGTAGAACGGACGCGCCGTTTTGCGCAATTTCCGGCAGCGCTTTCAGGTTGCCCGCCGCCACGCAGCGCTGCGCATCCGCACCCAGAGTAATGAACCGCGCGCGCTCGGTTTCGTTCTGGGCCAGGATCCGACTCAAGCGCCGAATCGTGGGCGCGATCAGGCTGCGAATTGCGCGATAGCGCGGCATATCGCCGGGATAAATCCGCGCGCTCAGCGCAAGTACCGGCCGCCCGCGGCGATGGGCCTCGAAAACCAGCCGGGGCCAAAGCTCGGTTTCGATCAGAAACAGCGCCGCGGGCTGCCAGAGGTCGAACGCCCGCCTTATCCATCGGGGCACGTCCCATGGAACCAGGGCAGCGAAGGTGTCGGGCGCAGCCACGCGCAAGACGTAGTCAACGCCGGCGCGATTGGCGGCGGTCAGGACGGCCGGGAAGCGGTAGCCGTGCTGACGCAGCACCGCGATCAGGCGCAGGGCGGCTGCCATCTCCCCCGCCGACGCGCCGTGCAGCCAAATCGCGCCACGACCGGCGGCCGGCAAGCGGCCGGTGCGTGCTCGCAACTCCGCGGCCGACGCGCCGCCCGCATAAGCCACAGCCAAGGCCGGTGCGAAGGCCCCGCGCGACAGCGCCGCGTAAAGTCTTTCCCAGGCTGACAGCCCGATGAATTCTGTGTTGCGTCCGGACATGAAGAGCCGGCTTTCCGTTGCCATCGCGGTACGGATCGCGATGCTCGCCTCATGAGCGAAAATCCGGTCCGTTAGGCATCATACGGGATACCGCTGGACGAGATAAAGCAAGTACATTGCCCGGATCGATCCGCAGCGTGGAGCCGGATTTGCGAGGCGCAAGAGTTTCCCAAGCGCGCGCCTAAAATGCTATGGGAACGATACGCAAACCGGACGCAGCCCGAGCAATTGTAAAAGACACGCTACTGGGCAGGGAGAATTAGAGCCGATGGCGCAGAACTCGCAGGAATGGCAGGAAGAAACGCTCCGCGTCGATCAAACCGACCTCGTCATCGTCAAGGGTGGCACCGGCAGGCCGCTGCTGGTTTTGCACGATGAACTGGGGCACGCCGGATGGCTGAAGTGGCATTCGGCGCTGGCGCGCGAGCACACGCTGATGATTCCGCTCCATCCCGGCTTCGGCCGCACTGCCGCTCCGGAGTGGATTCGCACCATCCGCGACATGGCCGGACTGTACTCGATTATGCTTCGCCAGCAGAAACTGGCTCCGATCGACGTAATCGGGTTTTCGCTCGGTGGATGGGTCGCGGCTGAGATGGCGGCGTGCAATCCCGACCAGTTCCGCCGCATGATTCTGGTTGCGCCCAACGGCATCAAGCCCACCCAGGGCGAAATCCGCGATATTTTCCAAATGATGGCGCCCGATCAGTTGCGAAACAGCGTGCTGGATTACGAAAACACCGAAGAGTTTGCCAGCCTGTTCGGCGGTATCGGGCCCGAGCAATTCGAACTGTGGGAGGACGCCCGAGCGCAAACCGCGCGGCTGGCCTGGCAGCCTTATCTGCACAATCCCAGCCTGCCCCATCTACTTGAAGTGGTCGATACGCCGACCCTGCTGATCTGGGGCAAACAGGACAGCTTCGTGCCGCTCAATGCGGGCGAAATCTATCAGCGCTGCATTCGCGGCTCGCGCCTGGTGGTCTTCGACCAGTGTGGGCATCGGCCCGAAATCGAGAAGCGGGCCGACTTCCTTCGCGAAACGCAAAGTTTTCTCGCCTAGCAGGTGGCAAGTCCTTTGGGAGGCAATGGTTATGCATATCAGTTATTTTACTGAGCGCCCCTACCGTTACGTACCCAACGATCTGGTCATCCAGAACGGGTTTTTCGGCAACCCCAACAAATACTTCGACCCCGTCAAGGGCGGACAATTGCTCAACGAGTACCTTGACGAGAAGCTGCTGGCCGAAGAGCTGGGCTTCGACGGCGTGATGCTCAACGAGCACCACGACACCTCCTTTTGCATGGGCTCGGTGATGAATGTCGAGGCGGCGGTGCTGGCGCGCATCACCAAAAAGGTCAAGATCGCGCTGCTGGGCAATCCGCTGCCGATCGTGGGCAATCCACTGCGGCTGGCCGAGGAACTGGCCATGATCGACATGATTTCCGGCGGGCGGCTGGTCAGCGGATGGGTGCGCGGGGGCGGCAGCGAGCAGTTCGCCAGCAACGCCAATCCCGCCTTCAATCGCGAATACTTCAACGAGGCGCATGAAGTGGTGGTCAAGGCCTGGACCGAACCCGGCCCGTTCCGTTACGAGGGCAAACACTTCCACTACCGCTTCATCGACCCCTGGGTGCTGCCGATTCAAAAGCCGCATCCGCCGATCTGGATTCCCGGCCTGCTCAGCCCCGAGACCGTGGAATGGTGCGCCGAGCATCGCTACCCCTACATCGCGCTGGCCACCTTCCTGCCGCCCACGGTCGACCTGTGGGATTTCTATCGCGATGCGGCCGCCAAACAGGGCTACCAGGTCGGGACGGAGAATTTCGGCTATCTGCAAAAGGTCTATGTGGCTGAGAGCGAAGAGAAGGCGCACGAGATCGCCAAGTACGACATGTTCGGCGGTGCCGGCATCGGCTATAGCCTGTTCGGCCAGCCGCAATGGATGTTTCCGCCCGGTTACAACTCCAAGCAGGCCACGCGCAGGATCGCGCGGCAGTTCACGGCGCCCGACGCCACCCAGGGCAGCCCTTGGGCCAGCGCCGCCGCCGGACAGCGTTCCGCCCACGAGACGCGTCAGAATATCTCCGCCGCCCAGGTCGAGCATCGCTCCGGCATCTGGGGGCAGACGCGTGACAGCGTCGAATCGACGCGTGGTCAGATCTTCGGTTCGTTCCCGGAAGTGGAGAAACAGTTCCAGATTATCTGCGGTACGCCGCGCAGTGTCCTGCCCAAGATCCGCAAGGTGCTGGAATGCCTGCGTCCCGGGATTTTCTTCTTCTGGCAGAACGACGGCCCGATCAAGCGCGAAGACCGCATCTCTAATCTGAAGCTGCTGGGCACCGAAGTGGTGCCCGCCGTGCGCGAGATGGCCAAAGAACTGGATCTCAAGTCGCCCTTCGAGGTCCAGCCCGGGTCGCGCCCGCTGCCACCCTCGGGCAAGCCCGAATCAGTCGGCTCCCTGCAGCCGCTGGCGGGTATCTTCAACTAGCATCGCGGCCGCTGACGTCTCCCCGCTCCCACACGTTCGGATGAGGGAGCGGGGTTCGATCTTGATCTGCCAAACGACACAGCGGGTCGGGTGTCCTTGTCGGCCGTTGATGCGCGAGCATTTTGTTGCTGGTGCCGCCGAACCTCTTGCGCCGGCGCGAGCAACAAAATGCTCGTGGGTCATCGGCAGGTACGGACGCCTGGCCCTCCAAGCCGTGCGTCGTTATCCGGCAGTCCGCACCCTGGAGTTGGTGCGCGGCTTGACGCCCGACATCCGCCGCTTGCACCAGTTGCGAATCTCGGCAGTCATGAACCGCCAGTCGCTGCCGACTTTGAAGGCCGGCAACTCGCCACGCTTGAGCAAGCGGTAGATAGTGGATTGATTGCAGTGCAAATACTCGCTCAAGTCTTTGACGGTCATGACCTCGCCGATCGTCTCTTTGTTCGGCATCTTCTCAAACCTCCTGTTTCCGCCGCTGCTTCGTTCAAGGCCAGTTAAAAGACTAATGGGGAAAAGCTGCCAACCAAGACACCGAGGTAAGTGCCTCTCTCCACCCAAAGCGAAATATTCGAAAGCTAGGAAAAAACCTCGCTACAAGTCAATACTAAAGAAACAACTAACATAATAAAGACCACCAAAACAAACACTTCTGCCAGTCGTTTTTCCCCAGTCCCCGCATGATTGCAAAACAAAGTTCTGAAAAAAAGCCAATCAGGATGGCCGAAAGATGTTTACTGATTGATTTTAGAAAAGATGGCCGACATTTAAGAACCGGCGTTGCGCGGCGGTTTGCCGGTGTAGAATCGGGCGATTGCGTCCACCACCGCATGCTGCTGCTGCTCGGAGAGCTCCGGGAACAGAGGCAGCGCCAGAACTTCGCGGCAGGCGCGCTCCGCCTGTGGGAACTGGCCATCGCGATAGCCGAGGCCGGCAAAGGCGGGTTGTAGATGCAGCGGCGAGGGATAATAAATCTGCGTGGGAATGCCAGCAGCGGTGAGAAAATCGCGCAGTTCGTCGCGCCTGGGGCATCGCACCACGAACTGATTGTAGACATGCTCGCGGCCGGGTGGTTCGGCAGGCAAGCCGACGAGCGACTCCAGCCCACAGTCCGCGAACAACGTCCGGTAGCGCTCGGCGCACAGCCGGCGCTGCGTGGTCCATCGGTCGAGGTGTTTGAGCTTGACTCGCAGGATCGCTGCCTGAATTTCGTCCAGCCTGCTGTTAAGGCCCAGCAGTTCGTGGCGATAGGCGCTGCGGGTGCCGTGCTCCCGCAGCATCCGGAGGCGTTCGGCCAGAGCGGCATCGGCGGCCGTGACCAGCCCGCCGTCGCCGGCGCCGCCGAGGTTCTTGGAAGGATAGAAACTGAAGCATCCCGCCGCGCCCAGCGCGCCTGTACGTCTGCCGCCGCATCGGGCACCAATGGCTTGGGCGGCATCCTCCACGACGGCGATCGAACGCGGCCCGGCCAGCGCCAGAATCGGCGCCATGTCGGCAGGCAGGCCGAACAGATGCACCGCGACAATCGCGCGGGTGGAGTCCGTGATAGCGGCGGCGATCGCGTCGGGATCGAGGTTGTAGGTGCGCGGCTCGATGTCGGCGAACACCGCTTTGGCGCCGATGCGTGCAATGGCGGCGGCGGTGGCAAAAAACGTGAATGGGGTGGTGATCACCTCGTCGCCGGGGCCGATTCCCAGCGCCATCAGGGCGAGCAGCAGCGCATCGGAACCCGAGGCGCATCCGATCGCCGCACCGACGCTGACATAAGCCGCGACCTCCTGCTCGAAGCGCTCCACCTCCGGTCCGATGATGAACTGCTGGCGCTCCATCACCGCCGCGATCGCAGCCATCACCTCGGCGCGGATTTCCGCAAACTGTGCGCGCAGATCGACAAACGGCATCAGCATCGGCGGTGTGTCGTCGCGCGTCGTCATGGAAATTATCCGAACGTCTCCACCCTAGCCTGTGCGGCGCAGCGAGGGGAGAGATGCGATAGCGGCGCCTGGCGGGGTGCCTGCGCGTGGGATGCCTATTGCGGCCCTTCCAGCCACAGCACGCCGAGCGGGGGCAGGGTGAAGGCTGCGGAATAGTCCAGGCCGTGCGACCAGATGGGTTGAGCGTGAACACCGCCGCCGTTGCCGACGTTGCTGCCGCCGTACAGATGGCTGTCGGTGTTGAGGATTTCGCGATAGAAACCGGGACCGGGCAGGCCCAGGCGATGGTCGTAGCGCACCACCGGCGAGAAGTTGCAGATGCA
>Ga0070740_10002809_pt1 | contig 19527 bp, 14 predicted proteins | sample Coa_R2_FD_67286 | JGI IMG/M metagenome (GOLD analysis project Ga0070740, IMG submission 67286) | Surface soil microbial communities from Centralia Pennsylvania, which are recovering from an underground coalmine fire - Coalmine... | ecosystem: Environmental > Terrestrial > Soil > Unclassified ...
AAGGGAAAGGCCTGTAACTGAAATTCCTTCTGTCCGCCGAAGAAGGCCTCGCGGGCGAGCGCATAGATCTCCTGTATCTGCTCGTCCGTCATTGCGTAACAGCCGCGTGAGGAACAATCGCCATGGACCATCAGCTCGGAACCGGTATAGCCATGCGCGCGGTCGTAGGCGTTGGGGAAACCGGTATTGAAGGCAAGATAATAATTGGAGTTGGGATTCATCTGCGCGGGCGTGATGGTATAGAAGCCCTCGGGCGCTTGACGATCTCCCTCGCGTTTCTTGGGACCCAGATCGCCCGACCAGCGGCAGATCGGATAGGTCTTGAGCAGTGCGAATTCGCCGTCCCGGTTCTTCTTCCAAACCTCAAGTTCGGACTCTTCTTTGAAGATGCGGACAAGGATCGGGGAGCCCTTGTCCATGTTCTTTTCCGCCAGGGTGGCGAGCATCTTCTCGGACAGCGGCGCAAGCGCGCGTCCGTTGGGGGTAAGCTTGTCGGCGTCACAGCCGGCAAGCGCAATTGCGGCAGCCAGGGCCGCGAGCGCGGTCAGCGCGCGGAAGGCGAACTGTTTCAAACGATACTCCCCGAAGGCAGGGCCCTTCGCCTTTTATCGTTATCCTTAAGATGTGGCGGCCGCAAGGCACCCGTGAGGCTCCGCCGAAGGGTCTAAGCCCATGGTGAAACAGGGGTAAATCGAGGCGCTTTAGCCGGTCCCCCAGCCCGGGTTGCGGCCGATCGCGAGGAATTTCTCGCGCCGTTGCCGGCGTATCGCATCCCGGTCGAGGGCCTTCAGCTCGGAAAAGGCGGCGGCAATTGCTTCGCCTGCGGCTGCGATCGCGGCTGCCGGGTCCCGGTGGGCGCCGCCGATCGGCTCGGGCACGACGCCGTCGATCACGCCAAAGCGCATCATGTCCTGCGCGGTAATCTTCAGGCTGGTGGCCGCTTCCTGGGCCTTGGCCGTATCGTGCCAGAGGATCGAGGCCGCTCCCTCCGGTGAGATCACGGAATAGACGGCATGCTCGAGCATCAGCACGCGATTGGCGGTCGCAATCGCGATCGCACCCCCCGATCCCCCTTCCCCCAAGATCACCGCCACGTTGGGAACGCCAAGACTCAGCGAGACATCGGTCGAGCGGGCGATGGCCTCCGCCTGGCCGCGTTCCTCCGCACCTATCCCGGGATAGGCACCTGCGGTGTCAACGAGCGAGAGCACCGGAATCGAAAAGCGGTCGGCCATTTCCATTAGCCGCGCCGCCTTGCGGTAGCCCTCCGGTCGCGCCATGCCGAAATTGTGCCGGATCCGGCTCTCCGTATCTGCACCCTTTTCATGGCCGATGACGCAGATACTTTCGCCGCGAAAGCGGCCGAACCCACCCACAATGGCCGGGTCCTCTCCGAATTTTCGGTCACCCGCGAGCGCAATGAAGTCGGTAATCAAACCAGCGATGTATTCGAGGCAATGCGGTCGTTGCGGATGACGCGCGACCTGCGTTTTCTGCCACGGCGTGAGGTTCGCATAGAGCTCCTTTAACGCGACCGCGGCCTTGACCTTCAGACGCGAGATTTCTTCGCCGATGGCGAGCGCGTCGCCTCCTTCGCCCATTGCCCGCAGCTCATCGATCTTGGCCTCCAGTTCGGCCACGGGTTTTTCGAAATCGAGGTAACTGCGCATGAGTGTCTCGGCCAATGGGCGAGGAGCGGACATACCACGGACGTCACGGCCGCAACTGGCCTCGAGCCGGATCATAAGTCAAGAAAGCGGCGGATCGGCCGGCCATTCGCCGTGTGATCGGCCGCCTCTCGCCGCTGGGAAGAGGTGCGCGGCGCGGAGTTGCCGCAATGCCACGCCCACCGTTCGGCAGGAAAATTCGGCGCCGCTGACGGAACCGGCTCCGCATGCGATCCGTTTTCCGCGTCGGACATGTCTCGAACAGGACGGAAGCCACAGGCGGTCGCCGACCGCAGGGGCATTCATTCCCGCCGTGCCCCAACGGATCGCGCGGGCCGTGTGCAGACCGTCATCGACAAATGGCCACTCGCAGCGGTCCGCGCCGGAAACAAACCATGAGTCGGTTCGGCCCAGAGCTTTCGGCGGCTGGCGTGACGTTTCGACTTTGGGCTCCGGCCGCGCGCGCCGTGGAATTGATATTGGACGCGCCGTATCCGATGCAACGCGAGGGAGACTGGTTCATGCTGACCGTGCCCGAAGCAGGCGCGGGAACGCAGTATCGTTTCAGGGTCGACGACGAGTTGGAGATCCCGGATCCGGCCTCCCGCTTTCAGCCGCATGACGTTCACGGACCCAGCGAGGTGATCGATCATTCCGCCGCTGTTTGGCAGGCGAGCGATTGGGCGGGACTGCCGTGGGAGGAGGCGGTATTTTTGGAGACCCATGTCGGCACCTTCACGTCTGCCGGCACGTTTGCGGCGATGGCGCAGCGACTCGACCATCTCGCAGCGACGGGGATCACCGCCCTCGAGTTGATGCCGCTTGCCGATTTTCCCGGCCGCTGGAACTGGGGTTATGACGGAGTGTTCCTTTTCGCGCCCGACAGCACCTACGGCCGCCCCGAAGATCTCAAGGCTTTGATCGATGCGGCGCACATGCGCGGCTTGATGGTGTTTCTCGATGTTGTCTACAACCACTTCGGACCAGAAGGAAACTATCTTCACCGCATCGCGCCGGTTTTCTTCACGGATCGGCACCGCACGCCATGGGGCGCGGCGATCGATTACCGAGTGCCGGAAGTGCGCGCATTCGCAATCGAGAACGCTTTGTATTGGCTGCGCGAGTATCGTTTCGATGGGCTACGGCTGGACGCGGTGCACGCTATCGTCGAGCCGGGCGAACCTCACATCCTTGTCAAGCTTTCTGACGCGGTCCGGCGTTTCGCGGAGCAAAGCAACCGGCATATTCATCTCGTGCTCGAAAACGACGACAATGCCTCGCGTTTTCTCACACCGCCAGGCGGATACCGCGCGCAATGGAACGACGACTATCACCACGCCTGGCACGTTCTGCTCACCGGCGAACGCACGGGCTATTACCGCGATTATCAGAATCCCGGCGCGCACATTGCGCGCAGCCTCGCGCAGGGCTTCGCTTACCAGGGCGAGATCTCGCGGCACCGAGCTGGCAAACCGCGGGGGGAATATTGTGCGTCCCTGCCGCGTGTGTGTTTCGTGAATTTCCTGCAGAACCATGACCAGATCGGCAATCGTCCCAAAGGCGAGCGGCTGACGGCGCTGGCGGAACCCGATGCCTTGACCGCGGCCTTCGTCGTGCTGCTCCTGCAGCCTGGTCCGCCGCTCATGTTCATGGGCGAAGAATGGGGAACGCGCCATCCTTTCCCATTCTTCTGCGACTTCACGGGCGCGCTCGCCGATGCCGTCCGCCAAGGCCGCAAGCGCGAATTCGCTGCAGCCTTTGCGCTGCATGGTGGGGAAATTCCCGACCCACTGGCGGCCGCCACGCGCGACGCTGCGGTGCTTGATTGGAGCGAACTTGCTCATCCCGCCGCCAGCTCACGGCTTGAACTGACACGAAGTCTGTTGGCCGCACGCCGCCGCTTTATTGTGCCGTTGCTGCCGGCCATGACGAGCGCGGGCGAGGCAAGTTTTCGCGACGGCGTGTTGCGGGCGTGCTGGCGTGCAGGAACAAGGCGGCTGATGCTGCTCGCCAATCTTTCGGCGAACCGGAAGCGCCATCGGCTCGCGCAGTGGGGAGAGCCCATCTGGGGCGGCCCGCCGCCGCAGGATTTGCCGCCGTGGACGGTTTACGCCGCCATTGGTAACGCCTGATGCCACCTGCCGTCCCGCGCGCGACCTACCGTCTGCAGCTTACCCGGGATTTCGGGTTCGATCAGGCCGCGGACATCGTGCCCTATCTCAAACAGCTGGGCATCACGCATCTCTATGCATCCCCGTTCCTGAAGGCGCGCCCCGGCAGTACGCACGGCTACGACATCGTCGATCACGATCGTCTCAACCCTGAATTAGGCGGCGAGCAAGGCTTCGCGCGGCTTGCGGCCGCGCTTAAAGCGCACGATATGGGCCTCATCCTCGATTTCGTTCCCAATCACATGGGCGTGGGCCATGCCGACAATAGCTGGTGGCTCGATGTGCTCGAATGGGGGCCACTATCCCCGCATGCGGCGGCTTTCGACATTGACTGGTTTGGCTTGCCTTATCGGCGACATCCCGGCGTGCTCATTCCCATCCTTGGCCGGCCCTACGGCGAGGCGCTGCGGGGAGGCGAGATCGCATTGCGTTACGACGCGCCGAGCGGCAGTTTCGCCGTCTGGTACTTCCATCACAAATTGCCGATCAATCCTCGACGCTACGGAGAGGTGCTGCGCACGATCGTGGCGACCGCGGATGCGGCAACGACCGCAGCAGGCCGCGCGCTGATCGACCTTGCCCACGACTATCGCGATCCGCGCGCACCCTCGTACCGCGAAGCGCCAGACCTGAAACGGCGTCTCGCCGCCATCGGCGGAGCGGAAGAGATCATCGCACGCGGCCTTGCCGCCTACCGCTGCGAGAACGACGCCGGTGTTGCGACGTTGCATCGCCTGCTCGAACGCCAATACTACCGTGTCGCCTACTGGCGGGTGGCGTTTTCCAACATCAATTACCGTCGTTTCTTCGACATCAACGATCTCGCCGGGCTGCGCATCGAAAACGCCGCCACGTTTCGCGCGATTCATGGCCTCGTGGCGCGTCTGATCGAAGCGGGTCAGCTGCATGGCCTGCGCCTCGACCATATCGACGGCCTGCGTGATCCTGCGCAATATATCCGTCGTCTGCAACGCCTCGTCGCGAGGCATCGGCCCAGACCGCGAAAAGGGCCGTTCTACGTCGTCGTCGAAAAGATCCTGGCCGAAAGCGAGCCGACGCCGGCATGGCCTGGGATCGCCGGAACCACAGGCTACGAATGGCTCAACCTGATTTCGCGTGTGCTGGTTGAAGACGCCGGACTCGCGCAGCTCGATCTGACCTGGCGGCAGTTCACCGGCGAACAGTCCAGCTTTCGGGCAATTCTCGACCAGGCCAAGCAGCAGGTGATCGAGACCATGCTCGCAAGCGAGTTTACGGTGCTCGTACGCTCGCTCGCGCGCATCGCCGCCGGCAATCCTGCCACGCGCGACTTCACGATCGACCGCCTGCGCGCGGCTTTGCAGCTTTACGTGCTCGAATTCCCGGTCTACCGGACCTATGTGACCGCGGCGGGCGCCTCCCCTGCCGACCGGGCCACCATCGACGAGGCGACGGTGCGTGCCCGCGCGCGCTGGCAAGGACCGGATGCAGAAATTTTCGATTTCCTGCGCGGTGCGGCGACCATCGATCTAGCAAGGAGCGCCGGCTACAGTGCGCCGCGCGTGCGCGATTTCGCACTCAGGTTGCAGCAGTTCACGGGCCCGCTGATGGCCAAGGCGATGGAGGATACGGCCTTCTACCGACATCATCGGTTGCTCGCGCTCAACGAGGTCGGCGGACATCCGGAGCTCGGTGCCGTCACACTCCGCGAGTTTCATATGCGCCAGCAAGACCGCGCGAACGAGGCAGCCCATGGGCTCACGGCGACCGCGACCCACGACACCAAGCGTGGCGAAGACGCGCGCGCACGCATCCTCGCGCTTTCCGAGCTCGCGGAGGAATGGGATGAAGCCGTACGCGCTTGGCGCGACATGAACGGCCCGCTGATAAGCTGCGTGGCCGGCCGCCGCGCCCCGTCCCGCGCGCACGAATATCTGTTGTATCAGACGCTGATCGGCGCATGGCCTGGCTCGATCGATCGCGCATTTGTCGATCGCATGAAGGCCTATGCGGTCAAGGCCGCGCGCGAGAGCAAGCAGGAAACAAGCTGGACGAATGTCAACGAGCCATATGAGGCGGCGCTTGGCCGATTTGTCGAGGCAATTCTCGATTCGCATCTTTCGCCTGCCTTTCTGTCGTCATTTGTCGATTTTGCGGCACGCACGTCGCTCATCGGCTTCTTGAACGCGTTGTCGCAGCTCGCGCTCAAGGTGCTGCTCCCGGGTGTACCTGATTTCTATCAAGGCACGGAACTGTGGGATCTCTCGCTGGTCGACCCCGACAATCGGCGGCCTGTCGACTTCGCCTTGCGTATGAAGGAATTAGCGCAGCCACGTGCGCAACCAAGACTCAGCGCGTCATGCAGCGATGGGAGTATCAAATTCGGGCTGATGCGCGAGCTGTTGGATCTGCGACGGCGTTTTCCTGACCTGTTCCGCCAGGGAAGGTATGACCCGATAACGGTGAGGGGTGCGCATGCGGAACACGTGATTGCGTTCGCGCGCGAGTTCAGGAGTCAGCGATTGATCGTGGTGGTGGGGCGCCATTTCGGCAGGCTGACGCAGGGAGGTCGGCGGTGGCCAGCACGATGGGAGGCTTGGCTTATGCTGCCGCCGGGGCGCTACGAGTGCTTGATCGGTCCCCGCGGATCGGTGAGCGACACCAGCGTGGATGCGCTCTTCGGCGAGCGGCCGGTCAGCGTCTTGCGCATGCGGTGAGGCTGAAAATGGGTCACGCGACACCGCTTTGGCGCGGACATGCGGGCTATTCGTTGGCCAGCGGATGCAGGTCGCGCACCAATGACCTGAGCCGGTCTTGCAGGACATGAGTGTAGATCTGCGTGGTGGAAATGTCGGCATGACCGAGCAGAGTCTGCACGACGCGCAGGTCGGCGCCGTTGTGCAGCAAATGGCTTGCAAACGCGTGTCTCAGGACGTGCGGTGAAAGCCGCCTGCTGGCGATGCCGCAGGCGGCGCCCAATGCCTTGAGTTCGCGCGCGAAGTGCTGGCGTGTCAGGTGTCCGCTCGCCCCGAATGACGGAAACAGCCATTTCGACTCCGCCTGCGGCTTGAATTGGGCACGCAGCGCCAGATAGTCCGCCATGGCCTGCTTGGCGGCCTGGTTGAGCGGCACCAGACGTTCCTTGCCGCCCTTGCCGCGTACGATCAGAATACGCTCGTCGCGTCGGGCGGCGGAGACTGGCAGAGAGACGAGCTCAGAGACGCGTAGACCCGTGGCGTAGACGGTCTCGAGCAGGCAGAGCAGGCGCGCCGCACGCAGCCGCTGCAACGGCGGCCGCGTTGCGTCCTCGGCCTCGGCGCGTGCCCGCGCGAGCAGCAAGTCGACCTCCGCAATGCCGAGCACCCTGGGCAGGCTGCGCCCGCGCTTGGGTCCCTCGAGCACCGCCGCCGGGTCGTCAGCACGTTTGCCCTCGGCATAAAGGAACTTGTAGAATTGCCGCACCGCGGACAGGCGTCGCGCCACCGATGAGGTCTTGAACCCGCGCGCGGAGAGGCCGGCGATGAAATCACGCAGATCATCGGTCGTCGCGTTCCCCAAGCGCCGGCGTGCGGCACGCAGATGGGCGGCGAGATCCGTCAGATCGTTACGGTAGGCGGAGAGCGTATTGGCGCCCGCCCCGCGCTCCGCCGCCAGCATGTCGAGGAAGAGCGCGATCAGCGTTTCGTCGACGGTCTTTGGCTCGCGCGCCATCAGTGCATCGCCGTCCGCTTGACTATGGCTTGGCGAATCGGTCCGAAGGTATGGTCACGACGATCTCACGCGGCTGGTAGCTCACAAAATTGGCGAGCGAGAACATCGCCACGTAGACCAGCCCGCATAGCAAGCCGAGGAAGACCAGGAATCGAAACAGGCTCGGCATGATCGTCAACGTCGGCCATGCGGTCGGCGGCCGGTTCCGGCAACTTGCACGAAGGCCACCCCGCGGTTGTCCCAATCGCTGATATATGGAACCGTCAAGGGTGATTTGGGAAGCCTAGCATGAGCGACACCATGGCTCAAAAACCGGCAAAGGACGCCCCCGATCGGGCCTTGGTGCAGGCGCTCGTGCGGGCGCTTGGTCGCCGCTCGATCGTGCTGGTTGGCATGATGGGGGCTGGGAAATCCTCAGTAGGCCGTCGGCTCGCCGGCCGACTGAGCATTCCTTTTGTCGACGCGGACTCCGAGATCGAGCGTGCGGCCGGCATGACCATCGCCGAAATCTTCGCCGAACACGGGGAGCCTTATTTTCGCGCGGGCGAGGCGCGCGTGATCGCGCGGCTCCTGGAAAACGGCCCGCAGGTACTGGCGACCGGAGGTGGGGCGGTCATGAACCAGCACACGCGCGACCTCATCCATATCAAAGGCATTTCGGTATGGCTCAAAGCCGACCTCGACGTGCTCATCCAGCGGACCAAACGCCGTGGCGATCGTCCGCTCGCCGACAAGATCAAGGAGCTGCTGCCGCAGCGCGAGCCGATCTATGCGCAATCCGATATCGTCGTGCACTCGCGCGAGGAGCCTCACGACGCCGTCGTCGACGAAATCATCGCGGCAGTGGGCAGGCATCTCGGCGTGGAGACGCGGTCATGACGGCCTCGCGGCTGACAAACGAGGCATGCGTGGTCACGGTCGCACTCCGCGAACGCTCCTATGACATCGTGATCGGACGCAATCTCGTCGCGACGCTGGGCGGCCGCCTTAAGTCGCTGCGGCCGGGAGCGAAATGCGCAATCGTTACCGATACGACGGTGGCGGCCCATCACCTGAAGTCCGTAGAGGCTTCCCTCGGCGCCGCCGGAATTGCCACGGCTCACGTCGTGGTACCGACGGGTGAGTCGTCCAAGAGCTACGCGGTCTTTCAGGAGGTGTGCGAGCGAATCATCGCCGCACGTATCGAACGCGACGACCTCGTGGTTGCGCTGGGTGGCGGCGTAATCGGCGACCTTGCCGGCTTTGCGGCTGCCTGCGTGCGACGCGGTATTGGTTACGTGCAGGTGCCGACCACCTTGCTCGCGCAAGTGGATTCATCTGTCGGCGGCAAGACGGGCATCGACTCGCCGCAGGGCAAGAACCTGATCGGCGCCTTCCATCAGCCGATCCTGGTGGTTGCTGATACCGCACTGCTTGACACATTACCCGCACGCCATTTTCGCGCCGGCTATGCCGAAGTCGTCAAATACGGACTTCTCGGCGATGCCGCCTTGTTCGGTTGGCTCGAAAAGAATTGGCGAGAGGTGTTTGCGGGAGGAGCGGCGCGCGAATACGCGATCGCGGCGTGCTGCCGCGCCAAGGCGGACATCGTGGCTCGCGACGAACGCGAGACCGGAGAGCGTGCGCTGCTTAACCTCGGCCACACCTTCGGCCATGCGCTTGAAGCCGCCGTTGGATTTTCCGATCGCTTGGTGCACGGCGAGGCGATATCGCTCGGTATGGTATTGGCCTTTGAATTCTCGGCGCGCAGGGGACTGATCTCTGCTGACGAAGTCGCACGTGTGCGGGCGCATCTCGCGACAGTCGGACTGCCCACCCATGTGACCGAGATCCCCGGGGGAGCGCCACGCGTCGACGCAATGATGGACCTCATTGCCCAGGACAAGAAGGTCAGGCGCGGCAAGCTCACCTTCATCCTTGTGCGCGGGATCGGCCGCGCATATGTCGCCAACGACGTCCAGGCCGGCGAGGTGCGAACGTTCCTTGCCGAGCAGTTTTCTGAGCCATGACCGCGAACGATTGGCTTGCGCTCGTCTTTGTTCTTGTCTGCCTTCTGCTCTCGGCCTTTTTTTCGGGCAGCGAGACGGCGCTGACCGCTTCCTCGCGCGCGGGCATGGCGCGCCTCGAGAAGCACGGAAACCGTGCGGCGGCGATCGTCAACCGGCTTTTGGCCAGGCGGGAACGGCTGCTCGGTGCGCTCCTGCTCGGCAACAACGCCGTCAATATTGCGGCTTCGTCGGTTGCGACCGGCATTCTGCTCGCGTGGTTCGGCAAAACGGGCGTCGTCTACGCGACGGCCGTGATGACCGTCCTGATCGTCGTGTTTTCCGAAGTTCTGCCCAAGACCGCAGCCTTCAACGCGCCCGATCGGTTCGCGCTGACAGTGGCCCGGCCGATGGCGTGGATTGTCACATTGCTCGCGCCGATCTTGACCGGTGTCGAGACGCTCGTGCGCTGGCTGCTCCGTCTGTTCGGCATGAAGGTCGGTGAAAATCAGCCCATCTTGTCGGCGCATGAGGAATTGCGCGGTGCGGTCGACCTGTTCCATCGTCAGGGCGGCGTGGAGAAGCTCGACCGCGACATGTTCGGCGGGGTCCTCGACCTGCGCGAGCTCGTCGTGTCCGACGTGATGGTTCATCGCACCAACATGATCACGCTTCGGGTCGACGACCCTCCGGAAGACGTGGTCAACGCTGTGATCGCTTCACCGGTGACAAGGATCCCACTGTGGCGCGACAATCCGGAAAATATCGTCGGCGTGCTGCATGTCCGTGATCTGCTGCGCGCCCTGCACGCGGCCGATGGCGACCCGGCCAAGGTCGATATCGCCGCGCTCATGACGCCGCCTTGGTTCGTTCCCGATATGCGGCCGGTCTCGGAGCAGCTCAAGGCGTTTCGCCGGCGCAAAACGCCATTTGCATTGGTGGTCGACGAATATGGTGAGGTCGAAGGCCTTGTAACACTGGAAGACATTCTTGAAGAGATCGTCGGCGACATTACCGATGAACACGATGTTGCCATGCCGGGGGTACGGCGGCAGCCTGATGGCTCGGTGATCGTCGAAGGCGCGGTACCGATCCGCGACCTTAACCGCGTGATGGATTGGAATCTGCCGGACAGCGAGGCGACGACCATTGCCGGACTCGTAATCCATGAGGCGCGGTCGATCCCCGAGGTCGGCCAGAGTTTCACCTTCCACGGGTTCCGCTTTAGGGTGCTCCGGCGTCAACGGAACCGGATCACGGCATTGCGCATCCAGCCGTTGCCCCGCGCCGAACGGCCGGCAAGGCGGGTGTGAAGGCGCTTGTTTCGACTAGGTCTTGTGCCGGCAGCGCTTCTGGCGATTGTTCGGGCGCGCCGTCTTGCGCCGACGGACCGCGCAACGGAGCAACAGGCTCAAACGCCGCCCTCGCCGGGTGCTGCCGCGTGAATGGCGAGCGCGTGTACGCCGCCTGCGAGTTCGGTCGAAAGCGTTTGGTTGATCAGCCGATGCCGTTGCAACCGGGTCATGCCTTTAAATACCTCAGCCACGATATAAATGCGAAAATGAGTTTGTCCCCCCGGCCGCGACCCTGCATGACCCTCGTGCTGCGCCGATTCGTCGACCACTTTGAGACTTTGTGGTGCGAAAGCTTCGGTCAACTTTTTGGTGATGAGATCGGCGGTTCGCATGCGACCGGACATAAGAAGGCCTGCCTTGCACGTCAACGGCCGCTGGACAGTCGGTTTGGAGCCTTCGTCCTGTCAAGTCTTGCAGGCCCGGCGAACACGCGCATAATAGCTGGCCATGAAGTTTGATCCGCAATTGTTCGACCGCATCCGCGTCAAGCCGAGGCTCAACCCGAGCGCGGGGAGCGATGCGCCGGTTTGCGAATGGGCGGGTTGCAAGGAAAAGGCAACGCACCGCGCGCCCAAGGGGCGGGGGCGCGAGCGGGAATACTGGCGCTTTTGCCTCACGCACGTCCGCGCCTACAACCAGTCCTACGATTTCTTCGCCGGAATGAGCGATGCAGCAGTGATGGCCTACCAGAAGGACGCCATCACCGGCCATCGGCCGACATGGAGAATGGGGACGGGTAGAGGTCGTGTCCGGCCGGATTTCGGCAGCTACACCGCCGACCCCTTCGGTCTTTTCGGGGAAGGGTTGCGCGCCGAGCGTAGGGCGCGGGCCGAAACGAGTCGGCCGGTTCGCAATGCCGAGCGCAAGGCGCTCGACACGCTGGGGCTCGACGTCGGGGCAACCAAGGCGGAGGTCAAATCTCGCTTCAAACAGCTGGTCAAGCGCCATCATCCCGACGCCAACGGCGGCGACCGGTCTACCGAGGACCGGCTGGTTGAAATCATCCAGTCATACAACTATCTAAAATCAGTGGGTTTCGGCTGAAAACCCGCCGCACGGGGCGCCGTTCGGAAGTCGGCCCGAGCTGTCTTTCGGACGCTTCCGAGGCATCTTATCTTATCGTTTGACACGGCGATGCAGGCCGGTCGGGTTTTTCGCCGCGTCCGGCTCTGCTAAGTTGTCCGCCCATCAGCCGGACCGGAACGAATCGGACCGAATCGGCTTCGGGATGTCCGAAGCTATGGAGGATCAATGACTGCCTTCGCAGAAGACGTAACAGGCCTGCCGGATATGAAAGTGTCGATTCGCCAGGTATTCGGCATCGACAGCGACCTCGAAGTTCCGGCCTACTCGACGGCTGACGAACACGTGCCCGATATCGATCCGGATTATCGCTTCGATCGGCCGACGACCCTCGCCATCCTCGCGGGATTTGCGAAAAATCGCCGTGTCATGGTCACGGGCTACCACGGCACCGGCAAGTCGACGCATATCGAACAGGTGGCGGCGCGGCTCAACTGGCCCTGCGTCAGGGTCAATCTTGACAGCCACATTAGCCGCATCGATCTGATCGGCAAGGACGCCATCGTGTTGAAGGATGGACAGCAGGTTACCGAATTCCGCGAGGGGATCCTGCCGTGGGCTTTGCAGAACAATGTCGCCCTCTGCTTCGACGAATACGACGCTGGTCGCCCGGACGTCATGTTTGTGATTCAACGCGTCCTCGAAGCGTCCGGGCGTCTGACGCTGCTTGATCAGAGCCGGGTTATCAAGCCGCACCCGGCATTTCGCCTGTTTGCAACCGCCAACACCGTCGGCCTTGGCGACACGTCCGGCCTTTATCACGGCACCCAACAGATCAACCAGGGACAAATGGATCGCTGGTCGATCGTCACCACGCTCAATTATCTGCCGCATGATAACGAAGTCGAGATCGTATTGGCCAAGGCCAAGCACTACCGCACCGAGGAAGGTCGCAACATCGTCAGCAAGATGGTGCGCGTCGCCGACCTGACGCGGAACGCGTTCATGAATGGCGACATTTCGACCGTTATGAGCCCGCGCACGGTGATCACCTGGGCGGAGAATGCCGAAATCTTCAATGACATTGGGCTGGCCTTCCGACTCACGTTCCTCAACAAATGCGACGAACTGGAACGGCCGATCGTCGCCGAGTTCTATCAGCGTTGCTTCGGCCACGAGCTGCCGGAGAGCGCCGTGAATGTGGTGCTGAGTTGATCTTCGCCCTCTCCGCTGTTGGAGAGAGGGGGAGAAGAATTCATGGCTTCGAACATCAAGCCCAGATCTACGGTCAAGGAATCACCGACCGAGCCATTCAAGCAAGCCGTCGCCGGCTGCCTGCGTGCCATCGCGCGCAAGGCTGACCTCGAGGTTTCCTTCGCCGCCGAGCGGCCCGGGCTGATGGGCGGCAAGGCACGTCTACCCGAGCCGCCGCGCAAGCTGAGCAAGTACGAGGCGGCGGTCGTGCGCGGTCATGCAGACGCGATGGCATTGCGTCTCGCCTGTCACGATGCCGCTATTCATAGACGACTGCAGCCGGTCGGACAGCAGGCGCGCGCGGTATTCGAGGCGGTGGAGCAGGCCCGTGTCGAGGCGATCGGCGCACGCCGCATGGCCGGCGTGGCGACCAATCTCGCTGCGATGTTGGACGAACGCTATCACCGCAGCAAATTTGACGAGATCACCGAACGGTCCGAAGCGCCGATTGAGGAAGCGCTGGCCCTGATGGTGCGCGAGCGCCTGACCGGTCTCCCGCCGCCGGCTGTCGCCAGGAAGCTGGTTGACCTTTGGCGCCCGCTGATCGAAGACCGCGCGGGCCGCAACCTCGATCGGCTCGACGCGCTGATCGAGGACCAGCGTCGCTTCGGCGACGCCGTGCATGATTTGCTCGACGCCCTGGACATGGGCGAGGACAGAAGTCGAGACGCGGAAGACGACGCGGACGAAGGCGAGGAAGATCGCCGTAAACAGCAAGCCGACGCGGAAGGTGAAGGGGAGGCGTCGGATGATGCCCAGCGTTCGAGCGCCGACGATACGGAAGTGACCGCAGACGAGATGGCTGAAGCCGCGGCCGAAGCCGTCGATGCGCCGCGCGCCGACACGACTGACGACACAGAGATGGGCGACGCGGAAACACCCGGAGAGCCGCAGCGGCCGCGCCGCAGCGGCGCGAATGAACCACGCGGCCCCGACTACCGCGCCTTTACCGTCAAGTTCGATGAGACGGTCGCCGCCGAGGATCTGTGCGAGCCGGAGGAGCTCGAGCGCCTTCGCGGCTACCTTGACAAGCAGTTGTCCCATCTCCAAGGCGTCGTGGCACGACTGGCCAATCGCCTGCAGCGCCGACTGCTGGCACAGCAGAATCGTTCTTGGGAGTTCGACCTCGAGGAAGGCATACTTGATTCGGCCCGGTTATCGCGGGTGATCATTGACCCGCTGCATCCGCTTTCTTTCAAGGCGGAGAAAGACATGCGTTTCCGCGATACCGTGGTGACGCTGTTGCTTGACAATTCAGGGTCGATGCGCGGGCGTCCCATCACCGTCGCGGCCACCTGCGCGGATATACTCGCGCGTACGCTTGAACGCTGCGGGGTGAAAGTGGAGATTCTCGGTTTCACAACGCGAGCCTGGAAAGGCGGACAATCGCGAGAACATTGGCTCACGGCCGGCAAACCTCCCAACCCCGGCAGACTCAATGATCTACGCCATATCATTTACAAGTCCGCGGATGCGCCGTGGCGACGTTCGCGCAAGAATCTCGGCCTGATGATGCGCGAAGGTCTGCTCAAGGAGAACATTGACGGCGAAGCGCTCGATTGGGCTCATAAGCGGCTTCTCGGTCGCCCCGAACAGCGCCGTATCCTGATGATGATTTCCGATGGCGCGCCAGTCGACGACTCCACCTTGTCGGTCAATCCCGGCAATTATCTCGAGCGACATTTGCGGTCGGTCATTGAGGAAATCGAGACGCGCTCGCCGGTCGAGCTGATCGCGATCGGCATCGGCCACGACGTTACGCGCTATTATCGACGCGCCGTCACGATAGTGGATGCAGAGGAATTGGGGGGTGCCATGACAGAGAAATTGGCCGAGCTGTTCGAGGAGCGTCCGGAGAGGGCGCGACCCGCGATCCGACCGCAAAGGCGCGTGGCCTGAGACGATAGGAAATCTTTTTCCCCGAAGCTGCCCTTGCGCAACCGCGTCTTATTCCGCCGTCGCACCACATTGTGCGGCATGCCGATGAGCGACCGCGCCGTCGTCATTGCCGCATGCCGTCATCTTTCTCCTTGCGGTCAAACCCCGCGCGGTGCGATGCGCCGGCAAGACTGATGCGTGCGCAGCTTCTCAACCGTCGCTGGATCGCCGTCGTCGGCATACTGATTATCGCATTTGGTCTATTCATTTCGCTGGCGGTTGCTGGGAGCCTCCGCACCGCCAAGGCGATTGGCCGTATCGCGATTACCGCGACGCCGATCCGGTATTTCGACCATCGGGATCCCAACCGTACTCGCTTCGGCGTCCTGGAATTCCGTGGCGGCCTTGCATTGACGTCCAATGAACGCTCGTTCGGAGGTTTTTCCGCCCTGCACATGGATGCGGACGGCGAGCATTTTCTTGCGCTCACGGACAACGGCTCGTGGCTGCGCGCTCGCCTCGTCTATCGCGACGGACGACCTATCGACATCGTCGAGGCCGAGATGGCTCCAATGCTCGCTTGGGACGGCAAGCCGCTGGCGGCACATGGCTGGCATGATGCCGAATCCATGACCGAGCTCGATGGCGCGCTTTATGTCGGCATCGAGCGCGTTGAACGCATCGTGCGTTTCAACTATCGCCGTCACGGCCTGCGCGCGCGCGGCATGCCGATCCCGGTGCCGTCCGATTTTGCAACCCTCACCTACAACATGAGTCTGGAGTGTCTTGCCGGCTCTCCCAAGCATTCGCGGCTTGCCGGGCGATTGATCGTGGTGACCGAGCGGAGCCTTGACCCCATGGGCAATCATCGTTCGTTCCTGCTCGGCGACGGTCGTGTTGGTCGCTTCTCCGTCAAGCGCAGCGATGATTTCGACGTTAGCGACTGTGCCATCCTGCCCCCGTCCGATCTGCTGTTGCTGGAACGGCGATTGTCATTCGCGCGGGGATTTGCCATTCGCATACGCCGCATCCCGCTCGATGCCATCGAGCCGGGAGCGCTAGTCGATGGACCGGTGCTGCTCGATGCCGATCTCGGCTACCAGATCGATAACATGGAAGGCCTTGCCGTCCATCGCACGGTTGCGGGCGAGGTCATTTTGACGCTGATATCGGACGACAATTTCTCGCCACTGCAGCGTAACCTCCTGCTGCAATTCGCGCTGGTCGGACGATAGAACGGATCACGGCGATGGATGTGCCATGGCCGGCGCTGTGAACCAATCCGGAATCAAATGGGGTCACGCTGGATTGCTTCGTCTCCTCTGGGAGGCTCCTCGCAACGACGGCGTCGGCCCAATCCGGTCGGAACGCGCTACAGCCGCGTCTGCTGGATGCCTCGTCGCCTGGATCTCGGCACGATCTTTGGATCCCGACCGCTCAGGCGCGATGTCTACGGATATCTGCGATCATCGTTTGCGGAAGCGGATCAGGTCATGGACGCCAGTGATCACGGCGTCCCATCCCGCATGGTCGTGCCGCTTACGTGCGCGAGAACGAACGGCGCGAGCGCCATCAAGCGCTGCGGGCTTCCCGCTTCTTCGCAACTTCGCGCTTCAGTTCCCGCATACGGGGGGCAAGATGCGCATCATCGGCTTTGAGCAGAAACGCGTCCAGGCCGCCGCAATGGTCGATGGTCTTGAGCGCATTCGCCGATATGCGCGCCCGAATTGACCGGCCGAGCGTGTCGGATGTCAGCGTCACATTCACCAGATTCGGCATGAAACGCCGCTTGGTCTTGATGTTGGAGTGGCTCACTTTGTGGCCGACCAAGGGCTTTTTACCGGTCAGTTCGCAACGCCAAGCCATGGGTCATGTCCTTGCAAGAACCTGCCGGCACGATGAACCGACGGCCACCTGCATCCCGTCATCCATTGAGCATGCGGCTGTATAAAGAGGGGCTAAAAAGTCGTCAAGCAGTGGCTTTGCCGGCGCCTCGGCCGGACCGGCGGTCGGAACAGGGTGTAAAGGAACACAGAATCGACTTATTCAACGCCGGATATCTTGAAGGCGGCCAGGCCATGTGGAGGGTCGCCGTAAGATCTCGCCAAGCGCAACGGCCTCCACGGACGGATCTTTAAGCGGGAGCGGGGTGAGATGTCCCACCAGGATCTGCGCCGACACATGGGAGACGCGATTCGCGGTTTGGTTCGCTTCGGCATAGCGAGGCTGACGTGGGTGCGATAGGACAGCGAGCGCTTATTCGTGGTGTGCTAGTCGGGAGTGGGCTGCTTGGTTTAGTGGTCGGCATCCCGCCTCTCGGCGCTTCCGCCCAGGGCAAGCTCGAAGCGCACTATGAAGCGACGCTTGCCGGCATTCCGATCGGCAAGGGAAGCTGGGTGGTCGAGATCGGTGATACCCACTACAACGCGGCGGCCAACGGCTCTACCACCGGTTTGATCCGCGTGTTCACGGGCGGCGAGGGATCGAGCGCGGTCCGCGGCACCATTACCAGCGGAAAATCGATCTCCGCCGTTTATTCCGCCACCATCAAGACACGCGGCAGGAGCGATGAGGTCCGTCTTGTAATCAACAACGGCAATGTCAAGGAATTCAGGCTGGATCCGCCGCCAGACAATGATCCTGATCGGATCCCCATTACCGACGCGCACGAGCACGGCGTCGTCGATCCCATGAGCGGTTCTCTGCTGCAGGTTCCGGGAAACGGCGATCTGTTGGCGCCCGAGTCATGCAAGCGGACGTTGGCCGTGTTCGATGGGCGGCTGCGTTACGATCTGGAACTCGCCTACAAGCGGATCGAACAGGTCAAGGCGAGCAAAGGCTATGCGGGACCCGCTTTGGTCTGCGCAGTTCGCTTCGTACCGGTTGCCGGCTTTGTGCCTTCGCGTGCGGCGATCAAGTACATCGCCAAGCAACGCGACATCGAGGTATGGCTCGTTCCGATAGCGGGAACCCGTGTGCTGGTGCCGTTCCGTGTCCAGGGCCCGACGCCGATCGGCGAGTTCCGCATCGAAGCGCGGCAGTTTGTTTCGGCGGGGTCAATGCGGCAGGCGGTGGGCCGAGCCAAGACGCAATAGGCGGTGAGGGCAGGGGCTGCGTCTTGACTCGACGATGCGCACCGGTTGATCCCGCGGTTAACCTTTTGAGGAGAATAAAAGCCGATTGATCGTCGTGCTGCTACTCGATCTTGTGGTTCTACCGGTCGACATCACGAGATATCGTCGTGAACGAATCCGCACATATTCCGAGTCAGCGATTCGGGCGCGATTCGTTCCAGACCCGTTCCAAAGCTTAACCACGGCCCCGGATCGCTGTCGCATCGTGATACAGAAGAACGGCGGCTCGTCCCGTCGTCAGGTTCCGATACCAGGTTTGGACGCGTAATGACCCTTACGTTTTCTCCCCACGTGTCGCGTGGTCCGCGTCTCCGCGGCGCCGGCGTCACCGCGGTCCTTGGCCCCACGAACACGGGTAAGACGCACCTCGCCATCGAGCGCATGTTGGCCCATTCGAGCGGCGTGATTGGGCTCCCACTGCGACTTCTCGCGCGCGAGGTTTACAACAAGGTCGCGGCTCGCGCAGGCAGCGAGAACGTCGCCCTGATTACCGGCGAGGAAAAGATCAAGCCGCCGAATCCGCGCTTTTGGATCTCAACGGTCGAGGCCATGCCGCGCGACCTCGACGTCGCGTTTCTGGCGATCGACGAAATCCAGCTTGGTGCCGACCTCGACCGCGGCCATGTTTTCACCGATCGTATCCTCAATTGCCGGGCGCGCGAGGAGACGCTTGTGCTTGGCGCCGCCACCATGCGGTCCCTTGTCGAGAGGCTGCTGCCAGGAGCTCACATCGTCAGCCGACCGCGCCTCTCGCGATTGACCTACGCGGGTGAGCGGAAGATCACGCGCCTGCCGCGTCGTTCAGCGATCGTCGCCTTTTCCGCCGAGGAGGTCTACGCCATCGCCGAGCTGATCCGTCGCCAGTGCGGCGGTGCCGCGGTCGTCCTTGGCGCGCTCAGTCCGCGCACGCGCAATGCTCAGGTTGCGCTCTACCAATCCGGGGACGTCGATTACCTGGTCGCCACCGACGCCATCGGCATGGGGCTCAATCTTGATGTTGATCATGTCGCCTTCGCCTCGGATCGCAAGTTTGACGGCTACCAGTTCCGTCGACTCACACCGGCAGAGTTCGCGCAGATCGCGGGACGCGCGGGACGGGCGACGCGCGATGGCACGTTCGGTACCACGGGCAGATGCGATCCCTTCGAACCGGAACTGGTGCGGGCACTCGAAAGCCATGCCTTTGAACCCGTGCGTCTCCTGCAATGGCGTAATTCCGCTCTCGATTTTTCGTCGCTGGGCGCCGTACAGGCGTCGCTTGCCAAGATGCCGGAGGAGCCTGGTTTGACGCGCGCTCCCATCGGCGAAGACATTCTCGTTTTGGAGCATGCTGTGCGTGATGATGCCGTCCGCGCTCTCGCACGCAGCCC
>Ga0070740_10002810_pt1 | contig 19522 bp, 16 predicted proteins | sample Coa_R2_FD_67286 | JGI IMG/M metagenome (GOLD analysis project Ga0070740, IMG submission 67286) | Surface soil microbial communities from Centralia Pennsylvania, which are recovering from an underground coalmine fire - Coalmine... | ecosystem: Environmental > Terrestrial > Soil > Unclassified ...
GCGCGATTGACGTGCAGCTGGAATATGTCAGGCCGGTTATAGTGGCCGGCGAAGTCGTGCCGCAGTTTCATCTGGATGCCGAGCTCGAGGTCGCAGTCGGCAAACAGGATTCCCTCTTCCGCGCCCATGGGCCCGGCGACGATCCGGCTCATCGGGTCGACGATCAGACTGCCGCCGCAGCAATCGGGATTGCGCAGAAAGCGCTCTCCTTCCGGACTGACGGCGAGCATCTCAATCATCCGTTCGTCCACCGTGCCGCAGGCGGAAACGACGAAAGCCTTGCTCATCTGCGCAAAAGCCTGCGAATCGATCGCCACGCGATGACGCAGCGGATCGCCGCTCGTCGGAAAGTGGTTCGGCCAGCTCATGACATGGATGCGCGTGCCTTCGGCGATGAGGGCAAAGATCGCGAGCGGGTTCGAATTTTCACCGCAGATGAGTCCCGACATCGGGCCGAACTCGCTCATGAAGGCGCCGAAGGTGTCGCCATGACCGCCCGTGTGAACCAGGCGTTCGCCGACCGTCGGCATGATCTTCTGATGCTTGCGGATCAGCGTCCCGTCGGGGCCTATATAAAGCTGCGTATTGAACAGCGTGCCCAGCGTGTTGGGCATTTTCTCGCAGACGCCGATGACGACATATGCGCCCGCTTCCCGTGCGGCCGCACAGAGCGCGTCGGTATGAACGCTTGGAATCTCCACCGCATTCTTGAACAGCTCGACCGACAGTTTGTTGGCGATCTTTCCCGTCGCGGCATGGTGGTGAAACCAGATGGGATGCGCAGGGACAAATCCTTCAGGAAAGCCAATGACCCGCGCGCCGCCGGCTCCGGCATCGCGGATGAGACGACATGCTTTCTCAATGGAGGCTTCCCGATCGAGGAAGACGGAAGCGGCCTGCACCGCCGCGACGCGCACTGTTTGATATCTGTCACCCATGAATTCCTCCCCGGCCGCACGCAGCCCGCACTATTAGAGCGGGTTTGGATCGGATTGCATCGGCGCTGGCATTGCGGGAAGCCCGGCAGGAGCGACGAGACAATCGAGAATTAAGCTTAGCCGATTCCGGATTGCGTTGCCGCGGTCGCAATGAAGGGTGATTTTCGCCGAAATCTACATCGAGCGCCGAAGACAGCGCTCGGGCAACGGAGCGGCGATACACGGCTTTGATCGTAACTATGCCGATTTGCGATTGATGCGCGCGGCTTTTTTCTTGTTCCGGCAGAAACAATCGCGCACACTTGTTCTTACACTCTTCGAGGCGAATGTTCGGACGACCGACAGGAAACGCGAGGCTTGTATGCAAGTTGGATTCATTGGCGTAGGCCGCATGGGGACCGCGATGGCGCGCAATCTGCTGAGGGCGGGTCACCGCGTGCTTGCCTGGGACGTTTCGCGCGATGCACTCGACCGCATCAAGCGCGACGGCGCGGCCGTCGCCGGCAGCGCACGCGAGGCCTTTTCCGGAGATGCCGTGATCTCGATGTTGCCCAATGACGCTGCGATGCGCGCGACCTTCATCGCCGGCGACGTCCTCCCCGAGCGCGGCCATGCGCCCATCCATGTCAATATGGCGACGGCGTCCGTGGCCTGCGCGGGCGAGCTTGCCGCGGCGCACGCGGCCAAAGGCGTGCCTTACGTCTCCGCGACCGTCTACGGCCGGCCGGAGATGGCGGCGGAACGGAATTTGAACATTCTCGCCGCCGGCGAGCCGGCGCTGATCCAGAAGGTTCAACCGCTGTTCGACGCCATGGGCAAGAAGACATGGCATCTCGGCTCCGATCCGCGCAACTCCAATATTGCCAAGATCGCCGGCAACCTGATGGTGGCCTGCGTCCTGGAGGCCATGGGCGAGGCGGCGGCATTGGCGCGCGCCTACAAGATGGACGCGAACATGGTACTCGACGTCGTCGTCGGTTCCATCTTCGATGTGCCCATATACCGCATCTATTCGAAAATGATCGCGAACGAGCGCTTCGAGCCGCCGGGGTTCGACCTCGCTCTCGGACTGAAGGATGCCAAGCTTGCGCTCGACGCGGGCGAGGCCGCCCATGTGCCTCTGCCCTTCGCCAGCGTGTTGCGCGACAGCTATCTCGACGCAATGGCCCACGGTGACGCCGGCAAGGACTGGTCGGCAATCGCGAAAGTGGCGGCTCGCCGAGCCGCCCTGGAATAGGCTTGCCTCGCTCATCTTTTTTCCTTGTGGCGCTGAACCAGACCCATAATTCCGCGCGGGGCGTACAGCGCCATCAGGATGACGATAAGGCTGAAGATCACTCGGTTCACCTCGGACGTGACGGTGACCCGCAGGGCTTCGGCCACGACCAGCACCAGCGGTGCGCCGATCAACGCCCCCTGCCACGTGCCGGCGCCGCCGATCACTGCCATCAGAACGACGTTCAACGAGGTGTCGAGAGAGAACGTGCTCGTCGGTTCGATATAAAGCACGCGGGCCGCATAAAGACCTCCCACGACGCCGACGGCAAATCCGGCAATGGCGTTGGCCGCCCATTTCACCGCGGTCGTGCGCACGCCGATGATCTCTGCCGCATCTTCGTCCTCCCGGATCGCCACCAGCGCCCAGCCGAAGTTCGAATACTGCACCGCGTAAACCAGGGCGGTCATAGCCGCGGCCGCCGTCAGGAAGACGAAATAGAACAGTTGTTCGGTCGCCCGCGGACTCAGATCGAGCGGCGATAGATAGACCCCTATCGCCCCTTGCGTGAAAGGCAGATCGAGAACGAGAATCTGCGCCGCAAACGTGATGATCATCGTGACGACGGCGAAATAGGCGCCGCGCAACCGCAGACTCGGGATGCCGATCAAAAAAGCGAACAGCGCCGCGGCGAGCCCGGCGAGCGGCGCAGTGAGAAAGGGAGAGAGGCCGAAAAAATGGAACAGGAGCGCAGAGGTGTAGGCACCTATGCCGAAATAGGTGACGATGCCGAAATTGAAATATCCGCCATACCCGCCAAGAATATTCCATGCCTGCGTCATCACGACATACATGAACACGAGCGCAAGCGTCGTGAGATATTCGAGAGTGTTGGTCGACAAGCCAAACACGATCAGCGTGGCCATGCCGAGAATCACGCCGGCCGTGCCACGGCGCAAGTCCTTGGACGTCCTTTGCTCGGAGGGGATGAAATAGAGCGAAAACACGGAGTCCGGCCTACTCAGATCGTTCGCCGCATCACGCCGCGCAATCCCTCGCGGCGTGCGACGAGGACGGTGGCAAGCGCGACGTAAAGCAACAGATAGACGTAGTCGAACGGCAGCAAGGCCGTGGCGATTGTCTGCACCAGGCCGGTAAGTAGCGCTGCGACCAAGGTATTCTCGACCCGACCGAATCCGCCCAGGATCACGACGAGGAAGGCCCAGCTCAGCCATTCGATCTGGGTCTGCGGTGCAAACGGGAATACCATCGCAATGATGACCCCCGCCGCTCCGGCGGAGGCAATGCCCAGGGCAAACATCATCATCGAAAGGCGCGGGACCCTGATACCGACGGCCACTGCGGCGTCACGGTTCTGCGCCATGCCGCGGATGGCGCGGCCAGTGAGCGTGTGCGTCAGGAACAGCCAGAACGCCCCGATCAGCAAAAGCGCGAGCAACCCGACCACTACGCGCACGCCCGGTATGGTCAACGCTCCAAGATGCATTTGATAATAGCTATATGGGACGGTGATGACGCGTGTATTGGTCGTCCAGAGGATCGTGCCCACGTTTTCGATCAGAACCATCAGCCCGAACATCGCGACCAGGCCCTGATTCTGTTCCGTGCGTTCCATGCGTGTGATGATCAGCCGATAGACCAGTGCGCCCGCGCCGAAAAAAACGGGGATCGCAAGCAGGCAGGACATGACCGGATCAAGGTGCAGGCGCTCCAGCATTTCCAACGCAAAGAATTGGCCGAGCATGATGAAGGCGCTGTGGGCGACGTTGATGACTCCCATGATGCCGAGCACAAGGCTCAAGCCGAGCGCAGCCACTGCATAGACGAGACCGAGCAGGATTCCGTCGACGATGACCTGCAAGGCGGATGTCAGCATGCCACGACCTTGTGTTTCCTCAGACGCCGAGCCATCGGTGCACCATGGCGCCGAGATCACCTTCGAACGCCGAGCGATCACCCTCGACGTCATTGCGCCCGGAACTGAGTACGTAGACATAGTCGGCGATGGCAATGGCGGCTCGTACATCCTGATCGACCAGCAGGATCGTGCGGCCTTCGTCGCGAAAGGCTTTCAACTCGCGGTAGACTTGGCGGGCAATGCCCGGCGCCAATCCCACGGAGGGTTCGTCGATCAGCATGATGCCGGGGTCGGCCATCAGCAGCCGTGCTATTTCCACCGTGCGCTGCTGGCCGCCGCTCAGGCTGCCGGCCGGCCGGTCCCGCATCTCGGCGAGCACGGGGTAGCGCGCAAACACCCGATCGAGGGCCGCGCGCAGACGACGTCGATCGGACCGGAAGATCCAGCCGCCCAGTTCGATATTTTCCGCGACCGTCAGATCCGGGAACGTGGAGCGTCCTTGCGGCAGGAAACCGATGCCCTGTTCGATATGGGCGAACGCCGGCAAACGCGTGATCTCGGCATCGCCCGCCCAGATCTGTCCTGCCTCAGCCGTTACATAGCCTGCAACGCTGCGCAGCAGCGTCGATTTGCCGGCGCCGTTCGGGCCGAGGATCACGGTCACCCTGCCCGACGCCGCGGTGAGATTGACACCGTGAAGCACCAAATGGCCGGGAAAATATCCTGCCGCGAGATCGCGGATGCGCAAGTCCGAGCCCGTCACGCCGCGTCTCCCGCGCCGCCAAGATAGCCTTCGACCACTCTCGAATCGCGCACGACCGATACCGGATCGCCCGCCACGGCGATGCGGCCGCCGACCAGACAGACCATGAAATCCGACATCGCAACCAAATCCGGAACTTCGTGGCTGACAATGAGGAACGTGGTGCCGTCGCGCTGGACGGAGAGTTTGATGCAATCGACGAGGCGGAGTTTGACGTCCGGGTGCACACCCGCGAAGGGCTCGTCCATCAGCACGAGACATGGCCGGGTGACCAAGGCGCGCGCGAATTCCAGCAAGCGCTGCTGCCCGCCCGACAAGGCGCTAGCCGGGTGTCCGGCGAGCGGCTCGAGCCCGACGAATGCAAGCAAATCGCGCGCCCGGCGGTTGGCCGCCGCGCGTTCGCTGCCCCCATGGTGCAGCAGCGGAACATACAGGTTCTGAAGCGTGGTCAGCGTGCGGAACACGCGCGCGGACTGGAACGTGCGCACAACGCCGGCCGCGGCCAATTCGGACGGCCGTCGCCCCGAGATCGCCCGGTTGCCGAGCAGCACGCGGCCGCGGTCCGGAGCGAATACGCCGTTGATCACGTTAAGCAATGTCGTCTTGCCCGAGCCGTTGGGTCCAATCAGCCCGGTGATCGACTTCGCGTCGATAGCGAACGATACATTGTCCAGCGCCACGACCCCGCCGAACCGTTTGGCAACCCGGTCGAGCGACAGCAGCGGTGAACTCATCGCGCGCCCGTATCACGGAAGCGGAATCACAGGCGAGGCGGTCTTCAATCGCGTTGGCCAGATAACCTCGTTCTTGTCGTGCAGATACTGCAGGAGAACCTGGCTGAAGACCGGTGTTCCGTCGGCCTGGTACTTGATGTTCCCGGCGGCGGTGCGGAATTCGTGGCTCAGGATGTATTGCTTCAGTTTGGCATCGTCTAGCGTCCCGGCGCCCTGAACCGCCTGCTCCAGCACCTGCAGGATCGCATATGCGACCACACCATAGGCCGGGATGGACTCGTAGCCGCGTGCCCTGAAAAAACGTTGCAGCTCCGCGAGTCCCTCGAAGTTCTCCGTCGGCCACGAAATCGTCGTCCCAATCACGCCCTCGCCAGCCGCGCCCATCTTGGTCCAGGCCGGAAGCGTGGTCACCTGCGAACCGCAGGTGCAGAAGATCTTTGGCTTGTAGCCCAGCTGCTGGACACTGCGCGCAACCTGCAGCGAGTCGTTGGGCAGACCAAGTTGCAGCAACAAATCGGCATCGGCGGCCTTGGCCTTTTGTACCAGCCCCGTGAAATCGGTGGTGTTGGGCGGGTACTGCTCGCTCACGACGACCGCAATACCGGCGGCCTTCGCGAAATTGAGTGCTCCGCCCTCGCCGTTATATCCGTCGCGCACGATCAGCGGAAAAGGGTTCTGCGCCGTGAATATGGCCGCCTTCGTCGGGCGCTGCGCCGCGGGTAACGTCTTGATCAATTCGAAGACGCCGCGCGTATAATCGGGCTCCTGATAGGTGTAGCTCCCGATGATCGATCCTTTGGCTGCGCCGAAGATGTTGATCCCGACGAAGCCGCCGTTGAACAATATCTTCTTGTGAGAAAGCACGATCGGCACGATGGCACCGCCGACAAAGGTGGAAAATGGCGCGAGCAGCAGATCGGCGCGATCCTGCGTGATGAGTCGGTTGAACAAACCTTGTGCGATGGTCGGCGTGCCCTCATCGTTGTAGATCGTCATCTTGACCTGCCGACCCAACAATCCGCCGTGTTTATTCACCTCCGCGAGCCAGTAATCGTAGACGGCCTTGTATTCGACGGATGGGCCGGCGAAAGGCCCAGTCAGTCCGAGCGTTCCGCCGATGTTTACCGCCTGTGTCTGCGCCATTGCCGGCAGACAGAGAATGGACGCCAGCATGGCGAGGAGCGGCGTTCCCGCCCTACGGCCTGTCGTGCTCATTGTCATCCTCCCGAAATAATTGTTGTCTTTCATCTGCGCGTCGCAGACCAGCTTTCCATCTGCGACGTCACCGGCTTGCCCGCCGTCGCCTCGGCGGCGGATGTTGGACCCCCGTATCGCTGGAAATCTTGCGCGGCGCCTTGCGTATACGCTCGGTTGCCTGCCAGTCGATTTCCAGCGCGTCCGTCAGGACCACTCCGTATTCCCGTTCAGCCGCAGCACGACTCACATAACCGTCGATGACGTCGTCACGTACGCGTTCCGGTTCGCGCGTGAAGGGGTCACCGTAGCCGCCGCCGCCGTCCGCCAGATAGGAGATGACGTCGCCGGGCCAGAATTCCCCACGAAACATGCCGCAGTAGATCACATTCTCCGGCTTGTCGTCATAAAGATAGGCGTTGTCCGCGTAACAGATGATGTCGCGTTCGAAATGTTCTCTCCAGTCGGGCCGCTCCGTATTGGGAATGAGGATGCTCAGGTTCCGTGGCCCCGGTTTGCCGCCCGCAAGACCCCAGCCGGGCGTGCGCGACTTCTTCAGGATCGTGAGCGCGCCGAACGGCGCGAGAAAACGATAGTCGCGCACCGATCCGAGTCCGCCGCGGAAGCGGCCGGGCCCGCCGGAATCCTTGCGCAGCCCCGCGCGTTCAACCATCACGGGCAGACGCGCTTCCACGACCTCCACCGGGATGTTCTTGACGGTGCACATCGACACGTGTTGCGTCGTGTTGATACCGTCGCGGTCGACGCGCGCGCCCCAGCCGACGCCGGCGTTGGTCTGATGCCAGATTTGCCGCCCTGTATAGGGCTCCTTCCCGTAAAACCCCGGATCGCCGAGATCGCCGCCCGAACCCGCCCAGATCCTCTCCGGCATGGCCTGTGCCAGCGCCTTGTAGATCGTCTCCACCGCACTGACGCCGGCCCAGATCGTGAACACCGGCGACGGATAGGTGGCATTGAAAAGGTTTCCTTCCGGGGCCACCACCTTGAGCGGGCGGAACTGTCCGCCGTTCGAGGGCTCATGCGGCGTCGTCACGCTCTTGAAGCAGATGCGCGCCGCCGAGCGGGCCATACCCAGGCTGAGGTTGATGGGGCCCTCGACCTTGGGGCTCGATCCGGAATAGTCCACGGTCATCTCGTCGCCCTCGATGACGACCCGGACGTGGACACGCACGAGCTCGTCGTTGACGCCATCGTTATCCATCCAGTCTTCCGCCTCCCATTCGCCGTCGGGCATGGCGCGCACCGCTGCCCGCGCCTGCTCCTCCCCCGCGGCCAGGATGCGCTCGATCGAGGCCTCGACGGTCTCGGCGCCGTATTTCCGATAAAGCTCGCTGATGCGCGCCACGCCGGTGCGCAGGCACGCGACCTCGGCGTTGAAATCTCCCATGACGGTTTCCGGCGCGCGCGAATTGGCGCGGATGACGCGCAACAGCTCCTCGTTCGGTTCCCCGCGCCGGACGATCTTCTCGCCGGGAATCATCAGACCTTCCTGGTGCACCGTCGTGGAATCGAGGATGTAGCCCGGATCTTTGCCGCCCATGTCGGTCCAGTGCGCCCGCACCACCGTGTATGCGACGATCGCACCATCGACAAACACTGGCGATACAAGCACGCCATCATTGGTATGTGCACCGCTCCAGTAGGGCACGTTCATGTAGACCACATCGCCGGGCTCGAGCGGACCGCATCGGCTGTTCTTGAGAACCTGACGGATGGCATATTCATTGGCGCCGAGAAACAGCGGCAGCCCCGTGGCATCCGCCAGCAGATTCAGGCGGCGATCAAAGATCGACAATCCGAAGTCGTTGATCTCGTAGATGATCGTCGAATACGCCGTCCGCACGAGCGTCCGCTCCATCTCGGTCGCGGCCGACACGAGATAGTGTCGGATGACTTCGGCGGTGGCCGGATCGGTGGCGGGGCTGTTGGGATGGGTCGTCATGCAGCCATCGGTGTGATGAAGATATGGCCGAACTTGTCGACGGTTGCACGCTGGTCGGAGAAGAACACCAGCGTCGTCGTTTTCTCTTCCACGATGGCCGGGCCTCGCACGACGTCGCCGTCGCACAACGCGTCGCGATCATAGATTGGAAAGTCCACGATGTCGCGTCGGGCAAAGCAGAACGCCTTGCGCCTCGTGCGGGGAAGAGGCATTCCGTGCGCGCGACGTGCAATGGTTCGCAATTGGGGACGCGGGGTACGGCCGATGCCGCGCACGCGCACATGCACGAGCTGCACCGGGTCCGTCATGGTATGACCGTAGCGCTGCTTGTGCAGCGCGTCGAAGCGCCGGCAAAGAGTCTCGACGCTGTCGTTCGCCTTAACCGGCGTCTCGAGCGTGTGTTCCTGGCCGAAATAGCGCAGCGCAGCCGCGCATTCGATCGTGACGTCCGCAGGACTGAAACCGCCGCGCGTGAGATCTCCGGCGGCTTGGCGGGCAAGGCGGTCGGCGACGGCGCGCAAAGGCTCGATGCCGATCTGCGAAAGGAGGCCCACCGCGGTCTCGGAATATTCCTGCATCAGGTCGGTCATCAGCATGCCCCAGGCCGAGAAACCCGCGGGAGCTTGCGGCACGATCACTTCGCGCACGCCCATTTCGCGCGCGACCAGCGGAACGAACATCGGTCCCGCTCCCCCATAGGCGAGCATGCTGAACTCGCGCGGATCGAAACCCTCCTGCACCGTAATCTCGCGAATTGCGCTGACGGTACGCGCAAGCAGCACGTCGAAAATACCGCGCGCCGCTTCGATCGCCGTAAGTCCGAGCGGGTCGGCGACATGAGCGAGGATGCCGGCGCGAGCGGCACACGCGTCAAGCCGCAATTCGCCGCCGAGGAAGTTGTCAGGATCGATGAATCCGAGCTCGACGGCGGCATCCGTGAATGTCGGTTGTTGGCCGCCGCGGCCGTAGCAGATCGGGCCGGGTTCGGCGCCGGCGGACTGCGGCCCCACCTTGAGCAATCCGCCTTCCACGCGCGCGATGCTGCCGCCGCCGGCTCCGATGGTCGAAATATGATAGGCCGGAATCATCAGCGGAATCTTTTCGAGCTCGGCCTGGTATTTGAGTGTCGGCGCGCCGTGGCGGACCACGCAGGCGTCCGTGCTCGTTCCGCCGATGTCGACGGCGATCAGATCCGCGCGACCAAGTAGTTCGCTCAGCCGCGAGGCGCCGATCAGTCCGCCGGCAGGGCCGGAGAAGATGGTGTGGACCGGCACCAGGGCCGCGTCGCGGGCCAGCAACGCGCCTCCGCCGGAACGCGTAATGTAGAAGGCACCCTTGAAACCCTGCTCCGCGAGTGCGCGTTCGAGCGTATCGATGTAGCGGCTGAATATCGGCTGGATATAGGCGTTCACAACCGTCGTGGCCGTGCGTTCGTATTCGCGATATTCGCGTACGATGTCGCTCGAGATCGAGACCGCAAGCTCCGGCCATTCGGAACGGATGATGTCGCGCGTTCGCCGCTCATGCGCGGGATTGCGGTACGAATGCAGATAGCAGACGGCAATCGCCTTCACGCGCCATTTTTCAACGAGCTCGCGAACCGCCTTGCGCACGGACGCCTCGTCGAGCGGTTGGAGTTCCTCCCCCACCGCGTTCATCCGGCAGGGAATTCCGAGCCGCACGCGCTTGGGCACCAGTAGCGGTTTGACGTCATAGTCGAGCGAATACATCTGGCTTCTATCGCGGTTGTAACGCCCCATTTCGAAGACGTCTTCGAAGCCGGCATTGGTGAGGATGCCGGTCACCGCTCCATTGTGCTCGAGCACGGTATTGAGACCGAGCGTGGTTCCGTGGATGAAGGAATCGAGTGCGCTGCCGTCGATCCCGAGACGTCTTATGGCCGATTCGACGCCGGCAGCCGCGTTGCCGGGGGTCGTGAAGCTCTTCTCCAGCCGCCAACCACCATTGCTGACGTCGAACAGGACAGCATCGACAAAAGTGCCGCCTATATCTACCGCCAAACGATACGCCACTATCGCCTCATGTGTCGTACAATAGCCAGTCTCGCAGCAGCGCGGTGGTCGCCTGCGGTTGTTCGATGAGAGTCATGTGGCCGCAATCCTCGATGAGCGAAAAACGGCCGCGGCTGGAAAGCGTGGCGATTTCTTCGTGCTCTTCGATCGTGCTCATCGCATCCTGCCGCCCGCATATTGCGCGCACCGGTATGGCGAGGGAGCGCAGGAGCTCGCGGGCATCCTGGCGCATGGCGATGGCCTTGTGCCTGCGAACGAAGATCTCGCCACCGATCCGTCCCGCCATCGCCCGAACGAACTGAGGCAGCGGTCCGTTCTGGCGATCAGGGTGAAGAAGGATCGGCAGCATGCCATCAATGACGGCAGAAAATTCCCCGCTCTCGCACTTGGCGATCGCGGCCCGGCGCCACTCGGCCTTCTGCGGCGTGTCGGCGCGCGCCGATGTATCGAGCAGCGCGAGACGGGTGACGCGCTCGGGCGCCTGGCGCAGCATTTCCAGCGCGACGTAACCACCCATCGAAAATCCGGCGAGCGCGAATCGTGGCGGCGCGGCGTCCAGGGCAATGCGCGCCATGTCCTGCATGCTGTTGCCCCGCGTGACGGCCGCGACCGCGATGGTGGCAATTTCGGAGAGATGCAGCTGCTGATGGCGCCAGACCGCGGCGTCGCACACGAGCCCCGGAATCAGCAGAAGGTCTTGCTTTCCCTTCATCGCGCGCCGCCTGTCGGACAGCAAACGATAGCGGCGGCCCGGTTCTATCGAAAATATATATTGTTGATGCGAGTGATATCAGTTTGATATATCTCTGCCGACCCGGACGGCTGCAGGCTTATGAATCTGCGTGCCTTGGCGAATTTTCTGAGCGTTGCGGAAGCCGGCAGCCTCAAAGCCGCCGCCGATGTCGTGCACATCGCGCAGCCCGCGCTCACCCGTCAGATTGCCCTGCTCGAACAGGAGTTCGGCGCCAAGCTATTTCTGCGCCACCACCGCGGCGTCACGCTGACCGAGGCGGGCGAGCGGTTGCGTGAGCACGCCGAGCGCATCCTGGCCGAGGTATCGCGCACGCGCGCGGCGATGTTGAGCGCGCTCGAAAAACCGACGGGCTCGGTGTCGCTCGGGTTGCCCACCGCGCTCCGTCGCGTGCTGTCGACGCGACTGATCACCGCCTATCACCGCGCCTATCCGCACGTTCAACTGAAGGTGCATGAAGCCTTCGTGCACGTCATCGAAGAATTGCTGCAGTCGCGGCAAATCGATGTCGCGCTGCTCTTCGGCGGCGCGCGCAGGCTGGAGGGATTCGACATCACTCTCCTCGCGGCTGAAGACATCTATGTGGTGGGCCCGCCGCAGGCGGGCTTTGACGTCAGGCGGCCGGTATCGATCAAACGCCTGGCCGAGCTTCCAGTCATCCTGATTTCGCGACGCAATCAGCTACGCCTGGAAACCGAAGCAGCCATGGCGAGACACGGCGTCGATTTCCGTCCCTTCCTGGAAGTGGAAGGACAGCCGCTCACGCATGACCTCGTCGAGCAGGGCATCGGCTATACGATCACGCCCTATTGCGCCGTGCAGGAGGAGCTTGCGGCGGGAACGCTCAGCGGCGCGCCGGTGCGTGGGCTGACGATCACCTGGGCTTTGGCGGTCAACCGCGCACGCGCACACGCACCTGCGGTGCGCGAGCTCATTGCGCTTGTTCACGCGGCGGTGGACGCGCGCGTGCGCGAGGGAAGCTGGCATGCGCTCGATTCGAGGCCGTCTTCCGCCGCGCCGCTGCGCGCACGCCGGATGAAACCGCCGGCGGCGCTCGCCGAGCCGAAATAAACGCGTTGCGACGTCCCGTGGGCGACTTGATTCCGGCCGACCGAACTGATTGGCTCCGGCAGGACTCCGCTCGCGTCGGCTGCGGAGCAATCCGTCGTCGGCGTCATGGACAATCCCGATTTTATCATCGTCGGAGGGGGAAGCGCAGGCGCCCTGCTGGCCGCCCGGATCTCGGAAGACCCGCGCGTGCACGTGCTGCTGATCGAAGCGGGCGTCGACACGCCGCCCGGCGCCATACCGGGCGATATTGCCGATACCTTTCCAAGCTCGACGCTCAACCCGCACTATTTCTGGCCGCGTCTTGAGGCGGCGCGATCGGCGAACTCTCCCGCGCGCCCCTTCCCGCAGGCGCGGGTGATGGGCGGCGGCTCGAGCGTGATGGGCCTCTGGGCCTTGCGAGGCATGCCGTCCGATTACGACGCCTGGGCGGAGGCCGGCGCCGACGGCTGGAGCTGGAAGGACGTGTTGCCCATCTTCCGAGATCTCGAGAAAGATGCCGATCGCGATGCGACACAGTCGGGGGGCGGGACCTACCCGATCCAAAGACTTGCGCGCGACGAGTGGCCGCCCTTCGTGCGAGCCATCGAGAGCGCCGCGCTCGGACGTGGTCTCCCTTTCATTGCCGACATCAATGAGGCGCCGGGCGAAGGTTTTTTCCCCATGCCGCTCAGCCAGGACGGCGAAGGGCGCGCATCCAGCGCCCGGGTGTTCTTGACCAACGAGGTGCGTCGGCGGGCCAATCTCGCGATCATGCCCGAGACGACCGTGACGGGTCTTCGGTTCGAAGGGACGCGCGTGGTCGGCGTGATCGTGCAGCGTGGCGGCGAGACCACGCGAATCGGCGCCCGCGAGGTCGTGCTATGCGCGGGCGCCATTCACTCGCCTGCGATCCTGCTGCGCTCGGGCATCGGCCCCGCGGACGAGCTGCGGAGGCTCGGCGTGACGCCGCTCGTTCATCGTGCGGGCGTCGGCCGCAATCTTCAGAACCATCCCTATCTTCATCTGGCGTTAAGCCTGCCGCGGCGTGCACGTCTCCCCCGCCACGTGCGGCGATTCGCTATTGCGGGAATCCGGTTGTCGTCCGGCGCGAGCGGGTGCCCGCGCGGCGATCTCTTGCTGTTCATGATCGGACGAGTGAGCCCGCGCGCCTACGGACCGGACATTGCCATGCTCGGCGCGGCACTCTATTCCCCTTTCTCACGCGGCAAGGTCACGCTGCGCGACCCCGATCCCGGCACACCGCCGCAGATCGAGTTCGGCTTCTTTGACGATCCGCGTGACCCGCCGCGGATGATCAAGGCTGTGCGCGATGCGGAGAGTCTGCTGCTGGAACCGGGCGTCGCCGCTACCTATCATGACGCGTTCCTGCTTCCGCCGGTCATGTCGCTGCATCAGTTCAACCGGCCGGGGTTGCGGGGCGCAAGCCTTGCGGCCGCCGCCAAAATGGTATTGAACGCGCCGCCGGTCATCAGCCGCTTCCTGCTGCAACAGGCCCTGCGGCCGGGGCGCTGGTTCGCCAACCGGCGCGACCACGCGCCGCTGCAGGACGCCGAAATCCTTGCGGCAGTCGCGCCGATGGCCCATCCGATCGGCACGTGCCGAATGGGACGGCCGGACGACCCCGATGCGGTGGTCGATGCCGCCTGCCGCGTTCATGGCGTCGGCAATCTGCGCGTCGTCGACGCCTCGGTCATGCCGTCGATCCCCAGCGCCAACACGAATTTGCCCACGCTGATGATCGCGGAAAAGGCCGCTCGCCTGATCCGATCGCACAGGGAAGCCGCGGCGTGACGCGGGGCCTCGCCGTTCGGCCGGCCGATGTCTGCGGTGCGACACACACGATCGACGATGGCGTCGAATCTTTCCTCCCCGTGAGGTTGGACGATTTTCTCGCCTGTTGCACGGGCAACCCCGAACGTCCGGCCCATCCGTCATCGCCCCCGAGCGGGGGAGCGAGGAATCACGGCACGTGCGACGCAAGGATCGCATGTGTGGCCCACGATCCTTCATGTCGTTCATCCGGGACCGGGCCTTTTCCGAAGGCGCCTTTGCCGAACGAACCGAGCCTGGTGACCGCATATTGGCGCCCCGTAAAAAGGAAGCACCTTGCGGACCGGCGACAACCCCTTCGGCCCAAGGTTGTCACCCATGTCTTAGGTACGTTCCGTCACCCATGTCTCCGGGTCGGACACCCCTAGCTCTGGCGCGCCGGAAGGGATTCGAACCCCTGACCCCCAGATTCGAAGTCTGGTGCTCTATCCAGCTGAGCTACCGGCGCCGGACAATGCGGTCCGCGCGCAACATGCCACGGCACGGTCACCATGGCGAGCGTTCGATGCGCGGTGCGCGCGTGCCGTTGGATGGACCCCGGCCGCGACGCGACGCCGCCCCCGGCGCAGCGGAACCGACGTCGGTGGGAGACATTTCAGGCGCGCCGCCGGTCGTCGTCTCGCCCGGCGGCCACGACGCCGCGCGCGAGCGCGTCACGATCGATCATGTCGTGGCCGGCGGGACTTCGGGACAGGCGCCGACGACACGCCGCTTCCGTCTGCCCTCGCATCCAGAGGCGGGGGCGCCGCGTTGCGCGGCGCTGCGATGAACGATCGAATGGTCGGGATGTTGGGATGAACGAATGATTGAATGAATGTTGTTTGCAGCCCGCCGCCGTCCGACAGCTTGATCGTGCCGGCGCCCGGCTTGGCGTTGCGGATCGCGGTATCGGTCAGCGGCATGGCGAGGGTTGGTACATTTCCGTCGGCGTCTTTTTGGCCAACAAATGTACCAACAAATTCGTCGGCTTTGGGCGATTGGCCGCGGACGCTCGCGACCAAAATTATGCGAGAAACCCTTGAAATTCAAGGCGTTTCTGGACGACCGCGAACGTCTGCGAACGGGGCCATGGTGCCCAGGGGCGGAATCGAACCACCGACACCGTGATTTTCAGTCACGTGCTCTACCAACTGAGCTACCTGGGCGTGTGGGCCCGTTCCGAGGCGGACACGAAGGGCGCGGGGGGTTATAGAGGCCCACTCCCGCGCTGTCCAGAACGTGTCCGGGTTCTGTGTCGCAAGCCCGCGGGTTGTCCGGGTGGATCGCACACAGGGGCCTTTTTGAGCCCGCAAGGGCACCGTCAACGAGCAACGGGGCTGCAGGGTCACAGAATGCAGAAATCTCGGAACGTCGCGAATCCCTTACGGGAGCAGCCGGCTCTCGATGATGAAGGCAGGCAAAGTTCCGGGGACCTGGGAGCGGCATTTCCGCCTTCGTCGCGGCCGGGCCCGCCACGTGGAGGAAGGAACCGGAAGGGATGCGCGACCAACGCCCGCGGGTTCATCATCGCATCGGTCATCGGTGGTTCCTTCGGTCGGGGGTTCCGTGCGTCACATTCAGCAAAATTGATCATGGGCCCGGCTGAGCCATCGCCTTGGCGGGCCTGAGCATCGTCAGGCCGCGTGACGCGGCACCTCCTTTTTGTGTTCCTTCAACAGATCCATGTTCCGATAGCGATTGGTCCTCGCGCGAGGCTTCATCACGCGGCACAGGACCCGCCATGTGCACGCGGCGATCGGTGGTCGCCAGGGAGCGTTGATCGGGAAGGCACGCCGCCGCAGCCATGGACCGGCCGGCCATCTTTCCCGGAGGGCGCGATCACGCTCCCGAGCGCCACGCGGCGTGAGGCTATTGCGACGCGCGGGCGGGGAAGGGCAGGCGCGTGGCCTTCGCGAAAGCCGCGATCATGCCCGGTGCCATGGAAGCAGCCCCCATGAGCAGGCCGGGCCCCGCGCCGTAGGCGAGGAAACGCGAGAGCGCGCCGGCAATGCCTATCGGGCGCCGCGTCAATCGCCGCGCTTCTGCGAGGTAGGCCGCCGCCGAGGCCCCGCGCCGGATGTGCTCCGCGGCCAAGGCTGCCGAACCCAGCGCGATGGCGAGCCCGTCGCCGGCAAGCGGCGGGATATGCGCGAGTCGATCGCCGACCCGGTAGAGGCCCTGCGCCTCGGACTCGAGATGGCCTGCGGCCGGACATACCACCGCGAGCGGCGGGTCCCAGCGGGGTGATGCGCCGCAAAGCCGCTCGCCGAGACGCGGCGAGGCCTCGATGAGATGCTCGCGCAGCGCCGTCCAGCCCGACGCCAGAGCCTTGACGGTTGCGCGGCGCAAGACAAGACAAAGATTGGCGATGCCCTCCTCCACCAGTTCGAGGCCGGCATAGCCACCCGGAACGAAAAAAAGCTCCACGCGCCCGGAAATCGCGCGCTCCTGCGCCGACGCGAGCCGGAGGTGGATCTTCAGTCCGACCAGCGAGGCATCGCGCGTCTCGGCAAGGCCGCGCACGCCCCATTTCCCGGTGGCGAGCACGAGCTGCCGGCATCGGATGGCCGTGCCGTCGGCACAACGCAGCGTCCACATCGCGCCGCTGCGCACGAGGCTGCGCAACGCGAGGCCGCGCCGCACATGGGCGCCGCACTCCTCTGCGCGGCGCAGCAGGGCGGCGTCGAGCCGATAGCGGGACAACGAGGAGGCGCGAAAGGGCAGCGCCGCCGCAACCGTGCGGGCGCGGAAATGGAGGACCACCTCGCCGACCTCGGCGGCGTCAAGCGCCTGGACATCGATGCCGAGCCGGTCGAGTGCGGCCCGTGTCTCCCCGCTCACGAACTCGCCGCACACCTTGTGGTGCGGCTCGCGCGTCCGTTCCAGCAGGATCACTTCGCGGCCCGCCATCGCGAGCCCGCAGGCGCAGGCCGCTCCCGCCGGGCCGCCGCCGACGATGACGGTTTCGGCGTCGCTCATTTCAACCGTCCGATGGCAAAGCGGAACATGAACCAGCGCAGATCGACCGTGCTCAATTCAATTCCGGCCTGAGCGATGCGCGCCTGCCATTCGCGGCGCGTGAGCGAACGCCTGACCGAGATCCGACCATCGTGGATCACCATTGGATGCAATCGCGTGACCAGACCCACGAAACCGATGAACAGAAAGGGCACGCGGTGACGCTGCAAGTCGTAAATGAACCAGCCGCGCCGTGCATTCATTTCCATCCAGCGCAGGAAATCGACGATCATCGAATCGCTTAAATGATGCGTGAAAAGGCTGCTGACCACAAAGTCGGCCGGGATCGCTTCCTGGTAGCCGAAGATGTCGGCGGCATGGAATTCAATTTCGTCGTCGGAACTCGTCGCCGATTGCGCGATGCGCACCGTCTCACGACTGACGTCGACCCCGATCAACCGGATCGGCCGCCTCTCCCGCCGCGCCCAGCGCCGGATCGCACGCAAGAGATCGCCATAGCCGCAGCCGACATCGATCAAAGTGAGCGGCGTGCCCGGCGGCACGTTGCCGACGGCACGGCGCAGCCACGACAGCACCGGCCAATGGCCGAGCATGGCCGCGTTGAAACGCGCAAGATCACGCAGCACGCGCGCAAGCTCGTCGGCCGAAAGCTCCGCGTCGTCGATCCATTCCGACTCGTCGGCGCGGCGCGAAAAGTCGGGCATCCCGTCGCGGCCGTCAGCTTGCGCGGTCATCACTCAGCCCGTCGTGCGGAACAGCATGGATTCCGCGATCAAGCCCGGCCCAAAGGACATCGCGCAGCCTCTGCCGCCGCTGGTGCCGCATCGCATGAGCCTTTCGAGCACAAACATGACGCTTGCCGACGACATATTGCCGTAATGCCGCAGGATTTCGCGCGAAGCCGCGAGCATCGAAGGCGCCAGCGCAAACGCCCGTTCCACGGCGTCGAGCACGGTTCTCCCGCCGGGATGGACCGCCCACAGGTCGATCGCGCGCGGAGTCGTGCCGTCGAGGATATCCTCGCGATGCTCGCGCAACGCATCATGAATTGCCACCGGCACCTTGCCGGAAAGCACCATGTCGAAGCCCGCCTCGCGAACGCTCCACGTGATCAGCTCGCGAGTATCCGGGATGAGGACGGCCCGGAAACTGTCCAGTGCCGCGCCCAACGGATCGGCGCTGACGAGGCATGCCGCGCATCCGTCTCCCCACAGCAGAAACGACAACATCTGATCGAGATCGCCGGTTTCCTTGAAGTGCAGCGTGCACAGCTCGAGATTGACGATGAGCACGCGCGCCGCCGGGTCCGAGCGCACGATGTGACGGGCGAGCTTGAGCGCGTTGATGGCCGCGTAGCAGCCCATGAATCCGATCATGGTGCGCTCGACCGAGGTCGGCAGACCGCACCGCTCGATCAATTCGAGATCGAGGCCGGGCGCGGAGAACCCCGTGCAACAGGTGATCAGCAGATGCGTCACGCGATTGCGGTCGCTGCCAAGCCCAAGTCGCTCGACGGCGGCCTCCGCTAATTGCGGGGCGTATCGCTCAAACCGGCGCATCCGTTCCGCCGTTCCGGGAAAACACCCCCGGCGGTAAAATCCGTCGGTATCCAGAAAAGCGCTGTCCGCGGCAGGATTGGGACTGAGGAAGGAGTAGCGATGTTCGATTCCCGCCCGGTCCGCCATGCGCTGGAACAAGGAGGTCTGGCGATTGTCGCGCAGGCGCGACCGCGCATAGTCGCGGAAAGCCTCGTGAATATCGTATGGCGGAACGGCGGTCGCAATGCGGTTGATAAAGGCGATCGTCAAATGAAAGTCCCCGTGCTTGCCTTGACGCTCGCGCAGCGCAGGATCCGCCGGCGTCGACCTACGAACACCGGTCGCGGCGACCGACATGCGCCGTTCACGGGGATGTGAGCGTGACCTGCGCCACCGCGCCGACGCGCCGGCGCGTGATTTGCTTGCCCGCCGCCCTGATCTTCTTCAGGCCGGCGGCGAGCATGCCCGCGGCACGACCATGGCGCCGTACAGGCGCTGCCGCGGCGTTGCCCTTGCCTGCCACGGACGGGAACCGGGCAGACCCGCCGCATCGTTCTAGGGCATCATCGCCGGGCAGCCGGCGCGCCGATGCGCGTCGCACGGAATGGCTTCGGACATCGCACAGATCACGCGCCGCGGCGCGATCGCGACGCG
>Ga0070740_10002811_pt1 | contig 19521 bp, 16 predicted proteins | sample Coa_R2_FD_67286 | JGI IMG/M metagenome (GOLD analysis project Ga0070740, IMG submission 67286) | Surface soil microbial communities from Centralia Pennsylvania, which are recovering from an underground coalmine fire - Coalmine... | ecosystem: Environmental > Terrestrial > Soil > Unclassified ...
GCGGTGATAAAGACCTCATGCTCTACGTGCTGGGGAAGCAGGTCCTGGTGCACGACCCCGATGAGACGAGCCTGCTGTCGGTGGCGCCGTCCGGCCGGCAGATGAGTGGCTCGGGCGTCGGCGGCGACGGCTCGACGTTTACGGTGGTCTGGCGCCGCGCCGGCGGCTAGCCGCCCCATCTACACCATGGCGTGGTGATGCGCGGCGGAGTAGCGCCCGCTGACAAAGTACTCCAGTTGCCGCTCGATGTCGGTGAGCAAACCGCTGGCGCCGATGCGGAACAGCTCGGCGCTCAGCCACTCATCGCCCAGTTCCTCTTTCATGAGCACCAGCCAGTCCAGCGCACCCTTCGCCGTGCGTATCCCGCCGGCCGGCTTGAAGCCGACGCGATGGCCGGTGCGTTCATAGTACTCGCGGATGGCCCGCACCATCACCAGGCCGACCGGGAGGGTGGCGTTCACGGTCTCCTTGCCGGTCGACGTCTTGATGAAATCGGCGCCGGCCATCATGCAGACCAGGCTGGCCATACCCACGTTGCGCAGGGTGCCCAGCTCGCCGGTGGCCAGGATGGTCTTCAAATGGGCCTCGCCGCAGGCTGCGCGGAAGTCACGCACCTCGTCGTAGAGGGCCTGCCAGTCGCTCGTCAGCACGTGGGCACGCGAGATGACGATGTCGATCTCGCTCGCCCCATCCCGGATCGAGGCGCCGATCTCCTCCAGCTTCTGCCCGTGCGCGATCTGACCGGCGGGGAAGCCGGTCGAGACCGCGGCAACCGGAATCGCCGAGCCCGCCAGCGCGTCGACGGCAGTGGATACTAGATTATGGTACACGCAGACCGCGCCGACCCGAAGGTTCGGCGCGCCGACGCCAAGAGCATCCAGCAGATCGCCGCGCAGCGGCCGGCGAGCCTTGGCGCACAGGCGCCGCACGTTGCCGGGCGTATCGTCGCCGGCCAGCGTGGTGAGGTCGATCACCGTGATCGCCCGAAGCAGCCAGGCGGCTTGCCACTCCTTCTTTACCGTGCGGCGCGCCGGCAGCGTGGCCGCACGCCGCTCCACCGCGCTGCGGTTCACCCGCACCTCGTGTAGCCAGCCGAGGTCCAGCGGCATGCCGGGATTGCGTGTGTGGTGTGCCTGCGCTGCCCCCTTCTCGCTCGTCTCAGTCGCTCTTGCCATCGTGCCCTCCACGGACCAAGCGTCATCTGACTGTATTGTAGCGGCTACCAGTCGGTGCGGTTGCGCCGCTCTGGGAGCGACCACGCACCGCACGTACATCCGGGCGTCTTTGCTGTTGTCCAGCCCGCTTCACTACGCCCACCGGCTGGTGCAGAAATCGCCCAGGAATGAGATAGACGGTCTATTGTCAATCTGCCGCGACGTTGCATACACTGCTCTGAAACATGGATCAGGTCTAAACCAAAGCCAGGGTGCAACCAGCGGGGTCGGTATCGGCCGGCAAGCCCGGCCCCGCCGCGGGTTTGGTTTAGTAGCCAAGGGGATACTGCCATGGTAACGTCGATACCCGGCGCGCGCACCGCACAACCCGCGAGGCTGTTCGGCGGCCCGCCAACGTATCAGAACTGCCTCCGTGCCATCGGGCGCATCCTGGACGACCGCTCGGCCAGCAACCTGATGGTGATGGAAACGGCCGACGGCTACAGCGTCCGTTTCCTGCCGTCCGCGGCCCTCGAACCGCGGATGATCTCCCTCACCTACCTCCGCTGTCAGGAACTGCTCGATCTCTCTAGATCCCATCGTGGCTGCATAGCCGAGAGGCGCGGTACGCCGTCCACGTTCATCCCCAGCAGCTACGAAGACGTGCTGCGCGCCATTGGCTTCGAGATAGATCGGCTCGGACTACGCTGGCTTGGCCTCCTGGAGGTCGGCGATGCGATCCTGGTCAGCGGCCTGATCCCGCTCGACCACCAGCCGGACGCCGCCCTCGCTCCGTTTGAGCGCGCCTTCACCGAAGAAGCCCTGGCCGACCTCCTCGTCGAGGCCCGTGGCCGGCGGCAGAGCGCAGCCTGAAGCGCCAACAACTGGACCTTTGACCCGCGGACCGTCCGTTTGGACTATCATACCCATGTGCCTGGCCACAATTGGGGGCTGATAGTCCTGCAGAGGCAGGCCGCGTTGGAGGTTGTTGGGAATGCGTGTCGATCTGGCTACCGCCCCGGTTTCCTGGGGCATCCTCATCAAGGGCATGGAGAACGTGCCGCCCTATCCCCAGGTTCTTGACGAGATGCGCGAGGCGGGCTACACAGGAACCGAGCTCGGCGCCTACGGCTATCTGCCCCTGGACCCGGAGTTGTTGCGCTCCGAGTTGCGGCGACGTAACCTGCATCTGCTCTCATCGTTCGTGCCCGTCACCCTGGTCGATCCCCAGAGCCGGCCGACTCAGTATGAGGAGGCCATAACCACCGCCCGCTTCCTGGCCGAGATGGGGTGCGAATGGATCGTGCTCTCGGACGCCCTATTCGTCGATGAGGTCCGTTCGAGGCGGGCCGGCCGCATCCGCCCCGAGGATGGATTGGACGAGAGCGGCTGGCAAAGCGTGATCCACCATACCAACGCGTTTGGCCGGCGCATGCGCGACGAGTTCGGACTGAAGACGGTTGTCCATCCGCACGTCGGCACCTTCATCGAGGCACCGTGGGAGGTGGATAGGCTGCTCTCAAGCACCGATCCCGAGCTGGTCGGCCTGTGCCTCGATACCGGACATGCCATTTACGGCGGCGACGACCCGGTCGCGCTCCTCGAGCGCTGGGCACCCCGGGTGCGCTATTTGCATCTCAAGGACTGCGACAAAACGGTGCTGGAACGCATCCGGGCGAGCGAGGGCGACTACTTCGCAGGTGTTCGCTCCGGCGTCTTCCCGGAACTCGGCAAGGGCTCGGTCGATTTTCCCGGATTCCTGGCCGGCCTCAGGCAGCACAACTTCGAGGGCTGGGCCGTCGTCGAACAGGACATTCTGCACGGCAGCGGCATGAACCCGCTCAACAGCGCGAAGCACAACTTGCACTATCTGAAGAGCATCGGCTTCTAGGGCTGCCGCTGTACCATCGGGCTGCGGACATGAAAGGCCAGGCTGCTGGAGCGCGCAGCGCCGGCCGGTCGAGGCATGAGATAGATTGGGTGCGGACCTGAGGTGCCCGCTGATCAGGGACGCATCGCCGGCGGATTGGAGAGGTGAGAAGGAAGTGGCGCCGATATGAGTGAGGACGAGCGTATCGCCGTGGGCATTGTCGGAACAAGCTGGTGGGCCGACGCCATGTACCTGCCCGCGCTGGCCACGCATCCGCACGCCCGCCTCGCGGCCGTGTGCGGGCGTGACGAGCAGAAAGCCCGCCTGATAGCGGCCCGCTGGAATATACCGGGCGTCTATGCCGGCTATCGCGAGATGATCGAACGCGGCGGGCTTGACGCGGTTATCGTGGCCTCGGCCAACAATACCCATTACGACATCACGATGGCGGCGGTAGATGAGGGGCTGCATGTGCTCTGCGAGAAGCCGCTCGCCCTGACCTACGACCAGGCCAGGCGTATGGCCGAGGCCGCGGATCGCCAGGGCATCAAGCACATGGTCCCGTTTACCTACAGCTATATGCCGGTGATGCGCTATCTCAAGGAGCTGGTCGACGGCGGCTACATCGGCCGCCCCTACCATCTGAACATGCGCTACTACACCGGTTACGGGCGCAACGGCGCATACCTGTGGCGCTTCGACGTCGGCAAGGCCGGCAGCGGCGCGGTCGGCGACATCGGCTCCCACTTCCTGTACCTGGCGCGCCATTTCTTCGGCGACGTGTCGGCCGTCACCTGCCGCCTCGGGCATGCAGTGTCGCGCCCCTCGCTCGACCCGCACGGCCAGCCCTACGAGCCGGCCGACGACATGGCCGCGCTGCTGCTGGAGTTCGACAGCGGCGCCCAAGGCGTCATCCACGTCAGCACCGTCGCCTACGAGGACACGCACTTCGGACAGACCCATCACGTGGAACTGCACGGATCCGGGGGCACTCTGCATGGACTGTGCGATTGGGACACCGTGCAGCGCGTGGAGGGAGCCCGCCAGGGAGAGGGTCCGGCGCACCCCCTGCCCATACCCGGCCACATCTGGAACGGCGCCCGGCGCGACACCGTGCACAACACCTATCGCGATATCTTCCGCACGCAGAACGTCATGGCACGCGAGTTCATCAGCGCCATCGCTGAGAACAAGCCGCTGCGGCCGAACTTCCACGACGGAGCATATGTGCAGAAGCTGGTCGAGTGCGCGCTCTTGAGCCATCGGGAGGGCCGGCGCGTCGCTGTCGGCGAGCTCCCGTGAGCGGGGCCGCCCCTCTATCCCGGGTGATGCAAGGGCGTCTGCTCCGGCGGTGGCGACCTTCGTCAGCCCGCGGGCTGCCGCTGGGACCGCCGGCATCCTTGCCGGCCCCCGTTGCCGGCGGTCACGGCTTCAGCCAGTAATTCTCAAACTGCCAGCCGAACATCGGATGATAGTAGTAACCGCCGACGCGCGGCGACACCATGTTGGTGACCTTGAGGAAGACCAGCGGAATGCGTGAAGCGGATCGCATGTTCTGAACCTCGGCCTGGCGCAACAGCCGATCGCGTTCCGCCCCGAGCGGTAGCGTCTCGGCCTTGGCGACCAGGGCGTCGGCGGACGGATCGCAGTCGTGGGCACCCGATTCCCCGCCCTCGCCGCTGACGCCGCAAGCCATCTCACCCTGGTAGAAGTCGTAGCCGTCGGGGTAATCAGGGCTCCATTGGTTGACGGAAAGCTGATGCCCCTTGAGCGACGACTGGATGCTGTATAGCGAGGTGGAGGTGACGCCGCGCAAGGTGACGTTGAGGCCGATCTGTTGCAGAGCCTGCTGGAGGCCCGGGGCCATGCTTTGCAGGAACGCGAAATCGCTCGAATAGAGCAAGGTGATCGGCTGGCCATGGTAGCCGCTGGCTTTGACCAGTGCGGCTGCCCGCTGCACATCGTGGGAGAAGAGCGGGTGCGCCTCCAGCGCCGGATCAAACTGCGGGTCGATGGGGTAGAAGAGCTGGTGGGCGGGCGCGGCCTGCCCGCCGAGTAGCTTGACCAGCCGGTCGTGGTCGATGGCCATCGCCACCGCCTGCCGCAGCTTGAGCGAATCGAACGGAGCGGCGTAGACGTTCACGTCCAGCCAGATGATCCAGGATTCCGGTCCGTTAACCAGGTAGTGGGAGAACTTGGGATCCTGGCGCGCTTGCTGCAGATCGGACGACGCGATCTCCGTGCCGACGCCAAACCCATCCAACTCGCCTTTCTCCACACGGAGCGCAATCAGATTTGGCGCGACGCTGTACTCGGCGATGATCTTGTCCACGTAGGGCTTGCCGGCGTGGTAGTAGTGTGGATTGCGCACGAAGACGACGCGCTGACCCTTCACCCACGACTGCAACATGTACGGGCCAGTGCCGATGGGGTGCTGGGCGAAGTAGAGATCGCCCTCTTTCTGTACCACCGCTCTTGGCACCACCATGTTATAGGTGGAGGCCAGGATGAACGGAAAGACGGCGACCGGTGCGGTCAGCCTGAAGCGGATTGTGTATCGGTCCAGCACCTGAATGCCGGGAACATCCGTGGCCTTGCCGCTCACGAAGTCCTGTGATCCGACGAAAATGTTGTCCGCCGTCTGTCCCCAGGATATGCTGGGCTTGGTATGCGGTGAGAGCGTGCGCATGATGGAGAACTTCAGGTCGTCGGCGGTGGCCTCCGTGCCGTTGTGAAACAGGACCCCCTTGCGCAAATGGAAGGTCCAGACCTTGCGATCAGGGCTCACCACGGGCGGTGCCGCGGCCAGGTCTAGTTGCGGATGGCCCCGTCCATCGACCTGATAGAGGCCGTTGAACAGCGTGCCATTCATGACCCACCAATCATCGTAGAACGCCTGGGTGGGATCAAAGGTCGCCATGTTGGTAGAGTAGCCGATGCGCAGCGTGCCTCCACGCACCGGGGTATCGAGGGTGCGCTGCGCATCGGTGGTCGTCGCGCCACGTAGCGCGGCGCCCATCGTCAGAAACAGGGCCAGGGAGAGAATAGCGACGTGACGCCCGGTCAAGCAACTCATCGTGCGCCTCCTTGACGCGACTACAGCCGAACTATGCTAGACGATAGCACATTCGGCAGGGCGCGATAGTCGGGACGTTCGGGCACCGGGCGGTGGTGGCAGGCAAGAGATGCGTTCTCCGTCAAACATGTGATACATTGAGACTGACGTTAGACGCGCGGCGAAAGGACAGGCAGATGAGCGCTAACCCGCAAGCTCCCACGGTCAGCATTGGAGTACGCATTCCTGCCGACCTGCTGGCCAAGATCGATGAATTGTGTGCGTTGACCGAACGCAGTCGCACCTATTGGGTACTCCAGGCACTTGAGCAGGTCATCCCCGAAGAGCTGGACGAGGTACGCATCGTCACCGAGAGCATTGCTTATTCCAACGCACACCCTGAGAGCGTGCTTGAGGGCGCGCAGGTAGACCAGTGGATGATCGAGCACGGCGCGAGCACGGCTGAGGCGCTGGCTCAGGCCCGCGCGGAGTTGCGCGCGGCCAAGGCTGCACGCGATCAGGCCTAGCCGTGCGGGTCGCGTGGACACGCCAGGGGCTGGCAAGCCTGCGCGAGATCGCGATGCACGTGGCGCACCACACTGATTTGGAGACCGGCGATCTGGCCGCTGCTCGCGTGCAGGTTGCGGTCGAAGACTTGCTCAGCCAGTTCCCCCGCATCGGCGGACCGGGACGCGTCACGCGCACGCGCACGACGATCGTGCGGGTTGGCAGCCACCCCTACCGCGCGGTCTATCGCATTGTCGGCGAACGTGTCCTCATTGACTATGTGCGCGACACGAGGCGGGGAGACGCGATGTAACAGTTGTCAAGCGACACGCCTGACGGAGCCGGCTTACCGGCTCATTTGACTGTCACGCTCTTGGCCAGGTTGCGCGGCATGTCCGGGTCGAAGCCGCGCTCCACGGCCAGGTAGTAGGCCAGGAGCTGCACCGGCACCAGGTTCACGACTGGAGAGGCCATGCCGGCATCGGCCACCGGGATATGCACGTCGAAGATGGGGTGCGGCTCGGGCGAGATGCCGATGATCAGCCCGCCGCGGGCCTTCACCTCCGTGGCGTTGCTGAGGATCTCGTGGCGCGTCTCATCGAGCGGGACCAGGGCGAAGCAGGGAGTGCCCTGTTCGATCAGGGCGATGGCGTAGTGCTTGAGCTCTCCGCCGGCCAGGCCCTCCGCGTGGATATAGCTGACCTCCTGGATCTTGATGGCCGCCTCCATGGCCACCGGATAGCTCAGGCCGCGGCCGATCACGTACATGTCGCGTGCGTCCTTGAGACGGCGGGCCAGGCCGCGGAGCTCGTCCAGGGACTCGGACGACAGCGTGCGTCCGATCGAGGCCGCGGCATGCGTCACCACCTCGAACCCGTCGCCGGCCAGCCCGGCGCAGGCATAGGCGAGCAACGTCACAATGGCAATCTGGCCGACGGTGGCCTTGGTCGAGGCCACGGCCTTCTCCGGGCCGGCGTTCACCAGCAGCGTGTGGTCGGCCAGCCGTGCCAGCGTTGAGCCGGGCACGTTGACCACGGCCACCACGGTGCTGCCGCGCGCGCGGGCCACCTCCACCGCTTCCAGAAGGTCGGCCGTCTCACCGCTCTGCGAGATGGCGACCAGCAGAGTGCGCTCGTGGAGCGAGTGGCGATAGCTTTTGAACTCGGAGCCCAGGATGGCCGAGCTGGGCCGGCCCGCCACGTCGGCAAACAAATATGTCGCCATCTGTGCGACCTTGCCGGCCGTACCGCAGCCGGCGAAGAACACGTTCTCCGCTATGCGCATGGCGCGCGCCACCGACTGCAGCAGGTCGGGCGGCTGATTGAGGGCGCGGCCAAGGGCCTCGCGCTGCTCCATGATCTCTTTGACCATGTAGTGGGGATGGTGCCCCTTTTCGGCCTGCGACGCTTCCCAGGTGACGGTCTCCAGCGCGTGCGGCGCCGGCGATCCCGTCTCGACATCGTAGACGTGCAGCACGCCATTCACGTGCGCCAGCTTTCCGTCGTCTAGAAACAGGACGTCGCGCGTATGCGGCAGGATAGCGGGCGTATCGGAGGCCAGAAAGCATTCAAAGCCGTCTTCGCGCTGCAGCGGCCCAAGCACCAGCGGCGAGCCGTTGCGCACCGCCACCATCTCGTCGCCGTCGCGCGGCAGCACGATGAGGGCGTTGCGGCCCTGTAGGCGCGCGAAGGCGTGGCGGACCGCCTCGACGAGCGACTGCCCGGCCAGCAGGTTGTCCTCGACCAGGTGCGCGATGACCTCGGTATCGGTCTGCGAGCGGAAGTGGTGGCCGCGGGCCTCCAGCTCGATCTTGAGCTCGCGATGGTTCTCCACGATGCCGTTGTGAATGACGGCGAGACGGTCATCGCACGCGATGTGCGGGTGAGCATTGCCTTCGGTCACGGCGCCGTGCGTGGCCCAGCGGGAGTGCCCGATGGCGAGGTGCCCATGGCCCAGGGACGCGATGTCGGACATCGCGCTGATTTTGCCCACGCGCCGGGTTATCTCGATCAGCGCTGGAGAGCCGCGCTTGACGGCAATGCCCCAGGAATCGTAGCCGCGATACTCCAGGCTCTTGAGGCCGTCGATGACCAGGGCCGGCGCATCGTTGCGCGGTCCGATATATCCAAAGATTCCGCACACAGTCTGGGCCTTTCCGCTCCTCTAACCGGCAGTCACAGATACCGACGCTACACGATCGCCTAGCACGCGGACAATAGCCTGCTTGTCTATGGCGCCGAGCCGCAGGATAGCCGGCTCGGCGCCCGTCAGGTCGATCACCGTGGAGGGTTGGGAGGGCGGCAGGCGCCCTCCATCGAGCAACAATGACAGACCGTGCCCGAGTTGTTCGCGCACGCCCTCGGCATCCATGGCCGGCGTTGCACCCGAACGATTGGCCGACGAGGTGGCCAGCGGCCCCGTACGCTCCAGCACGCGACGCAGCCCGGCGTGTGCCGGCACCCGCACGGCGATGGTCGACGTCAGCGGGCCGACGGCCTCGGGCACGTTGGATCGGCGCGGCAGAACGATGGTGAGGGCGCCGGGCCAGAAGGCGGACATCAGCTCGTCGGCGCCCCGCGGCAGCGTCGCGGCGACGCGCTTCCAGTCGGCGGCATCTGCCATCAGGATGGGAAGGGCCTTCTCTACCGACCGGCCTTTGACCTCGTACAGTCGAGCAAGGGCCGTGGGCTGCCACAGATCGACGCCCACGCCGTACACCGTGTCGGTGGGAAACGCGATGACGGCGCCGGCGGCACACGCTTCCGCCGCCACATCGGGCGCCCTCGGGTCGTCGACTAGCAGGATCGAAAGGTCTGATCTCGGCATGGTCCTGTCCCCATTATACTCTCCACCCACGTTGCAACCGGATCGGGCTACCCCGTGTTTCAATAAGTGTAGACCAAAGCGGCGGCGGGATTGACATGGCTAGCCGGTACCGGCCCCGCGGGTTTCAGCCTACCTTTGGTTTAGTCACTGCGGAGGTGCAACCGGGTGTGCGATCAGGACCTGGCCAGGGCGCTGGCCGGCGACCTGAAGGGTAACTTCGAGCAACTTGTGCTCGCCTATCAGGATCGCCTCTACGCGTTTGCCCTGCGGCTGGTGGGCAACGCGCACGACGCGGAAGAGATCGCCCAGGATACTTTCCTGCGGGCGTACCAAGCCCTGACGACGTATCCGGCCGAGCGGCGCCGCGACCTGGCGCCGCGGCCATGGCTCTATCGCATCGCCCTCAACGTGACCCGCAATCGCCGGCGTTCAGGTCACGCCCCGGCCACCTCGCTCAATGCCGACGGCCCGGAGGACCGGCAGCCGATCGATTGCGCCGAATCTCCGGACGCCTGGGTCGAGCGATCTGAGCTGAGCGTGAGACTGGTTGCCACGCTGGCCCTGCTGCCGGAGCGTTATAGGATTGCGTTGCTCTTACGCCACGTGGCTGGGTTGGGATACGGCGAGATGGCCGCGGCGCTAAACCGACCGGTCGGCACCGTGAAGTCAGACGTGCATCGCGCCACGAGTATAGTACGGCAGGCGCTCGGCGGCGAGCTGTCGGAGGTGGGAGGATCACGATGATGGAGACACAGCACGCGACCGCTCCTTCGGCGCGGCAGTTGGTCGACGCATTGCGGGAGATTGGAACGAATCAGGCGCCGGCGTCGCTGCTCCCGGCTGTGATGAGCGCGGCCGGCCTTGGCATCGCCTGCGCGCCGTATCACAGCGTGCTCGGGGCGGTCCTGGTGGCGTATCGGGGCAGTCAGATCTGCGGCCTGCGCCTGGCCTCACAGGCGACGGAGTTCGAGCGCGAATTGGCGGAACGCTACGGCGTCCCGATCTATCGGCTTGGAGTCTTGCCCGCCAATCTCGCGCGCGCCGTGAGGCGGCGTCTGGGCGGCGAGCGCACGCCGATTCAGACCGATCTCAGCGGCTTGACGCCCTTCGAGCAAGCCGTGCTGGCCAAGACGCAGGAGATTCCTTACGGGGAGGTGCGCCCGTATGCATGGATTGCGCGTGAAATCGGCGCGCCGCGCGCCGTGCGCGCCGTCGGATCAGCCCTGGCCAACAACCCCATCCCGCTGGTCATCCCGTGCCATCGCGTGGTCCGCAGCGACGGCAGGTTGGGCAACTACAGCCTGGGCGGCGGCGAGGCCAAACGGACCATGCTCAGGGCGGAGGGCAGCGACCCGGACGAACTGGAGAAACTGGCGCGCGATGGCGTGCGCTATGTCGGCAGCGACACGACCCGTATCTTCTGCTTTCCGACCTGCCGCCATGCACGACGTGTCACGGAGCGGCATCGCGTCTCCTTCAAGAGCGATGCCGAGGCCGCCGCGTCCGGCTATCGCCCGTGCCGCGTCTGCCGCCCGGTGACCGGCCTCACTGCATAGGGTTGATCGCTCGATTGTCGAGGTAGGCGGCCACTTCGTAGCTTGTCACCCGCGGTTGGCCGAATTTTGCAACCGCGCCGGCAAAAGTCGCCGAGGCCAGGAAGTCGTCCATGGCCTGACGCGACTGCCACAGATAACATCCGCCGTAGTGGCCGCGCTCCGCATCGATGATGAACGACTTGGACACGAGGCCGGGCATGCCCCGGTACAGCTCGATGCGCCGGCGCGCCGTCTCGCGCAAGGCCTCCCAATCAGTATCGGCCGGCATGTTGAAGATGGCGATCATGACGAACATGTATGTGCTCCCTGCTGCTTACACGGGCGACATCATCTGGAGTGTAGCATGCGGGGTATAGCAACCTCAGCCAGGACGTTGTACCATGTAGGTGTAGCGGTGACATACAGCCCCGTCGCCACACAGCACACAGTCCGTTGCCCCACAGCCCCTGTAGTTCAAGGAAGCAGCAGGTACAGTATGTCGCGCCAGGCACGCAGGCTGAGAGTCGCTATTGTCGGGACGGGAAACATCGCAGCAGCCCACGCCAAGGGCTACAAAGCCAACGCCGGCGAAGCAGAGGTGGTGGCGGTATGCGATACAGACGAGCAACGCGCCACGGAGTTCGCCGCCAAACACGAGTTCGGCACCGTCTATACGGACCTCGATACCCTGCTACGCGTCGAACAACCCGACGCCGTGAGCATCTGCACGCCCAACTACCTACACGCCCCGCAGACCATCCGCGCCCTGGAAGCCGGCGCGCACGTGTTGTGCGAGAAGCCGATGGCCACAACGCTGGCAGACGCGGAGGCCATGCGCAAGGCCGCGGAATGGACGGGTCGCGTGCTCTACATCGGCTTCAATCACCGCTTCATCGGCAAGTTCAACCTGGCCAAGCGGTTGCTCGACGGCGGAGAGTACGGCCGCCTGCTCACGGCCCGCATCGCCCTGGGCCATGGCATGTACGAGCGGCTCAGCCGCATGTGGTTCGGCCAGCGCGAGCTTTCCGGCGGCGGCACCCTGATCGACAACGGCGTGCACATGATCGACATGCTGCGCTGGTACGGGGGTCGCGTCACGGAAATCAGCGCCCAGGCTCATCGCCTGCTGGCCACGGAGGGCGACGTCGAAGACAACGCCATCGCCGTGATGCGCCTGGCCGACGGCGGCATCGCCTCGCTGCAGTGTTCGTGGACCTGGCCGCCGAGGTACACCCTGCTGTTCAGCATGATCTGCGAGCACGGCACGCTCGACCTGAGCGGCGACGAGGTCGTGTCCTTCAAGACGGGCGACGAGGCTCCGCGCACACTGGAGACTCCGGCCCTGGATCCCAACGCCGAACAGGTCCGCGCCTTCCTGGCCGCCGTACAGGGCGACCAGCCGCCTTTCGTGACGCCGGACGACGGCATCGCCGCCGTCCGGGTCGCGCTCGGCGCCTACGAGAGCAGCGCAACCGGGCGCACGGTGCCGCTGTAAGCCGGTCCAGCCCCGCCGAACCGCCCTCAGGGCACCCGGCGCCAATCGCGCTGCGCCTGGTAGCGCGCCTCCGCCGGCTTGGGCGCCCAGTCCGGCGTGTAGAGGCCCTGGAACAGGTGCGCCTCCGGATTGTCGCGCAGGCGGAACCAGGTCAGCATCGGCACGTAGGTGACGGCCTTGGCGGCCCAGTAGGCGGCATCGACGTTGTCGAGTTGTTGCTCCAGGCTGACCGAGGCGATGCCCGGCTCGGAACCCGTGGCCCATCCTTCCTCCGTGATGATAGTTGGCTTTTTCGTGGCCGCGCCTTCATAGGCCGTGTAGGCCCGCCTCAACCAATCCTCGTAGGCCTGTATGGTGCTCGCGACGCTGAACGACGTTTGATCGACGTAGATGTGCTGGCCAACGGCGTCGAGCGGGTAGCTGCCCGTCTCCGCCTTGATGGCCTTCCAACTACCGATCACGTCCACGCCGATGTGGTACGTCGCGCTCAGATAGGTGGCCCCGGCGTTCTCGGGGGTGTAGGCGCCGCCGATGCTGTGCCCGAAGATGCCGCCAGAAAGCAAGGTCACGTCGCCGATCCGATCTGCCACCTTGATGGCCGTATAGGAATCTGCCAGCAGCGCGGCGAAGTTGGACGGGTACATGTAAGAGGCCCCACCACACTGAATGCCGGCGCACGAGGTGTAGGCGTTGGGCTCATTCCACAGCTCCCATATCTTGACGTTGTACGGCGGGCCGTGGAAGTAGCGTACTAGCGTCCGCAGATTCGCCGTGTAGATGGCGCTGATGACCGGGTTGTCGCCGCTACCGCCGGTCAGCTCATAGCTATTGGCCGTCCAGTCGGCCTGCACCGTATCCGTGGTCGCGCCCGAGCCGACCAGCCCGATCACGCCGATTCCGGCCTTGCCGAACATGGTGATGACGCGCCCATAGTCCTGGAGCAAGGCCGGCGACCAGCTGGTGTGAGGGCCAAGGTGGAAGGCAAAGCGCACCATGGTGGCGCCGGCATCCTTCACCGCCTGCACCATACGCGGCGTCACCGCCAGCGTACCGTCGCCATTCATCAACAGCCCTACGTCCACGGCCTGGCGTATCGCCGGCCAGGGCGCCGCGGGCGGGGGCGTCGCCGGAGTGGTGGCGGGCCGCAGCGCCCAGAGGTCATTGGCGGTGCCGATCTTGGCGACCCGTCCTCCGATCAGCAGCCCCTGTCCGTCGGCATCGTCCCACACCAGGAGGCCCATCTGCCGCGGCTGCGGCGCCGGGCCGCTCACCGCCTGCTGATCCCAGACCTTGGCGGCGGGGTCATAGGCCCAGAGGTCGCGGGTGTCGCCGTTCAGGCCGAGGCCGGGCCCCACCAGCCAGTGCGAGTGCTGAACGTCCCAGGTCGCGGCCAGCGCGGCGCGCGACCGCGGCTGCGAGCGCGTCTCGGTGAAGGCCCAGCCACTGTCATTGCTCCACTGCCACATGTCGCCGAGCGGCGACGACGCCCCGTTCTTGCCTCCATACAGGCGCACAACATCGGACGATGCGTCCCAGACCAGCGCGGCCGATTGGCGCGCCGGCGGTTGCGAGCGTCCTCCGCCCCCGGCCAGCAGCGTCCAGGAACCCGGAGATCCCGGCGAGAAGGCCCACAGTTGGCTGCTGAGCGCCAATGGTGCATCCGACGTCTCGCCGCCGAAGACCAATAGACGCCCAGTGGAAGGATCCCAGGTCGCGGCGACGTGCGAGCGCGGCGAGGGGGCGCCGGGCGCGCCCTGGCGCGACAACGTGCTCCAACTATTGGAGGACGGCGTATAGGCTTCGACGTCGTTCAGCAGACCGGCGCGCGGGCCGCTACTCTGCTGCCCGCCGAAGATGAGCAGCCGCTTCCCGACGGGATCCCACACGCCGGCAGCGCCGAAGCGCCCTGGCGGGGCGGCATTGGACGATATTAGGTGACGCCATGTGCCGGCCGCCGGGCTATAGGCCCATAGTTCGCCCACCGCCGTCGACGAACGCGAATTTGTGCCTCCATAGTACAGCAACTCGCGGTCGACGGGGTCCCAAACCGCGGTGGCATCCTGGCGGCGGGGAGGCGAGCCACTGGCCCCGTTGGGGATGAGCTGTGTCCAGGTCCAGGCCGCGGGCAACTCGGTCGTCACGGGAGGCGGAGTTGCGGTCGCGGTTGCCGTCGGGATAGGCGTATTCGTGGGCGTGGCCGTTGGTAGGGCCGGGGCGGCGGTATTGGGCGCCTGAGTGGGGGTAGCCGTGGCGGTGGTCGCCTGTGTCGCGGTCACGACCGGCGTCGGCGTCGCCGTGATCGTCGCCGACGCCGTGATGCTTGTGGTCGGCGTGATCGTCGCCATCGGCGAGCCTGTAGCCGTCGCGGTGGCCGAGACCGTCACGCTGGAGGTAGCCGAGACGGTGGCGGACACGGTTGCCGTGGTCGAACTCGTCACGGTCGCCGTGGATGCGGATGTGGCGGTATCCGTGGGCGTCGTCGCGGTGGCGGAAAGCGTGGCGGTCACGTCGGCCGGCGCCTCGAAATCAGGGGCGCCGGACAGGGACGCAAGCGCGACGGCGATACGGCCTCGCGGCAATGTCATCGATGGTCCGATCCGAGCTTTCATTAAGGGCCATAGCGGCGAGGCGCCGATTTGCTGCTGGGAAGCGGCCGCGGTGCCGGTGGCCGGGGCAACCTCCGTCGCCGTGGACCGTGCTCGAGCCGCCGGCGTCGGAGGTACGGGCGTTGGCGGAGGCGCGTAGAACGGTGCCCCGGACACCGGGAACTGCACGGTCGGGATCTGATAGCTCCGAACCAGGCGCCAGTGCTCGCCGTAGTCGCTGCTGGCGAACTGTCCCTGGTCCGTGAACGCGCTGGCCGCGCCGCGAGTAGAGAGGCGGACGGCCACGGTCGTCGGGTCGTCGTACGTGACCCCCGCCACGCGCCCCCAGTGCAGGCCACGGTCGGGGCTACGGTACAGGCCGGTCGGGGCGACCAGATACAGGATCCAGGGCCGGGTGGGATCGATGAGCAGTTCACCCGGCGGGTAGGCGTTGTAGAACCCGAGTAGCCCATTGCCCCGCGACTCGGCCTGCAAGCCGTGGTTGCCCGCGGCCCAGTGCAGGCCGCCGTCCTGGCTGATGTAGAGCCCGGCGTCGAGCCCCGGCGCGCCGAAGTCCGGCGATATCTGCGCGAATAGATGGCCGCGCTGTTTGCTGTCGATGGTCAGAGAGGCGATGCCGTAGGTTGGGGCGTGGAGGCGTGGTTCGTACGTATACGGCAGGCCGGACGAGCGAGACTCCCAGTGGCCAATGCCGTCAGGGCTGTAGTACAGGCCGCCCGTGGCGCCGCCCTGTCCGCCCAGCTGATAGTTGCCCAGGACACCTTCTGTTCCGACGTACAGCCCCGAGTCGTGCGGGTCCAGGGCCAGGAAGCTGATCGAGCCGTACAACTGCGGAATGACGCGCCCCGTCGCGGCGTCGACGCCGGGCCGGCCCGGCGTCAGCACGGTCTGCCACGCGCCATTACCGACACGACGCTCCACTGTCTGGGCCAGTGTCACGCGCCAGGCTACCGCTCCGCGCTGAACGTAAAAGGGCGGGTCGTTGGCGCCTGGGTTGACGGGCGGCCCTGCCGATGCCTTCAGGGGCAGCACACGGCCGGCACCATGCGCTCCCGTCGCCAGCGCCAGCACCGAGGCGGTGACATCGGCACCGTAGAGCCGTCCCGCCGGGCCAAGAGCCGGCGGACCGGTCAGTGGCCGCGGCAGGGGGGTTTGCCAGCGCACCGCCCCGGATGCGTCAAAGGCCACCAACGCCGGGGGCGATAACTGAGATACTGCAACACCACCGTCGAGAGCAACCGGCGGCGCCGTGGTGCCCACCACGCGGTGCCAGCGCACCTGGCCCCGCGGGGTCAGCGCCACCACGTCGCGCGCGGCCAGATAGATCGTGCCGTCGGCGCCAACGGCCACGTCGCTGCCCGCCGTGACGGCGCGCTCCCAGCGCAGCGTCCCTTGCGGAGTCACGGCGAAGACCAAGCCACGCCCTTGTATGTAGGTCGAGACGTAGATGGTGCCGTCCGAACCGACGGCCGGACGGAAAAGTAGAGGCAGTCCAAGGCGGGCGCGCCAGCGCCGCTGGCCGTCCACGCCGATGGCGTCGAGGTCGCCCCCGGCCGTGGCGACATAGGCCGTACCGTCGGACGCGACGGCAGGCGCCGGGCCGACGCCGGTCGTATGATCGGCCCCGAGCGCCGCCCGCCACAAGAGGTGGCCGGCGTTGGCGCCCTGGGCCCCGATGCTCTCCAGATAGGAATCCGTGGCCACCAGCACCCGGTTGCCGTCGACCACCGGCCGTCCGGCGTGGACCACCAGGAAGACCCAGGCCACCTGCCCCTGGGCGGTCACGGCCATCACTCCGCCGGGAAGCGACCAGTAGCTTGTCTCATCCGGTCCCACCGCGGGCGGCGCCAAACGAGTGGTGATGGCGGTATGCAGCATCCACAGCGTGTGACCGTCGGGCGCGAGCGCATACAACGTGCCGTCGCCGGTCGCCGCGTACACAGTGCCGTCCGGCCCCACCGCCGGGGTCGTCAGGAGTGGCCGCGTCGCCGGCGCGGTTCGCCACAGCAGCGCCGGACCGGTCGCGGGCGGCGGAGCAACGCCAGGCCGGCGCGAGGGGCGCGTTGCGTGCGACTTCTCGGCATGGATGCCGATCGGATGGGCAGGCGATAACAGCGGGAGACATAGGCCAACAATGAGACCGAGCAGCATCCGGTGGCGGCGCGACAATCGCCTCGGCACAGTGCGACTTCCTTATCTAGACCTAAAGCAACACCAAGGTAGAATCTAGATGCCGTGCCGGGCTGATCACACGGGTATACCTTGGCTCGGGCTTAGAGGGGACGTCTGACACCAATGTACCCGGTCTGTCACATCGCCGCATGTCTCGATGTGGACATGTGCGCGACCCTGTCGGGCGGACGGCGGCACCATCGGCAAGTGAAACTCGTTCAGTACGTCCTACGCCGCAACCGCCCGCAGCGTACCTCATCGTACACGTGCGCTTATCCGCTCGCCCTAGCGCGCGGTGGCGCAGGTCGCCTGACCGTGCAGCACCCCCTGGCCCAGGTCGATCGTCGCGCCGTCGGCGCTGATCGTTCCGCTCAACGTCGTATCGACCATGCCCGGCGCGCTGAGCGTCAACGTCACCGTGGGGCCGGCGATCGTTCCGCTCAGCGTGTACGTCGTCCCGGCCAGCGTCAGGCTCCCGCCGAGTGTGGTCCCGTTCTGGGTCAGGGTTGCCGGCCCGGACCCGGAGCCGATCAGCGCGGTCGCGGCGGCCGTGAAGGTCCAGGCACCGCCCACGACCCACCTGGAGCACCCCGGCGACGCCCCGCTCGCCGGCGTCAGCGACGCGGGGACCGTGGTAGCCGTGGGCGGTGCTGGAGCCGCGGTCGCGTCCGGCGTGGGCGGCGGAGTGTCCCGTGGCGGTGAGGCGGGGACTGCAGTCGCCGTGGCGGGCGCGGCCTGTTGTACGTGCCGCGGCAACACGACAATGTACCCGCCGTTCCCGACGGCGACGCAGAAGCGTGGCCCGTGGCAGGCCACGCCATTGAGTGCGCGGCCCGTGTCCCCGACATCGGTCCAGCTCCGCCCCCCGTCGCGCGTCTGGATCGCCGTCCCAGCCGGCCCCACGGCGACGCAGGTTTGGGCCGCGGGGCAGGCGACGGCGGAAAGGCCCAGGCCCCAGGCTCGCCAGGGCATGCCCGCGGCGGCCGCCGCGCTCGCGTCCATCCAATCGCGGCCTCCGTCGCGCGTCATCAGGACGATGCCGGAGAGGCGCTGGCCGAGGAAAGACAGGCCCACCGCCACGCACACGTCCGGGGTGGCGCAGGAGATCCCGGTCAGCGGCACGCTGCGATCGGCCACTGGGTCGCGCTGTCGGGTCCAGGTGCGCCCCCCGTCGTGCGAGGCGAGGATGGCGCCGTAGTTCCCGGCAGCATAACAGACATGGGCGCTGGGACACGCGACCGCGTTCAGGGCGTAGGCCGTCCCATCGAGGGGCGTATGCGGGGCTGTCCAGCGGCGGCCGCCCGTCGTCGTGACCAACAGGCGGTGGACCAGCGCGGTGTAGCGATCCGGCGCGTTGCCGGCGGCGACGCACAGCAGGGCCGTCGGGCAGGCTACGCGGATGAGCGGCTGGGGACTCGTGGGCGTGTGCGGGTCGGCCCAGTGCGCCCCGCCGTCCGTGGTCCGGACCGTGGTCTCGGCGAAGCCGACGGCGAGGCAGGTGGACGCGCTGGCGCAGGCGATGCCACGCAGGCCCCAGGGGGTACCGGGAGCCTGTGCGCGCCAGCTGCGCCCCCCGTCGGTGGTCTTGAGGATGGCCGGGTGGGTCTGCGTGCCCGCGAAGCCGACGGCGTAACAGGTGGCCGGACCGGGGCAGGTCACGTCCAGGAGATCGGGGAGATACGGCGAGGCGGAGGACTGCCGGAGCCCGGCGGTGGCCCCACTGGACGCCTGAGACGTTGCTGCGTACGCGCGCGTTGTCGCGGGACCAGCACTGGCGATGGCGACGGCGCACGGGACGAGGAGGCTCAAGGCGCGACGGGTGAGGGGAGGGAGTTGGTGCATGGACGTTCTTTCTAGCTGGATATGATGACGCTCTTGCCCTGTCCTGATGCGAGACGGGACGCCGAGGCGGGACCGAGGGACAACGATCACCGCCCGTGCTATTGTGTGGGCGTCGGGTTCAGTCGGCGCCGGGGGTGGTACCGCCGGTCGAGGTGCCGCCGTCGCTTTTGCGCAGGATGTGCAGGCGGCGCGGCCCGCTGCGACTAGCGGGCCGCTTAGACACGATGTGGGCGGTGGTCGGTCTGGCGTGCGCCGCGCCCATTGGCGTGGCGGCCCGAACCGCCGTCACCCCCACGATGCTGCCGAGGATGTGCCGTGTCATTGGTGTGCTCCTTCGCTTACTCCCTGTCGTGGCGCCCTCATGGGCGCTGCACCTATTGTAGGCCAGGGCCGGCCGCCCGGCCAGGCACGATCGGCACTTCTACCCGGCAAGATTAGTGGCACGATTGACGTTTCGTG
>Ga0070740_10002815_pt1 | contig 19491 bp, 11 predicted proteins | sample Coa_R2_FD_67286 | JGI IMG/M metagenome (GOLD analysis project Ga0070740, IMG submission 67286) | Surface soil microbial communities from Centralia Pennsylvania, which are recovering from an underground coalmine fire - Coalmine... | ecosystem: Environmental > Terrestrial > Soil > Unclassified ...
TGCCGGGAGCGCGGGCATCCTGCCCGCATTGCTTGCGAAGCAAGCACAGACTTTTCCGTTACCTGAAGCGGTCGAGCTTTAGCGAAGTTGTTTTCGCGCCTGCGGCGCTCAATGCGGGCAGGATGCCCGCGCTCCCGGCGTTCGCGCCGCTGTGTTAAGATTCGTACCGCCTCGCTGCTGCCTGTTTTTCCGATTATGTCCGCTCGTGCGCGCCACTGTCCACGCGAGTGACGGCGTCTTCAGTTTTATGTCAGCCGCTGCACAAACCGAAACCAGCCTGACCGCCGCAACCACGGCGCGCGCAGTCTCGCTGCGCTGGATCATCGGCGCGCGCGATGACATGGTGTGGTTCATCGGTTCCGTCGTGACGAGCTACGCGCTCTTTGCGCTCTACGTCGCAGGGCTAGTGCCGCTCGTTCCGATGGTGGTCGCGTGGGCGGTGCTGGTTGACGCGCCGCACGTCTTCGCGACGTTTTCGCGCACATACTTCGACCGCGAGGAGCGGCGCACGCGCGGTCGCCTGCTCTGGTGGTCGCTCCTGTTCTTCGCGGTCGGGCCGCTGGCAGTCGTCGCCGGGGCGGGTTTCGTCTTCTTCTTCGTCGCGGCGCTGTGGGCCTACTACCACCTCGTCAAGCAGCACTACGGCTTCATGGTTCTTTACAAGAAGAAGAACGAAGACCTCGCCGCGACGGACAACTTCCTCGACCGCGCGTTCCTTCTGCTCGCCTTCACGTACCCGTTCGTCTTCTTCGTCGCGCGCGACGAGGAGGCTTTGAAGCGCGTGCCCGTCGCGCTGCACTCGTGGCTCGGCGGGTTGGAGAGCGTCCTGCTCATCGCGACAATCGTCGCCGCGGTCGCGTGGCTCGCGCGCCAGTTTCAGCGCGCCTTCACGGGGCGTCCGCTCGACGTGCCGAAGTACCTTCTGCTCGCCGCGGCGATCCCGATGCACTGGGTCGTTTTGATGACGCCGATGCCGCACAAGCCGATTGCGATTGTGGCGATGCTGACGATCTATCACAACTTCCAGTATCACCGGCTCGTCTGGTTCCACAATCGCAAGTACACGCGCGAGGCCGAGTGCCGCGAGCGACACGGCCCGGCGGAGTTCATCAGCCGCAGGCTTCTACACTACGTCGTCCTCGGACTCGTCTTCGGCGTCTGGTATCAGGTGCCGCGGCAGTACGTCAACTACGGCGCGGATCAGGAGTCGTTCCTGACGCAACTAGCTTCGGGCTTCCTCTGGGGCTACGCGCTGCTTCACTACTATCTCGACTCGAAAATCTGGCGCGTGCGCCGCGACCCTTCGGTCGGCAGGGCGCTGAAGCTTTAGGCCGTCGGGCGCGACGGCGAAACCGTGTCGCCGGCAGACGCAAAAGGGGCCGCGCGCATTCTCGCACGCGGCCCCCTTCGTCCGTCATGAGTCGGGTCTTACTTGTTGTTGTTCTTGTTCGTGTCGGCCACGGACTTGAGCGCCTGGAACGTAGGCGGCCACAGGCCGACGAAGATCGCCGCCGACTTCTTGCCCGCGAAAAAGAGCGCGAGCGACCCGCCGATGGAGGCCAGCGTCAGGATGTGGAACAGGCTGACGCCCGTCGAACTCTTGGTCGCCTCGTCAACCGTGCGCAACGTGGACTCGACCACGTCGCTGCCGCCGGAGGTCATCGAGGTCGTCCCCGCGCCGCCGCTCCCGGTGCTGCCCTGAGTCATTTTTGAAGCTGCTGTTGCCATTCGTTGCATTTCCCCCTTTGATTATCCTTTGTCTAAATCTTCCCCGCCGGTGTCGGCGCGCGCTTTCAGCAGCGCGACCCCGAAGAGGAGTGCCAGCGATGCGCCGGCTATGAGCCAGCCGCGCATGCGCCCCGTTTGCTTTCGGGCCGTTTGTTGCGACATCGGGAGACGAGAAGCTAGTCGTGTGCCACGGCCTCGCACCAAGCGGCGGTGACGCGGTGGCGGTAATCAAAGAGGCGGCGCAGGCGTGGGGTCACGAGCAGCGGCGCGAGCAGTCGCCCGGCGGGGCCGGCGGGCGGCTCGAATTCGATCTCGTCGCGAAGCAGCGAACCGTTTTCGTGCGGCTCGACGACGTGCCGGTGACGCCAGCGTCGGAAGGGGCCTGACACCTGCACGTCCTCGAAAGATCGAGGCGGGTCGTAGGCCGTGTGCTCGGCGACCCAGCGCACGGGGACGAGTCCGAACAGGCGCGTCTCGACGACCGCGCGCTCGCCGACGCGCAGACTCGCCGCGGGCTTGACGACACGCGCGCTCTCCCACTCCGGCGTCAGCCGCGCGAGCGCGTCCGGCAACTCGTGGAAGGCGAAGACGCGTTCGGGCGGCGCGCGGATGAAGCTCTCTTTGACGAATCTCATCGCTTGACTCGGCGCACGGCGCGGAAGCATTCTTGAGACCGTTCCCCGCCGAAAGGATTTAAAGCATGAAGACGACCGACACGCAAACCCTGGCGCACGCGTCTGAGCCGCGCGCCGCCGCGCGCCCGCGCTCGCTCGCCGCGCTCGCCGAAAGGGTCTCGAATTTGAAAAGGCGACCGGAGCTTGAAGAAGTCAACGCGTGGCTGCGCGAGGCCGAGGGCGGCCACGAAGAGCTTCGCCCGCACGTCGGCTTCAAGGAAGGAACATACGCGCGCCACCGCGTCGCGGGCGGCGAGCACGCCGAGCTGCTCGTGCTCTGCTGGCTGCCGGGACAGCGCACGCCCATTCACGACCACGACGGCTCGTTCGGCGCGGTGAGAGTCCTGCAAGGCGTGATGTGGGAGACGCTGTTCGAGATGGGCGAGCAAAGCGGCCTCGCCTACAAGTCGGCGCGCGAGTGGACTGCGGGCAGCGTCACCGGCGCAGACATCCCCGACATACACCAGCTCGGCAACCCCGAAGTGAGCGGCCAGAACCTCGTCACGCTCCACCTCTACGCGCCGCCGCTCAAGAGCCTCAACGTCTATAAGGTCGGTCGCCGCGACTCCACCAGCACGCTCTGGATGAGTTCGTGGAATCCGACGATTTAAGGCAAAGGAAAAAGGAAAAAGAGAAGACAAAGAAAGGCGCGGCCCTCTTCCGTTAGAGATGAGCGCCGCGCTGTTCTCTGTTCGCCTTCTTTTGCCTTTAGCCTTTTTACTTTTGCCTTCCTCACCCTTCGCCGTATGCTTCGACGAGCTTGCGGAAGTGGTAGCCCATCGCGGCGAGGCGCATTGACATGGCGAACTTTTCGCGGTGCTCGGCGACGGCCTTCGTGAAGAAGCGCCAGAACTCTTTGCGCTCGCGGTCGAGGATGCCGAGTTTGACCGTGATGCGCGCGACCGCCGCCGCGCCGGTGAAGAGGTTGTGCTTGTTCGGCGAAGGCCCGTCCACGGGCACGCGGCGCAGGCATTCGAGCGCGCGCTGGTAGTACTCGCCGGAGTTATAGACCGTCCGCATGATCGCCTTGTAGCCTTCGACGAGCCGCGCCGCGTCCATCTTCGGGACGAAGTTCAAAGTGCAGCTCGTGTTCTCGCCGGAGCTTTCGGCGAGCAGTCGCCCTTCCTTTTTAAGACGACGCCAGAGCTGTGTGTCCGGCAGCGCCGTCAGCAGCCCGACCATCGCGAGCGGAATCGCGCTCTCGCGGATGAATCTTATCTGGCGGTCGAAGATGTCTTCGGGGTCGTGGTCGAAGCCGACGATGAAGCCGGCCATCACCTCCATCCCGTAGGACTGAATCTTTCGCACCGAGTCGAGCATGTCGCCGCGCGTGTTCTGCCCCTTCTGCGCCTCCTTCAGACTCTCCACGACCGGCGTCTCGATGCCGAGGAAGACGCGGCGGAAGTTCGCGCGGCGCATCTCTTCCAGAAGCGGCTCGTCGTCGGCGAGGTTGACGCTCGCCTCCGTCAGGAACTCGAAGGGCTTGCCGTTCCGCGCCTGCCACTCGGCGAGCGCGGGCAGGAGTTTCCGAACGTTCTTCTTGTTGCCGATGAAGTTGTCGTCAACGATGAAGACCGTGCCGCGCCAGCCCGCGCGCCGCAGCGTGTCCAGTTCCGAGAGCATCTGCTGGTTCGACTTGGTGCGCGGCACGCGCCCGTAGATTTCGATGATGTCGCAGAACTCGCAGTTGAACGGGCAGCCGCGCGAATACTGAACGCTCATCGCGCTGTAACGCTTCGTGTCCGCGATGCTGAAATCCGGCGCGGGCGCGAGCGAGAGCGGCGGGCGCTCCGTCGCCTCGTAGATGCGACGGGCCGTGCCACGCTCCAAGTCCTTCACGAATTCGGGCAGGGTGGTTTCGGCCTCGCCGATGAAGACGTGGTCGGCGTCGGGCACTTGTTCCGCGCTCGTCGAAACGTACGGGCCGCCGACGACGACGCGCTTGCCGAGCGCCTTGCAGCGCGCGATCACGTCGGCGAGCGAATCCTTCTGCACGATCATCGCCGTGCAGAAGACCATGTCGGCCCACTCGATGTCGGAAGACTTCAGGCGGCGCACGTTCAGGTCAACGAGCCGCTTCTCCCACGCGGCGGGCAGGAGCGCTGAGACCGTCAGCAGGCCGAGCGGCGGGAACGCCGAGCGCTTGCCCTCGAAGGGGAGCGCGTGCCGGAAGCTCCAGTACGTGTCCGGGTACTCAGGGTTGATCAGCAGAATCTTCATCAATCTCTTCCTCGAACCTTCGGCCAGTCGTCGGCGACTTCAGCGGCGCGGCTCAGGTATAAAAGTCCCTCTCGGTACGAACGCCCGCCCACACGTTTCGGGGGAAGCTTCCTGCGCGCGGCGCGGGCAAAGAACCGTGCGGCTCGGCTAAAAATTCGGGGGCTTGTACTGCTCGCCTTCGAGTATAACAGTTATGTGCGCGAGGTCACGTCAAATTCGTCGCGGCGTGTTGCGCGAGACTTAAGAGTTTGTTTCAAAGCTGCCGCGCCGTCAGTCCTCGTCGTGCTCGTCGCCGTTGTAGTGGAGGCGGACTGGCTCGTCGTCAACGACGGTTTCGAGGTGGACGGGGCGGCCCCAGAGCGTGTGGACGTGTTCGAGGACGCGGCGCGCGTAGTTCATGTCGAGTTCCGCGCCCTCGAACTGGTGCTTCAGGTAAAGCTCGCGGTTGCCGTTGTAGTCGCCGTCGGCCACGACGATGTAGGGGAAGCCGAAGTTCGTCATGTTCGAGACGAGCTGGTCGCGCACGCGCTCCCAACGCTTCTCCGTCACCGTCCACTCTTCTTCGTCAACCAGCTCATAGACGAACAGGTCAAGCTCCTCGCACAACTCTTCGGTCAGGTAGTTGCGGAGGAACGACACGTCGTTCTCCGTCTCGCGAACCTCGAAGAGTTTCGCGCGCCCCTCGCCGCCCACACGACCGAACTTCTCGCGTTCCTCCTGAGTTGGATTGTCCCAGCGCCTTTCGATGTCTTCGAGGATTTTGTAGCCGAGGTAGTACGGGTTCAGTTGCCCCTTGTGCGGCGAGACCACGCTCGAATGAAGCTCCGCGAACTCGACGTGCTCCTCGTCCGTCAGATCAAGCTCGCGCATGATGCGCGAGTGCCAATACGACGCCCAGCCTTCATTTAATGTCTTCGTCTGCATCTGCGGGACGAAGTATTCCATCTCCTCGTGAACCATCGCCAACACGTCGCGCTGCCAGTCGGCAAGCGAGGGCGAGTTGCGCATGATGTAATAGACGATGTCTTTTTCGGGGAGTCGGTCGCCGCGCGGGCGTTCGTCCTCTTCGCGCGAGGATTCGTCTTCGGGGGGCTTGCCGATGTTCCAGAGGTCGTCGTAGCGGCCCGGCTTCGGCTCCGACTTTTTGCGCGCGGCGGCGTCGCGCTCCGGCTCTTCGCGGCGGATGAAGAAGTTGGGGTCAATGTGCTCCTCGATGGAGAGGACGGCGTCGAGCAGGCGCTCGACGGTCTTGCGCCCGTACCTGAACTCGTACTCGGCCATGCGCCCGGCGTGCGTCGAGACGGTCTCGACCATGCGACGGTTGGTGCGCGAGAAGTAGGCGTTATGTTTGAAGAAGTCCACGTGGCCGAGGACGTGCGCCATGACGAGCTTGTTCTGGACGGGGCTGTTCGTTTCGAGCAGGAAGCCGTAGGACGGGTTCGTGTTGATGACGACCTCGTAGATTTTCGACAGCCCGAAGTCGTACATCGTCTTCATCCGGTGGTAGGCCTTGCCGAAAGTCCAGTGCGAGTAGCGACCGGGCAGCGCGTAGGAGCCGATCTCGTACATGACGGTCGCGGGCACGACCTCGAAGCGCACGGGGTACGGGTCGAGTCCGAACCCGCGCGCCACCTCCCAAATCTGTTCGAGCGCCTTTTCGAGTTCGCCGATCTCGCGGTCTTCCATGAGGGTATTGTAAATGATGAATGCGGAATGATGAATGATGAATGAGAGGCGAGATGGCTTCCATTCATCATTCCGCATTCATCATTTCTTCTCCTTCGCTTTCCGCTTCAGCTTCTCGATGGCGTCGCGGACGGCGTCCGCCTGCGGCGAGTGCGGGTTTTCTTTGAGGTAGGTTTCGAGTTGGGAGACGGCCTTCGAGAACTCGCCGGTCTGCTCGTACACGTTCGCGAGATAGACGCGGGCGAGCGCGGGCTTCGAGAGTTCGAGCGAGCGCAGGAGGTGTTCTTCGGCGGATTTGTAGTCGCCCGTCATCATCTCGGCGTAGCCGAGCGAGAGGTAGGGAGCGGGCAGGCTCTTGTCAACCTCGATGACGCCGCGGAGCATCTTGATGCCCTCGTCGTAGCGCCGCTCGCTGACGAGCGTGACGCCGATGCCGACGTAAGGCTCGGCGCGGTCGGGCTTGATTTCGCCGGCGCGGCTGTAGGCCGCGAGCGCCTCGTCGTAGCGCTGGAGTTTGGAGAGTTGTTCGGCGAGCGCGAGGTTCGCGGCGTAGAAGCGCGCGTAGTCTGCGACCGCCTCGGCGAAGAGTTTGGCGGCCTGTTCGGGCTTGTTGTCGGCGGCGGTCTTCAGGCCCTGTTTGTATTTTTCTTTCGCGGCGTCGGGAACGCCCGGGTCAATCTCTTCGGCGGCGACCGTTCCGGCGGGCGGCGTCGCGCCCCCGTCCTTCGGCCTGAGTTGGATGTTCTGCGTGAGCGTCTGCGCGCCGCCGAAGGTGCCGACCTCGACGTTGACCGTCGTCGTCTCGAACGTCTGGCCGTCGCCCTCGGCGGTGAGCTGGTACGAGCCGGGGCGCAGGCCGGAGAAGTGGAAGCGACCGCTGATGTCCGTGAAGGTCTCGTAGATGGGCCGGCCCGCCTCGGTGAGCGTGACGCGGACGGACTGCGCGGGCTGCGCGCCCGAAGGGAGCACGACTCGGCCTTCGAGCGAGTTGATGCCCTGCGACTGCGCCCGCGCCGCGGCGCAAAGCAGCGCGAGCGACGCGAAAGTGATTCGGATGAGAAGCCGCCTGAGACTCAACGCCGCCCTCCGCCTTTGCCCTGCTCTATAACAGAAGCGCGCGCACGTACTCAAGTTCGAGAGCATTCGCTGCAAGTAAAAAGGCGGGGCGCTCGTTTGCGCGAGCGCCCCGGAAGGTTGAAAGTCGAAGGCCGAAACGCGCCGGCTTTAGAAGCTGAAGCGCGCGCCTAGCTGCGCCTGGAACGGGATGCCGAGCGGCTCGGAGAATCCCGTCGCGCCGAAGAAGTTGATCGGCTTGCCGAAGTCCGGCTCGCCCTGCACGTTCTGGAACTCGCGACCGAAGTTCGCGGTGTTGAAGACGTTGAAGGCCTCGAAGAAGAGGCCGAGTTTTTTATTCTCGCCCCAGTTGAAGAACTTCGAGACGCGCAGGTTCAACTGCGAGAAGCTGTCGCCCTTCATCGTGTTCGGCGGCAGGCTGTGCTGGTCGTTGCCGTCGCGCGAGGCGCGGTTCTCCAGCGTCACGCCGTCGCGGTTGATGTCGCAGACGCAGTCGGGGAAGACGCTCCAGCGGCGCGGCGAAGAGGCCTGGAAGATGGGCGCGAACTGGAAGCCCCACTTCAGGTCGAAGATGCCCGAGACGACGAAGCGGTGCCGCTCGTCGGCGTCGGTCGGGCCGAAGTCGGCTGCCGGGTCGAACTTGAAGAACTGGTTCTGCGCGACGTTGCCGAAGTCGCCGGCCTGGCCGAACCAGGCGCGCGCCTTCGACAGCGTGTAGTGCGCGTTCAGTTGGTAGTGGTTCGCGTAGCGGCGGCGGAACGAGACCGTGAAGCCGTCGTAGCGCGAGCGACCGTCGGACTGCGCGACGGTGATGCGCGCGAACGGCGAAGGCGTGCCGAGCGCCGCGGTCAACTCCGCCGCGTGCGCCGCGAACTGCGCCGCCAGGATGCGCGGCGGGTTCGGGTCGGTGCGCTGCGCGTTGATGAGCGGCCCGATGCGCGGGTTGATGTCGAGCGACGTGAACTCGTGCAGGCCGAGGATGTGGACGAAGTCGAACTCAATCGCCATGTTCTTGCCGAGTTCCTGCGCGTAGCCCATATTCCACTGCTCGGAGTAGGGCGACTCGAAGAACGGGTCGAGCATGCGTCCGCGCGTGCCCGGCAGCGGGTTGACGAGCGGGCGCGGGACGGAGGGCGGCGACGAGGCGAGGCTCAGGCCGTCGTTGTCGTTGATGAACGTGGCGTAAATCTCCGGGTTCGCCTGCTGGACGGCGAAGAGCGGCACGTTCAGGAACGACTGGTCGTAATAGACCCCGAAGCCGCCGCGCAGAACCGAGCGGGCGTTGCCCTTCAAGTCCCACGCGAAGCCGAGTCGCGGCGAGTAGTTGTTCTTGTCGTCCTGCGGGGTGCGCTGCGCCCACGGGCTGCCGATGATCTTCAGCGCGATGAAGGCGCGGTTCTGCGCCGCGTGCGCGGCGTCAACGAAGCCGAGGTCAACGTCGTAGCGCAGGCCCATGTTGAGCGTGAAGCGCGGCGTGACCTTCCAGTCGTCCTGCACGTACCAGGCGAACTGCTTCGCGCCGCCGCGCAGGTCGAACGACGGGTCGCCGCCCGACAGAAGAATGTCGGCGACGGTGCCCGGCGTGTTCAATCCCTGCGGGAACGCGACCGGGTTGGAGAGAATGTCGGCCACGTCGAACTGGAAGTCGTATTCGGGCGCGGAGTTGAAGGCGAAGATGCCGCCGAGGGTCGGCTCCCAGACGAAGTCGCCGCCGAACTTGAAGCCGTGGTTGCCGCGGTTGTAAGTCAGGTCGTCGCGGAACTGGTGCTTCTTCTGGAGCGTCTGCTGCGGGACGTTGCCGTTGCGCCCGACGACGAGTCCGTCGGGGAACGTCAGGTTCGGCAGGTCGGTGGTCGCCAGAATCTGGTTGTCGAAGGTCGAGAACTGGTAGGTGAACTGGTTGACTGTGCGCGTGTTCACCGCCCACGTCTCGTTGGCGAGGAAGCTGTAGAGCTTGTTCAGCGTCTTGTTGCCGCCCGACAGGTCGGTCAGGACGATCAGGAAGCCCGCCTGGTCGTTGAGCGCGTTGTTGTTCTGCCCGGCGAAGCGCGTGACGAGCGTGTGCTTCTTGTTGATGTTGAAGTCGCCCTTGACGGTGTACTGCGTGTCGTTGAAGGGCTGCGGGAAGAACTCCACGGCCTTGTAGCCGAACGGCTCGAGGAGCGATATTTCGGCGCGCGTCGAGCTGGGGACGATGGAGTTGCCGCGCTCGCGCGTGTGCTCGACCGTGCCGAAGAAGAAGGCCTTGTCCTTCTTGATCGGGCCGCCGATTGAGCCGCCGAACTGCTGTCGGCTGAAGGGCGGCTTGACGGCGTCCGCCGAGTTCGGGAACAGCCCCGGATTCGCCTTCGCGAGCAGCGCCGGCGCGTTCGCGTTCAGCTTGTCGCTGCGGAAGAAGCCGAAGATCGAGCCGTGCAGGTCGTTCGTGCCCGACTTCGTGATGACCGACAGGAGCGCGCCGCCCGAACGACCGTTCGCGGCGGAGAAGCGCTGCGTCGAGAGCGCGAACTCCTGTATGCCCTCCATCGAGAAGTTCTGAAGGATGCCGCCGACGGCGTTGTCCTTGTTGTCGCCGCCGTCAACGGTGATGTTCAGGTTGCGGCCCGTCGAGCCGCCGATGGAGAACGTGCCGACGCGCGACTTCGTCGGGTCGAACGAAGGCGCGAGCGTCGCGCCCGGAATCAGGATGGCGAGCGAGGCGAACGAGCGCCCGTTGACCGGCAGGTTCTCAAGCCGCCGCTGGTCAACGACGCCGGAAACGTCCGTCTTCGTCGTCTCGACCAGCGCCTGGTTCTCAGCCGTCACGTTGACGGTCTCCGTCACCGCGCCGACCTTCAGGCTGGGGTTGACCGTCGTGCGCTCCAGCACGTTGACCGTGACGTTGTCGTTCAGGTACTTCGAGAAGCCCGCCGCCTCGACCGTAACGCTGTAGGTTCCGGGCGGGAGCTGCGTGATCTCATAGACGCCTTCGCTGCTGGTCTTGGCCTCGCGCGAGGCGTTCGTCCCCTTGTTCGTCGCGCGGACGATGGCGTTCGCCACGACTTCGCCCTTCTCGTTCTCGACGACGCCGGTGATGACCCCCGAGTTGGCCGTCTGCGCGAAGGCGGACGACGTGGGGATAATCGCGGACGCCGTCAGCAGGACGGCTGCGAGGACGGAAGAGACCGCCCTTTTCACTTTACCGCTACTCATCGAAAGACCTCCTCTCGGATGGTTGAAAAAAGTTCGGCGGCGCGACGGCCCGGCGGGTCTCCGGGTCTCGACGCGCCTCGGCGCGCTCGCGCCGGCGACTGCTTCATGACTGCTCTGCCCGGCGCGTCTCGAATTTCGTGAATGGCTCGACCGACGCCGGCATTGGGGCTTGCTGACCGCTTGATCGAAGGACTTTGTAGGAACTGCTCGCGGCGCTCGTGTCTGCCTGGGAGCGACCGCCGTGGACTCGCTTAAAAAAGCTGGCGTGCGAAAAGCATCTGGCTGTAAATATCGCTTGCCGTTGTAAGAGGCAAGGCCCATTCCAACTGCCGGGCGAGAAGGCTAAAGGCTGAAATGTCTGGGTTTCACAAAGGGTCTCTCTGCCGACCGGCGCGCGAGAATCAGAATTGTAAATGAATTTATCTGAATTTTATCCATTTTTTTGAAAGAGAGTGGCGGGCGGCTCATCTCTGGTTTTCGCCCGAAGGGGGCGGATGGCGAGGAGGAGAGTAGCTTCGAGCAAGCTTCGATGCCGCGTCCGGTGAACCTTCGACGCGCCAGGCTCAAAGGCTTTTCCCGCGAGAGGCGATTTAGTATCAGCCCGGTTCCACCGAAAATCACAAGACTTCTTCATTATTTTGAATCGCGCCGGCCACCGCGCACGGAGTTTCGTCAAGAAATCCGCGGGGAAAATCGCTTTTCACCCTCTGGAATATTTCTTGCGAGCTTGCAAAGCAGAGCCGCCCACTCCCCAATCGTTGAAGACCAGTACTGCCTCTGGCCCGACCAGCTTTGAAAGCCAACACCTAAGGAGGTACTGACATGGCATCCTTCGTGCAGACAGTCCCCCGCACCCTCGCATCCATTTTCATGTTCGGAATTCTGTTCGCCGTGACGGCGACGGCGCAGGTGACAACGGGCAACATCACGGGACACGTCGCGGACGCGCAGGGCAACGTCGTGCCCAACGCGTCCGTGACGGCGCGCAACAAGGCGACATCCATTTCGCGCACCACGACGACGAACGAGGCGGGCGAGTACACACTCGCAGACCTTCCGGCGGGGACTTACGAGGTGACGGTCGAGGCCAAGGGCTTCAGCAAGGCGCAGCTCTCGACGCTGGAGCTGAACGTCGGCGCGACCGTGACGCAGAACTTCGGACTCAAGCCCGGCGAGATAACCGAGACCGTGCAGGTCACGTCCGACACGAGCGCGCTCGTGCAGACGACCACCTCCGAGCTTGGGCGCAACGTCACGCCGCTCGAAGTGCGCGAGCTGCCGCTGATCAACCGCACGTTCGCCAGCCTCGCCATCGTCGCGCCCGAAGCGCGCCCCGTCGGCAGCTTCGACCCGACGAAGACGCGCGTCGGCAACATCGGCTTCAACGGCGGCGACGGTCGCCAGATTGACGTGAACGTGGACGGGGGCGACGACAAGGACAACGTCGTCGGGAGCCTCCTGCAAAATTTCGCCTACGAGTCGATACAGGAGTTCCAGGTCTTGCAGCACCGCTGGACGGCGGAGAGCGGGCGCTCGGTCGGCGCGGTCGTCAACGTCGTCACCAAGTCCGGCACCAACGACTTTCACGGCTCGCTCTTCGGCACGTACCGCAACCAGTCCTTGCGCGCTCGCGACTTCTTCGAGAAGCAGACCACAGACCCGAAGCCCGACTTCAACCGCGAGGAGTTCGGAGGCTCCGCCGGAGGGCCGATCAAGAAGGACAAGCTCTTCTTCTTCGGCGCGGTCGAGCACTTCCGCGAGCGGCAGAACCTTCTCGTTGACCCGGCGCTGCTGCCGCAGATCGCGGCCATCCCCGGCGTGACCGCATCGCCGACGATCCCGACGCCTTACGACGACACGCTGGTCTCGGCGAAGATTGACCACCGCATCAGCGACCGGCAGTCGATGTTCTACCGCTTCTCTTTCCAGAAGAACAGCTCGCCCAACGACCAGGTTGACCCGGCGCAGCCTTCGGATTTGACGGGCGGAAACACCAACAACAACAAGCTCTACAGCCTCGTCGCCAACCACACCTACACCTTCAGCCCGACGACGCTCAACCAGTTCACGTTCCAGTTCCAGCGCTTCCAGAACGACATCCTCGGCGTGACGACGAACCCGAACCTGACCTTCCCCACGGTGCAGTCGGGCGCGAACGTCAACGTCCCGCAGGAGACCATCGAGCGCAAGTTCCAGTTCCGCGACGACATCTCCTTCCAGCACGGCAACCACAGCCTGAAGGCCGGCGTCAACTACATCAACACGAAGCTCTCCGGCTTCTTCTTCTTCGGCGCGGACGGCTACCAGGTGATCTTCTTCGACAACCCGCTGACGATTAGAAACAACCTGAACGGCAAGTACCCGCAAGGCTTCGCCACGCCCGGCGCGGTCAACGAGATCACGTTCAGCACCGGCGCGGGCGACACGAGCCAGCCGCCGTTCCACCAGCTCGCGACCTACATCCAGGACGACTACAAGGTCAAGCGCAACCTGACGCTCAACCTCGGCCTGCGCTGGGACGCGAACATTGACCTGCTCGTGCCGCAGACCAACAACCGCACGATGCAGATTCTCGGCCAGCTCAACGACCCGCGCGCGAAGGCCATCGCGGGCAGCGCCGACGCCCTCGCGCGCCGCACGCCGAGCTGGCGCGAGTTCCAGCCGCGCGTCGGCTTCGCCTGGGACGTGCGCGGCGACGGGCGCACGGTCGTCCGCGGCGGCTACGGAATCTTCTTCGACCAGCTCTTCCAGAACCTGACGCTCTTCTCGACGCAGCAGTCGAACCCGACCATCTACCAGACCGTTCTCGACCTCGTGAACAGTGACGTTGGGGTGGGGCAGCTCGCCGCCTTCCGCTTCGGCGTTGACCCGCTGCCCGCGCCGCCCGCCGGGGCCAACGACACCGCGCTCGGCTTCGGCGGCTTCGGGCGCATCAACGACCCGACGCTCACAGACCCCTACGTCGAGAAGTTCTCCATCGGCTTCGAGCGCGACCTCGGCCACGGCTACATCCTTTCGAGCGACTACGTCCACACGCTCGGCATCCACGAGAACCGCGTGCAGAACGTCAACCCGCGCCTCAACTTCTGCAACCCGGCCTTCCCCGGCTCGGTGCCCGCGTCGCCGCTCTGCGTCCGCGGCGCTTCGACGCGCTACTTCGACCCCGCGTTCGTCGCGGCGGGCCTCGGCGCGGGCCGGCTCGAACAGATCAACATGTTCACCTCGACCAACCGCTCGATCTTCGACAGTTGGACGACGACGATCAGGTATCGCGGCCACAGGTCGCTCTACACGGCGAGCTACGTGCTGTCGAATTCGCGCTCGTGGGGCGGCCAGCCCGTCGCCTCCTACAGCGGCAACGGCATCGCCATCACGCCGGAGCAGCAGTTCCGCCCCGAAGAGTTCGGCCCGACGCGCATTGACGAGCGCCACCGCGTCGTCGTCAGCGGCGTCTTCAACGTGCCGTGGGGCATCGAGCTTGCGCCCATCATGCAGTTCGCGACCGCGCGGCCATACTCGGCGCTCGCCGGACTCGACATAGACGGCGACGGGCGCAGCAGCGTTGACCGCATCTGCGCCGGAGTTGATCCGCAGGCCGTGTTGCAGTCGCTCCTGAGCACGGGCGTCGTGCCCGCGGCGGCGCAGGCTCCGGGCTGCGTGCAGTCGCAGGTCAACAACATCCGCGGCGGCTTCGTCGTCGTGGGCGGCCAACTGCAACACCGCAGCGGCAACTACTTCGACACCGACCTGCGCGTGACGAAGATCATCTCCGTCGGCGAGAAGGTGAAGATCAAGCCGTACCTGAACTTCTTCAACATCTTCAACGCGCAGAACCTTTCGTTCTCCGACCGGCTCGGCTTCAGCAAGGCGACCTCGACGGCCACGTTCCTTCAACCCGTCACGCTCTACGGCCCCGGCTTCGGCCCGCCCGTCGGGATGCCGTTCACGCTCCAACTCGGCGCGCGCCTCGACTTCTGAGCAACCGCGCAGGGAAGCGAAAAGGCGCTCGCGTTATTTGACGCGAGCGCCTTTTCAGCGCCTCGGCAACTTTCACTTTAACTCGCCTCGCGACGAAGGCCGCACGGAGTCTCGCCGCTCAGACCTCGACGCCGCGGCGACCGAAGAACTGTTTGAGCGCGGGATACACGTCCTCCTTGTCGTCAATGCGGACGCCGATGAAGCGCTCGCGATTCTTCAGCCGGTCGTTGAAGATCGAGAGCAGCGCGCCTGAGCTTCGGCGGTAGCCGCCCCCGCCCTCCTCACCGATCTCGCCGTAGCCGAAGAGGTTGCACGTCTTGATCATCTCGTCGGCCAGGCGCACCGCCTCCTCGTTGTCCGAGTAGTAGTTGTCGCCGTCCGAGAAGTGGAACGGATAGACGTTCCAGTCGCGCGGGCTGTACCGGTCGCGGATGATGTCGAGCGCGAGTTGATACGCACTTGAGACGACCGTCCCGCCCGACTCGCCCTGCGTGAAGAACTGCTCCTCGGTGACTTCCTTCGCCTCCGTGTGGTGTGAGATGAAGACGATCTCGACGTTGTCGTACTTCGTCCGCAGGAAGCGAACCATCCAGAAGAAGAAGGAGCGCGCGATGTACTTCTTGAACTCGCCCATCGAACCCGAAACGTCCATCAGCGCGAGCACCACCGCGTTCGACTCGTATTTCTTATCTTCCTCCCAAGTCTTGAACCTCAGGTCTTCCTTGCGGACGCCGCCGAAGCGCGCCGCGCCGCCCTCGCGGGCGTTGCGCTTGATGTTCTCCAAAATCATCCGGCGCTTGTCGAGGTTCGAGAAGACGCCGGTGCGGCGGATTTCGTTGAAGCGCGTCGTCTTCGCGGGCACGGCCTTCCTGGCCTTGTCTTCGAGGAAGGGCAGTTGCAGGTCTTCAAAAATCAGCGCGGCCAGCTCGTCAATGTCAACCTCGGCCTCGTAGTAGTCCGCGCCCGCCTCCTGACCCGCCGGCCCCGCGCCGCGGCCCGGCCCCTGTCCCTGCCCCTGGCTCTCGCGCGCGATCACGTCGCCGACACGGGTCTTGCCGTCGCCCGTGCCGACGTGTTTTTTCTTCCGGTGGTCGAAGCGGAACTTGTACTCGTCGAGCGAGCGGATCGGGACTTTCACCGTGCGCTTGCCGTCGGAGAGGATGATCGCCTCGTTCGAGACAATCGAGCCGAGGTTCTTGCGGATTGCGTCTTTGACGCGCTCCTTGTGCCGCTCCTGGTCAATGATGCCCTTGCGCTGCAAAGACCAGTCGTTGCGCTGTATCGTCCCCGAAATCTGCGACTCGCTCGTCATTCCGAACCCTCTTGTTTATTACCGCCGTTGCGCCGCTCGTTTATCAATCGCTCGACGGTGGCGATGAAGGCGTTCAGCCTTTCGTCCGTCTCTTTATGAGCTTCGGCCAGCTTCTCTTGAGTGTCAGTTAGCCTGATGTGTGAATCTACGAGCGCCTCCATCTTCCCCTCAAGATTCCTAACCTCGCCTTCCGCGCCCTCGAACCGCCGGAGCGTCGCGTTTGCCAGGCGTTCGACGATGCTGTCCGTTCTCGTCTGCGCCTCGCCCAACTTCTGAATGTCCACGACGAACTGCGCCTGTTGGCGGACGATGAAGTCAATGTTGCGCTGCGTCTGCTTGGCCCACTGCAACAACTCGCCTTCGCTTTCCGGCTTCGCGTCTTTCTCTTCGCTCATTGTGGGGGACTCCTTTCGACATCAACGTGAGTTCCTAAATCGTTGACGCCCGCGCTCCTCACGGAAGGGCGGGCGTCGCTTGCGTGCCGTTCTTCGCCGCCCCGCGTCAACGCGAGAGCAGCGTGCCGACGTAGGTCAGGAGTTCGTTGGCGCAGACCGGACAGTAGCCGCCGTCTTTGACGAGACGGTCAACGACCTCGTTGATGCGGCGCAGTTGGTCGGGGTCGGGCGTCTTCGCCGAAGTCGTGATCTTCACCACGTCCTTGAGGTCGGCGAAAATCTTCTTCTCGATGGCCTCCTTCAGACGCTCGTGCGAGGTGTACTCGAACGGCTTGCCCTTGCGCGCGTAGGAAGAGATGCGGATGAGAATCTCCTGCCGGAAGGTGTTCTTCGCGTTCTCCGAGATTCCGATCTGCTCCTCGATGGAGCGCATCAGTTGCTCGTCCGGCTCCATCTCCTCCTCGGTGATCGGGTCTTTCATCTTCTCCTTGTTGCAGTAGGCCTCGACGTTGTCGAGGTAGTTGTTGCAGATCGTGCGCGCCATCTCCTCGAACGAATAGACGAAGGCGCGCTGCACCTCGGTCTTCGCCATCTCGTCGTACTCCTTGCGCGCCGACGAGATGAGGTTCAGGTAGCGCTCGCGCTGTTCGGCGTTGATGCCGGTGTGCTGCTCGAAGCCGCTCTTGATCGTGCGGAGCGCGTCAATCGGGTTGATGCAGGTGATGCCGTCGCGCACGAGCGCCGAAGACAGGCGGTTGATGATGTACCGCGGCGAGATGCCGTCCATGCCTTCGCGCAGGGCCTCTTCCTTGAGTTCGCGCACGTCCTTCGACTTGTAGCCTTCCACGTCCTCGCCGTCGTAGAGCTTCATCTTCTTGACGATGTCAACGTTGGCGCGCTTCGGCTCTTCGAGGCGCGTCATGACGGCGAACATCGCCGCGACCTTCAGCGTGTTCGGCGCGATGTGGACGTTGCGGAGGATGTCGGACTGGTTGAGGAGCTTGTCGTAAATCCGCTCCTCCTGCGAGACGCGCAGGTTGTAGGGCACGCGAACCAAGATGATTCGGTCTTGCAGCGCCTCAGACTTCTTGTTGCCCGCGAACGAGACGTATTCGTTCTCGTTCGTGTGCGACATGATGACCTCGTCGGCGTAGATCATCGCGAAGCGGCCCGTCTTGATGTTCTGCTCCTGCGAGAGCGTGAGGAGCGAGTACAGAAACTTCTCGTCAACCTTCAGCATCTCGACGAACTCCATGATGCCGCGGTTGGCGATGTTGAGTTCGCCGTCGAAACGATAAGCGCGCGGGTCACTCTCGACGCCGACCTCGCCGATGGTCGAGAGGTCAATCGAGCCGGTCAGTTCGGTGATGTCCTGGCTGTTGTGGTTGACGAAGCCGTTGGCGCAGAAGGAGTGCGTGCCGGGCACGGTCAGGTCATAGACCTGCGCCTCGCCTTCTTTAATCTCCCGGACTTCGAGCCAGAGAAGGTTGTCGGCCAGCCGTTCACGCAACGTCGCGAGCGACGGAGAAGTCTCGGGCAGCGTACGCTCGCTCGCCCCGATAAGCGCTTGCAGGCGGGAGCGCGTCAGGTTGCGCCCCCATGCGGATTCGGTGGCGTAGCGGTTGAAGCCCGTCAGAGCGCCGCCGCCAGCCGCCGCGACTTCGCGCAGCACTTCGCGCACGACCGTCCGCATCTGCGGGATGGTGTCGAAGTTGGTGCGCCCGCGTTTGGCCGCGAGGCGTTCGGGCGCGTCCGTGCATTTGTCGCGAAGCGAAGGGATGCATCCGAGCAGGTCAACGACCGTGTCGCCCGTGACGACGACCGAGTAGGCGGTGAAGCGGTCTTTGATCCTCTCCTCGTAGCAGGCGGAGACGACGCCGAGGTTGAGCAGTGCGACCTGCACCTGTCGCGCAAGCTCGCACGAGGCGGTGGCGATCTTGAAGCGATTACTCCCAAGACTCTTCCGCGCGCTGATCGTGCCGTCGCCCCAGAACAGCCCTTCGAGGAAGGCGAGGAAGACGGCGCGCGGCGCGGTCATCACGGCGCGCGGGATTCGCTTGTTGGCTGCGCCCCGCGTGACGCCGCAGACCTGTTCGAGCCAGCGGACAAGCTTGACCGAAGAGATTGTGAGCGAGAGCGCGTGTGTGCCTCGCTTCGTATAAATCTTCGGTCGCACCGAGAACAGCCGCTCGCAGGTGTCGAGTATGTCATCAACCACGCGCCGGTCGCCGTTCGTTATCCAGAGCGCCGTGTCGGTGAGCGAGCCTTCGGCGACGACGTAGCCGAGCAGTCGCGCGAGGTCTTCCGTCAACTCGCGCGGCAGCGTCAGGTTATTGTTCTGGCCGCGGCTCGAAGGCCCTTCGTAGATGAACGGAAGCAGCCGCGCCGCGTCGCCGAAGAGGTTCTGCCCGCGTTGCAGCCCGACGAAGTCGCCGGCGCGCAAGTCCCCGAGCTTCACCCACTCGGCCCGGCCCCCGCGCATGACGAGCACGGGGTGCACGAGCGAGCCTTCGATTTCGTAGCCGAGCCGCGTGCGGACGCGCCGCGTCCGGCGCACGCCCCCGTTGTAGAAGTGCGAAGTCCACTCCGCGCCGCGCACGCCACTCACGGCTACGCCGAAGGGGACGAACTCGTTCTCACGCGCGCAGACCTCGCGCTGCAACTCGTCGAAGCGCAGCATACCGCGGTTCGTCAGAAGAATCGTGTCGCCTGTGACGCACTTCGGGTCTGAGGGGGCAAATGTTCCGATGCCGACGCGCTGTTTTTCGGAGAAGACGATGCGGTGGACGCGCACGTCCTCGTGGCGGCCTCCGTAGGCGTGTTCGAGCGCGTAGCGGCACTGCGGGCAGAGGTCGCCTTCGATGTAGATGCCGTAGTGCTTCTCGATCTCGGCGCGTAGCTCCGCGGGGATGAGGTGCAGCGGCTCCTCGTGCATCGGGCAGTCTTTGATGGCATAGACCGCGCCCGCATCGCCCCGCGTCCACGCTTCGAGGCCGCGCTTGAGCATCGTCACGATGGTGGACTTGCCGCCGCCGACCGGCCCCATCAAAAGCAGGATGCGCTTGCGGACTTCGAGGCGCTGCGCCGCCGACTTGAAGTATTCGACGATGCGCGCGATGGGTTCTTCGATGCCGAAGAGTTCCGCGCTGAAGAATTTGTAGCGGGCGATCTCGTCGCGCGTGCCCTCGTTGAGCTTCTCGACGCCCGCGGCGTGGATCATGTCGTTGACGCG
>Ga0070740_10002816_pt1 | contig 19489 bp, 13 predicted proteins | sample Coa_R2_FD_67286 | JGI IMG/M metagenome (GOLD analysis project Ga0070740, IMG submission 67286) | Surface soil microbial communities from Centralia Pennsylvania, which are recovering from an underground coalmine fire - Coalmine... | ecosystem: Environmental > Terrestrial > Soil > Unclassified ...
GCGCAAGATCGCACGCAGCCTGAGCATCGCGCCCGCCGTGCGCTTGATGGTCGAGGCCAATTCCGTCAGGCCCAGGCCCGCGACATCTTCGGCACGAAACAGCGCCCTGACCCCGGCGCTGCGCATGCGCTCGCCGGCGATGCCGAAAAATTCGCACTGGGGGGCGCAGGCGAAGATTTCCCGCACCAGGTCCGCGCCGTGCATATCGCCCGAGGCTTCGCCGGCCACGATCATGATGCGCCGCCGCAGCGCCTGGGGACTCTGGCGGCCAGCATCTTCAAGCGCGGCGGTGTCCTGCGCGCACAGCATCGTCACAACCGCCGGCCCGCCATCGCGGCGACGGCTGCGGGCTGGATTTGCATGTCAGACCGCATTGGCCTTGACCGCAGAACTGATTTGTTCGCACAACTCGACCACGCGCAGCCCATCCATCACGCCGACCTGGGGGCGCATGCGTGTCCGCGCACATCCCACGAAATCACCGATCTCATCGGCCAGCGGATCGCCCTCGCGCACGTCGATCAGCTCGGCGGAAATCGTCGGGTAGGTCTGCCCCGGCGGCGGCGGATCCTTGCGATAAATCTGCACCGTGCGCGCCTCATAATCCAGCGAGATGTAAGCGTCGGGTTGGAAGAAGCGGATTTTGCGCTCGCGGCGCTGCGAGACGCGGCTGGTGACCAGATTGGCAATCATCCCGTCGTCAAACTTAAGCCGTGCGTTGGCAATGTCGATGCGTTCGGTCAGCACCGCCACGCCCACCGCCTCCACGGAGGCCAGCCCGGCGCTGGTGATGTTGAGGATGACGTCGAGGTCGTGCACCATCAGGTCGAAAATCACGTCGACGTCTGTGCCGCGTTCGGTGAACGGGGCCAGGCGATGGCATTCGATGAATTTGGGTCCCTTGATGAAAGGGCGCGAGCGTACCACGGCCGGGTTGAAGCGCTCCAGATGACCCACCGCCAAAACGCGGTCGCAGCCCTGCGCCAGCGCCGCCAGCTCGCGTGCCTGCGCCAGCGTTGCGGTCATCGGCTTTTCCACCAGCACGTCGATACCGGCCGCCAGCAGCCGCGACGCGATTTCAAGGTGCGTCACGGTGGGCGTGGCGATACTGACCACGTCCACCTGACCGGCCAGCGCGCGGTAGTCGGTAAGGGGCTGTGCGGCGGCGGGGCGGGCAACGCGCTCGGCGCGCAGCGCATCGATATCGACCACATGGGTCAGCCTGACGCCGGGCATCGCCGCGTACTTGGCGGCATGCAAGGCGCCCAGGCGGCCGGCGCCGACTACGGCGGCCCTAAGCTGCGGCATAACCGTAGCCGTAAACCGTGACGGCCTGGCCTTCAGCCAGCTCCAGGGTGCGTTGGCGCTCCAGGATCATTGTGCATCCCGCCTCGATACCGAGCACCGCGGCGCCCACTTCGGCGAGCAACTCGATAGTGTTGGGACCGATCGCGGGCCGATCAAAGCGCAGGTCCTGACCGGGCTTGCCCGCCTTGACCACCACCAGGCCGCGGCCGCACAGCGCCGCCGCGCGGCGGATGGCGGCGTCGGTTCCCTCCACCGCTTCGACCGCCGCCACCACCCCGTCGCGCACCGCGACCGCCTGTCCGATGTCATACGGTCCCAGGGCGCGGGTGACGGAAAAGGCCAGCTTCAAATCGTTGAGCTGCGCGGGGCTGGGCGGCGCGCCGGCCATGGTGCCGGGTTCGGCGAGCGCGTTCTCCAGCAGGTAGACCGGGTCGATCACCTCGATACCGTCGGCTTCCAGCTCGCCGGCGACCCCGCGTAACACGGCGTCGTCGCTGAATTTGCCCACCCGCGCCAGCATCGCCAGCGCGCGGCGGTCGGGCGCAAAGGAATCCTTCAGCCGCGCTCGCGAAATCCCCCCCGCCATCGCGGCACGCGTCACCCCCGCCGCTGTGAAGGTCGCGATCAACCGCTCCAGTTCGCCGACTTTGATCCAGGTGATGCGGCTGCACAGCGGCTCAAGGGCAGGATCGGTTTCATTAAGATGGGCCACGGCAATGACTTCGATTTGCCGCCGCCGCGCGGCCTGCGCGACGAGCAGGGGAAAGCTGCCATTGCCCGCGATGATCCCCAGCTTACTCATGGCTGCGTCCGACCACCCCGCGCTGCGAGTTTTGCACAAACTCGATTATCTTGCGCACCTCGGGGATGGCGCCGTCCCGCTCCAGCACTGCGGCAATTGCTTGCTCGCGCAGCAGCTTGGAATAGAACAGGGTGCGGAAGGTGCGCTTGATGGCCGCGGTGGTCTTCGGGTCGAACTGGCGGCGTTGCAGCCCGACCGTGTTGACGCCCACCAGCCGCGCGCGATCGCTGCCGCGGACCATGGCGAAGGGCGGAACGTCCTGGGCGATTTTGCTGCCCGCCGCCAGCATCGCATGCGTGCCGACACGGGTGAATTGATGGACGCCGCACAAGCCGGCCGCCACCACCCAGTCCTCCAGCACACAATGACCGGCCAGCTCGGTGGAATTGGCCAGGATGCAATGGTCGCCGATGATGCAGTCGTGGGCGATGTGCACATAGTTCATCACCAGCACGCCGTTGCCGATGCGGGTCACCATCCCGCCTCCTTCGGTGCCGCGGTGGATGGTGGCAAACTCGCGGATCTTGTTGTCGTCGCCGATTTCCAGGCGCGAGGGCTCACCGCGGTACTTGAGGTCCTGCGGAGCGGCGCCCAATGAAGCAAACTGGAAGATCTGATTGCGCGCCCCGATGGTGGTATGGCCCTCGATGACCGTGTAGGGGCCCACCATCGTATCGGCTCCGATGCGAACCTGCGCGCCGATTACCGCGCCCGGCCCGATCTGCACCCTGGAATCCAGTTCAGCGCGCGGATCGATGATGGCAGTGGGATGAATTCGTCCGCCTATCGGATTTTCTCCTCGACTTCCATCGCCGAGACCTCGGCCTCGGCCGCCAACTCGCCCTCCACCGTTGCCTGCCCATGCATCCGCCACAGCGGCCGATGCTGACGCAAAAGCCGCACCTCCATGCGCAGCTGGTCGCCGGGCACCACGCGGCGGCGAAAGCGCACCTTGTCAAGGCCGGTCAGCATGAAGAAAGGGATGTCCTCGATGCCCAAGATGTGGATGGCCAGCAGCGCCGAGGACTGCGCCAGCGCTTCCAGGATGAGCACCCCGGGCATCACCGGCATTCCGGGGAAATGGCCGTTGAAGAAGGGCTCGTTGTGGGTCACGTTTTTGAGCGTTACCGCGTGGCTGGCGCCAAGCTCCACGACCCGATCCACCATCAGGAACGGATAGCGATGGGGCAGCAGCTTGAGCAGCCCGGCGCCGGACGTGCCGGCATTATCGTTGGGCGAAGGCGGCGCCACGGCTTACCTCGAGATGGTGGAGCGCTTGGAGCTGGAGCGCGGGGGAGCGTCCAGCGCGCCCGCGCTGCCGCGGTAAGAAGCCGGCGTCCCCTGCTCAAGCTTCTCGCCCAGTGAGCCGACTTTGGCGCCGCTGGCGTTATACTCGCGAATCACCTCGTCGGTTATGTCCACTGAGGGGGCGGCCCACAGCAGACTGCCTTTTTCCATGACCATGGTGTAACCGTCGCGTTCACCGACGTTGCGCACCACGTAGGCCAGGTCGCGGATGATGGCGCCAGTGACCTCGTTGTCCTTTTGCTGCAGCTCTTCCTTGGAATCCTTATAGGCGCGTTCAAAGTCGCGCAGCTTACGGGTGTAATCGTCCTGCAGGTTGCGGCGCTCGTCGTCGCGCATCAGCGGCCCCTTGCGGTCGAGCTCGTCCTTAAGCGCCTGGACCTCCTGTTGCTGACGCTGAAGCTTGCTCTGCAGGCGGCTGATTTCGCTGCGGAACTCGCTTTTGGCCTTCTTGCCGGCATTGGAATCGTTCAGCGCCCGCTGCATGTCAACGAAGGCAAGCTTCAATTCGGCGGAAGCCGCCGCAGTGGCCACCAGCGGAAAAAGCGCAACCAGCGCCGCGACCAGACCTAATCGACGCATTTGCTCAGTCATAATCCTCTTCGCGCGCCCGCGCGGGCCTAACCGGCGCCGAGCCCTAATAGTGGTAGATCTTATAGCTGAATCTTCCTGCATCAAGCCAGTTGCCTCTTTTTTTGGACCGTCGCCCGGTTGGATGCCCGGCAAGTCGAGTCTCCCCGATTAACTCGCCGTGCGATCTATTGTCCGCACCGGCAGAGCGCGGATCTTTCCCGCCCTGCTCCCCTCACTCTAATCTCTCCCGCAGGGAGAGAAGTAAAGGAAAGCAGCCATCTTTTATGCACGGTGCAGAACGCACGCATCCAGGATAAAAGCCAAGCGGGTCTTTTTCCCTACCCGCTAGAGGTTGGCACCGGTGCCGAAGATGAAGTCTACCGAGCCGTCCTGCGGACGCGGATTAATCGGCACTCCCAGCGCCAGGCGCAGCGGTCCGAAAGGTGATTTCCAGAATATCCCCGGACCGACTGCACCCTGCAGCTCATAAAGCTTGTCGGTCTCGCTGAGCTTGTAGGCATTGCCGGCATCCATGAACACAAAACCGCGCAGGCCGAAGGAGTCAAGAATCGGGAATTCCAACTGATGATAAAGGATCAACTCCTCGCTGCCTCCCACCGCCTCGAATCCCAGCGATTGACCGAACTGATTAAAGACCTGCACCTCCGGGCCCAGGCTGAAGAACGGGTAGCCGGGCACCGCGTCGGGTCCGAACGGACCGCCAGGGAAGTAGCGCTCCACCAGCGGCAATTCACCGCCAGTGCCGCCGGCCAGATTGGTACCGACGCCGTAGTCGGCGCCGATTCCATAGACAAAATCGCCCCAGGTCGGACTTTTGTAGACGGTGAAGAAGAACCGCGTATGCAGCGAGCCCTTGATGAATTTGTTGGTACCGCCCAACCCGGCCAATTGCAGCGTCAGGCTTTGGACCGATCCGCTGTGCGGGTCAATGGTATTATCTACCGTGAAGCGGCGGATCATGGGCGAGACTTCGGAAGTCTGCGAATAGCCCGCCGATTCCAGGATCTGCTCGGTGGTAAACGGCGCCAGCCCCACGATGCCCACGCTTTCAAAGCGATAGGTCAGACCGGCATCGACATCTGCGAGCGAAAACGGCCCCAGTTTCTTCAGCCCCAATTCCGCCAGCGGGTAGCTGGTGCGCAGGGCAAAACCCAGGGATTTGCGGGTGAAGCTGGGCAGAAACTGTTCCCAGTTATACAAGTCGATGCCCGCCGACAGCGGCATGTCCAAAAACCACGGTTCGGTGTAGCTGATGTTGTAGTTGCGGAACAAAAACCCGATCATCGCGTCAAAGGAGATGCGCTGACCGCCGCCGAAGAGGTTGTTCTCGCCAACGTGAAAGTTGCCGAACAGCGACGATGAGGTGTCGAAGCCGCCCGCCAGCGAGAACGACCCGGTTTGTCCCTCGCGCACCGCCACATCGAGGTTTATCCGATCCGGAGTCCGCCCCGCGGAGGTGCCGATGGCGGTGCTGTCGAAGATGCCCAGTGAGTCCAGACGCGCTTTCGAGACGCGGATGGCGGTGGCTGAGTATGGTTCCTGTTCCTGGATTACCAGCTCACGCCGAATCACCTTGTCGGAGGTCTTGGTGTTGCCGGTGATCTTGATCCGATCGACCAGCACCTGCTGTCCGGGATTGACGTCGAAGGTGACGTTGACCAGATGCTTGTCGGGGTCAACCTGCGTGCGCGGCTCGACGTTGACGAAGGCATAGCCGCGGTCGGAGTAAAAATCCGACAGCGTCAGCACGTCATGCTGCATCGTGGAGGGCTTGAACACCTCGCCGGTCTTAAGCGTCAGGCGGCTGGTCAAATCCTTTTCCGGCACCTTGAGGTCGCCCTGCAGGTCCACCTTGCCGGTATGGAATTGTTCGCCCTCATCCACGTCGAAGCTGATGAGCAGTTTTCCGTTCTGGCGCGTGATGGTTGGTTCCGAGACGTGCGCGTTGAGGTAGCCGTGCTGATAGTACAGCGCGGTGATGCGCTCGCGGTCGTCCTGCAGCTTTTTGGGGTCTAGAATTCCAGTGTCAAAGACGTAGCTTAGAAGGTTGAAGGGGCGGGTTTCCATCACCGCGCGCAACTGCCGCGCGGACAGCACCTTGTTGCCGTGGAACTCGACCTTGCCAATCCGCACCACCGGCCCTTCGCTGACCTGGAAAATTCCCACCGCGCTGTTGTTGGGCCCGGGCACCGTGCGAAAATCCACCGCCACGTCCATGTAGCCCTTGTCCTGGTAGACTTTCTTGATTCCCTTTTCGGTTTCCGCCACCAGTTGGGGATCCTCGATGGCGCCCGGATGCAGCTTGAGGGCCTCCTGGATCTTCTCGTCGGTCGGCTTGAGCTTCTTCATCCCTACCAGCTTGACGTCGGTGATATAGGGACGTTCCTTGACGTGAAAGATCAGCACCAGTTTGCCCAGCCGCCGAGTGACTTCGGCGCTGACGCCCTGGGGCTCGAAGAAACCCATCCGGTAGATCGCCTTGACGTCCTGGTCGACCACCGCTTCGTCCAGCGGTTCGCCCACGCGCGAGGAGATATGGCTGCGGATGGCCTGGGTTTCCACCCGCAGGTTGCCCTCGATCTCGATCGCGCTGATCGGCCCCGACGGCGCCTGCGCAAAGGTGGAGGACGCCACGAGCAGCAGAGCCGCAATCAAAGGGTAGAAAGCGCCGATGATAAGCGCGCGTAATCCAGGGTTGCTCCTTGCCACAGCCACTCAATGACCACCGAAGCGGCCAAGCTAACCAATCGTCGCCGTCAAGTAAAGCAACAGTCGCCCAACCGGTTCAATCGCCGCCAACACGCTCAATCTCGCTCGATGATGCGAGGCCGCATCAGGCCGGTTGCTCATACAGGCGTCCGTCGCGCAACACCATCGTGCGATGCATCCGGCGCGCCAGCCGCTCGTTGTGAGTTGCCACCACGAACGTTATACCGAGCTCGCTGAGTCTTTCGAACAGGCCATGGACTTCTTCGGCGGTTTTGGGATCGAGGTTGCCGGTCGGTTCATCGGCCAGCACCAGGCGCGGACGCAGCGCCACCGCGCGCGCCACCGCCACGCGCTGCTGTTCGCCTCCGGAAAGTTCGGCGGGCCGGCGATGCAGCTTGTTGCCCAGGCCCACCAAAGTCAGCATCTCTTGCGCCTTGCGGCGCGCCTCGGCCTCGGGCAGCCGCGCAATAAGCCCGGGCATCATGACGTTTTCCAGTGCGCTGAAATCGGCCAGCAGATAATGGAACTGAAAGACGAAGCCTAGCTTGAGGTTGCGGAATTCGGCCAGTTGGCGCGGGTTGAGCGCGAACAGGTCCTGATTTTCGAACAGCACGCGGCCCGCAGTGGGACGCTCAAGGCTGCCCAGCACGTGCAGCAGAGTAGACTTGCCGACCCCCGATTGGCCGACAATCGCGATGCGCTCGGCGGGGCGCGCCTTGAAATCAAGGCCGCGCAGGACCTGGATTTCGCGCCCGGCGTCGTAAAAGTTCTTGCTCAGCGCCTGGGCCTCGATCAATACACCGCCGGCGGCGGGGGTTTTGTCGGCGGCGGCCTGCGGCGCGGCCTTACTCATAACGGATGACCTCCACCGGCGACAGCGAGCGTGCTTGCCACGCCGGGTAGAGTGCTGCGCATACGCACAACGCAATCGCGGCCGCCGCGACCAGCAGAAAGTTGGCCGGATAAAGCCGGGCCGGAACCGCGCTTACCATGAAGACGTCGGGCGGCAGGTGAATCAGATGATACTTGCCGATCAGGTAGGAGGCGATGAATCCGGCGCCGACGCCGGCCAAAGTCCCGACTACGCCCAGCAGCGCGCCTTCGAACAAAAAGATGGCCGCCACGGCGTTGGAGGGTGCGCCCATCGCCTGCAGAATCGCGACCTCCTTGCGCCGCTCCATCACCACCATCACTAACGTCGCCACGATGTTGAACGCGGCCACCAGCACAATCAGCAGCAGCACCAGAAAATGGGTGAAGGTCTCCAGCTTAAGTCCCGAAAACAGCCCGATATTGGTTTGCGTCCAGTCACTGACCGAATACTCCGGCCCCAGCATCCGGGCGATCCGTTGTCGCATCGCCGGCGCTTGGAGGACATCGGCCAGCCGCACCTCCACGCCGTGCTCGAACTGGGGGCTGTCGCCGGCCAGCGCCTGGGCCTGCTGCAGGTTGACGAATAGCAGGCTGGCATCGTACTCCGCCATCCCCGAATGCAGCAGGCCGCCGACCACGAAGCGCTTGAGCCGCGGCACGTCGGCGGCGGCGCCGAAACTGGTCGGCGAGATGACGGTAACGATGTCGCCGGGGCCGACGTCCAAGTCAGCGGCCAGGCTCTTGCCCAGGATGACGGCCGGCAGATCGACCGTGCGCCGCTGGGCGCCGCTGCCCACGGTGACCGGGTGCAGGCTGCCCAGCGCGGCCAACGCATTGGGGGTCAGCGCCTGCGCCATGTCAGCCAGCACGGGATTTTGGGGCGCCACCACCCCTCTCATCACCGCCCCCGATTTGACGTATCCGCCCGAGGTCGCGGTTTCCGCCGAAGCCAGCAGCACCTGGCCCGAGATGTACGGTGCCGTGCCGACTACTCCGCTCAGCGTGCGCAGCCGGGCCTCCAAGGCGGCGCTATCGAGGGGACGTCCCGCCGGCGCCTGGATGGTCAGATGGGGGGTGAAGGCAAGCAGGCGCTGATGGAGATCCTCTTCGAAGCCGCTCATCACGGACAAATCGACGCTGAGCGCGAAGGTCCCCAGCATCACGCCCGCCAGCGAGATGGCGGCAATCAGCGATACGAAGCGCTCTTTGCGCCGCGCCCGCAGGTATCGCATCCCGATCAGGAACTCGAACCGCATTGGCTTTCCCGCCGCTCGGCCGCGGAGCCTGCCGTGTGGCCACAACCCCTCCGCGGTCCGCGCCTTCTGACCGGGGCACGGGCGACTGCGGCGCATAAAGGTCCAACGCGTCCGGAGGTGGGAATCAGGGTGAGAACCGCCGCGGAGTGGTTGAAACTGGCATCGGGCAACGCTATCAGCATATGCTTCGGGGCCGGAGGCGCTAAGCCATCATCCCTAAGCAAGCCAAATTGCGCAACTACACCACCGCCTGATGCTTTGGGTTGCGGACCGAGCAGGGTTTTGTATAAGTAAACTGTCGGCTACACAGGCTGCTTGGAGTTTTTATGAGGCATTTGGTCCGCGTGGTGTTGATTGCGGTCCTGGCCGTATGGCTCGGCCCGGCGGCCTCCGCCGAATCTGCTGCACCGTCGGCCGGCGAAAATCTGATCACGATGAATTTCCAGGACGTTGACATTTCGGTTCTGGCCAAGTTCATCAGCCAAATCACCGGCAAGAATTTCGTGCTCGATGAGAGCGTGCGCGGCAAGGTCAGCATCGTTTCGCCCACCAAAGTGACTCCCGAGCAGGCCTACTCGATCTTCAAGTCAGTGTTGCAACTCAAGGGCTTTACCACGGTCGCCGCTGGACCGGTGATTAAGATCATTCCCTCGCGCGACTCGCGCGGTTCGGCGGCGTTGACTACCTCGCAACAGCCGGCGATCACGGCCACCGACGCGTACGTGACGCGAATGGTCAAGCTGCGCAACGTTGACGCCTCCTCGTTGGTGAACGTGATTCAACCGATGATCTCGCGCGACGGATTGGTGGCGGCGTTTCCTGAAACCAATACCTTGATCATCACCGACGACGCCTGGAACGTGCAGCGCCTGTTGGGTATTATCGGCAGCCTTGACGCGCAGGGGATTCAGCAGTCGGTGGCCGTCATCCCGCTCAAGCTGGCCTATGCCGACGACCTGGCGCCCAAGATTGAACAGATCATGAGCGAACGGGCCACCACCGCTTCGGCCGGCTACGGCCGTCCCGGCATCGGCGTGGTCGCGCCGTCGGCGGAGGCGCCGTCGCGCGCCTTCAAAATCGTTCCCGATGAGCGCACCAATTCGCTGATTGTGGTAGCCGGTCCGTTGCAGATGAAGCAAATTCGCGATTTGGTCGACCGCCTCGACATCCACAGTCCCACCGCGACCTCCCGCGTGCATGTCTATTACCTTAAATACGCGCAAGCCTTGGAGATGGTGTCGGTGCTTAATTCGCTGTTGGGCGGCGGGGGCGGCGGTCCCGGCTTGCTCTCGCCACAGACCGGCCGCGGTTCGCTCGGACGCAGCAGCGGCCTGGGTTTTGGCGGGCTGGGCACCGGCGGCATGGGCGGCGGCTTCGGGATGGGTGGGTATGGAGGATACGGGGGCTTAGGGGGTTACGGCGGCTACGGTGGCTATAACTCGCTGGCTGGCGGCTTCGGCGGTGGGTTCGGCAGCGGCTTCGGCGGCGGGATGATGGGCGGCATGGGCATGGGTATGGGAATGGGAATGGGGATGGGCGGCCGCAACCGGGCGGCTGGAACCCTGGGCGCGGGCGGCGCTTCGGCCACTGCCACCGCAACCGGCGGACCCGGCACCGAGTTCGAACAGCCCGTGCGCGTGACCGCCGATCCGGCCACCAATTCGCTGGTCGTCAGCGCCTCGCCACAGGACTACAGCACCCTGCAGACCATCATCTCCCAACTCGACATCCCGCGCCGCCAGGTTTATGTCCAGGCGGTGATCGTCGAGGTCAGCACGCAGCGCATGCGCGAGCTTGGAATCAGCTACCAAGGCAGCGCCAATTTCGGCGGCAACGTGCTGGGTGTGGGCCACTTCGATTACGGCAACCTGGCCAACGCCCTGACCAATCCGCTGGGCGCGCAGGGCCTGACCTTTGGTCTGGCTTCGGGCAGCATGTGCACGATCAACAACGCGCTGAGCGCCGCTACCGGTACCACCTCGGGCAGCACCACCACGACTTCGGTGACCGTGCCCTGCGACCTCGCGCTGATTACCGCCATCGAGACCGACACCCACTCCAATGTGCTGTCGGCGCCCACGCTGCTGACCACCGACAATGAAGAAGCAACCATCGTGGTCGGCCAGAATGTGCCCTTCATCAGCTCAGCCACCGCGACCGCCGCTCTCACCGGCCAGATCTTCCAATCGGTGGACCGCCAGAACGTCGGCATCACCCTCGACATCGTGCCGCAGATCACCGAGGGCGGGTATATCAAGCTGGATGTTTACGAAGAGGTGTCGGCGGTAATCCTTTCGACCATCAACAATCCGCTGGGACCGACCACCACGATTCGCTCCGCTTCCACCACCGTCACCGTCCAGAACCATCGCACCACCGTGATCGGCGGCTTGCTGGCCGATGAAGTCGATATCACCAAGCAGGGCGTGCCGTACCTGTCCAATATCCCGGTGCTGGGCAACTTCTTTACCAATCGCCAGCGCAACGGCCAGAAGACGGACTTGCTGGTGTTCCTGACCCCGCACGTGATTCTCAATCGCGAGGACCTGCGCGAGCTGTCGCTCGACGAACGCCAGCGCTTCCTGCAATCGTTGGGGCGCAAGGAAGTTCACGACATGCCGTTGCAGCAGGTGCGGGAGCTGTTCAAACCCAGCTTCAGTGTTTCGGTGCCGCCGGGCGCCGAGTTCGGCTCACCCAACCCGCAGCCCGAGGGCAACGGTTCGCTGGTACCGCCGGGCGCTGCGGGCGGCGAATCGGCCACGCCGATGAACACCTACGAAATCGGCCCCAGCGCCAAGGGTATTGTGCCGCCACGTCCGGGGACGAGCGTGCCGGCCAATGCCGCGATAGCGCCGGCGGGTCCGCTGGCCGCTGCGCCATCGACGTCGTCGAGCCCCGGCTCCCCGGCAACCACAGCCGGTGCCTCCCACACGGGCATTCAGACCGAGGCTGCCGCGCACCGCTCGGGCGGAACTCTCGACTCGGTAAAGGGCTTGTTTGACTTGCGCTGATCGGGCGCCGTCAGCGCCGTGGATTTTCACTTCCCCACTAGCGCGCTTTTGGCGCAGCGGATACCCTCGCCCTAGCCCCTTTCCCGGACCGGGAATGGGCGAGGAATTTTCAATTACTCTCCTTCCTGCCGATGGCAAGACAGGTATCGGGCGCCGCCGCACGGGTTGAATATGCCTTGTTCGCTGCCGGGCGCGGCGCGCTGCGCGCACTGCCCTTGCGCCAGGCGGTAAGCCTGGGTGTGTGTCTGGGCTCGATCACTGCGGCGGTGGACCGGTTCAACCGGCCGGTGGCGATGCGCAATCTGGAGATTGCCTTTCCGCAATGGAGCGCGGCGCAGCGCCAGGCGACGCTGACCGCGATGTACCGCAACTGGGGCCGGATGGCGGCGGAATGGTGTCACCTGGAGGAGCTGACCGCGGACAATATCGCGCGCTTCGCCCATTACGAGGGAGTGGAGAACTGGAGGCGCGCCCTGGAGTTGTCTGGTGGGCGCGGCGGATTCATCTTCACCGGCCACTTCGGCAACTTCGAGCTGCTAATCGTGGCGCACGCCCTGTTTGGACATCCGGTGGCGATCGTGCATCGGCCGCTGCGCAATCCGCTGATCGACGCTGCCGTCTTCCACACCCGCACCCGAGTTGGCAACCGCCTGATCGCGCGCAAGGGCGCCGCCCGGGAGATGGTTTCGGTGGTGCGTCAGGCCGGCGTCGTGGCCATTCCGATCGATCTTGACGTGCGCCACGGCGTGTTCGTGGACTTCTTTTCGCTCAAGGCCTGCACCACGCCGAGCCTGGCGCGCCTGGCGATTGCAACCGGCACGCCCGCGGTTCCTGCCTTTATCGTCCGCCAGGACAACAGCCTGCACCACCGCATCGTGATTTGCCCGCCGCTAGACGTCGTGCGTGAAGGCGAGCGCACCCAAGCGATCCACGAAACCACCCAGCGCGCCACCCGCGCCGTCGAGGATATGATCCGCCGCTACCCGGACCATTGGAACTGGATCCATCGGCGATGGAAAACCCGTCCGCCCGGCGAGCCGCGCTTTTACTGAGCTCAGCCCTGGCCGCCGGCGAGCGCGATTCCCAGCATCGCCGCCACTCCGTACAGCGGCAGGCGCAGCCATTCGGGACGGTTGTTGAGTTCGTAACCGACCTCGTACACCGCCTTTTCCATCAGCAGCGCCTCGAGCAGGGCGCTCATGTCGGCGCGGTCCGCGGGCACCAGGGCGGGCTGACCCGCGACCTTCACGTAGGAGCTTAAAAACGCCTGCGAGGTCCACGTCACCCACAGCTTGGCCCACGGCTCGATGGTGGTGAAATCGACCTTGCCCAGGGCGCCGATGCGCAACTGTTCGATCAACGCGGTGTAGGCGGCGTAGTGGAACGAGCGCAACAGACCGGCGACGTCGCGCAAGGCGGGCCGCTTGCGCCGCCGCTCGCTTAACGGGCGCGCCGGTTCGCCCTCGAAGTCGATGATCACGAAATCCTTGCCGGTGTAGAGCACCTGTCCCAAATGCAGGTCACCGTGCGTGCGCATCCGCACCACGCTCAGGCGGCGCTTGAGGAAGGCGTCGAAGCGAGCCGCAATCTGGTTCTGATTGGCCAGGATGGTCTGCGCCTGCGCGCGTAGCACGTCGGGCATCACGGACAGCCGACTGCTCAGGGTGCGCATGACCTGCCCGACCAGGTTGCGCATCGATTGATAAACCGAGCGCTGGTAGAGCGCCGAAAACGGCTCGGGAGCGAAAGCAGGGTCGTCGCCGCCGTCGAGCAGGGTAAGATGCAGTTCGGCCACCCGCTGGCCGAGCAGGCGCGCCGCGTCCAGGTAGGCGCCGACCCAGTGAACTACATCCTGATCGGGTTCATCGTCCATCAGTTCGACCAGCGATTTGGCCGGCAGCGGCGGCGGGGCCGGCGCGGTGGCGGCGACCTCGAAATACCGGTTGAGCTCGGCTACCGTGAACTGCCAGGCGTCGCCCTGGTTGGGAACAAATGACAGCAGAATTCCAAGGTCGCGGTTCTCGGCGCGCGGCATGCGGAAATCGATGCAGCCGGCCAGCTTGGGCGTATGCGCGAACTGATGGCGTTCGGTGAGGAAGCGGCTCATCTCCACGTCCGGATTGATGCCGGGGTCCAGGCGGCGGAACAGCTTGAGGATCATCCGGTCGCCGAACACGATCGAGGTGTTGGTCTGCTCGGCGCTAAGCACCCGCGGTTCGCACGACGCGTTTCGGGGACCGCGCACCTCGTGGAAATACCGGGCCGCCGCCGCGGTCAGCTCGCCGGTGGCGCCCTTGACCCGGCGATGGCGCTCGATCATGGCCAGCAGGGTTTTGCTGAACTCGGGGTCGGCCACCGCATCGTACAGCACGCCTTCGCCAGCGTCTTCGTGGCCGACAAACCGGAGCTGGGCTATGACGCGCTCGGGCCAGCGCGCCTTGACAGCGGCGGCGTTTTCGCCGGTGGCCAGCGCCATCGGCAGCACGTAGGTCTCGGCTTCGGCGTTGCGGTAGTCGACATTGACGATGGTCAGATGGGCGCTGCCGTGGTTTTCCGAAATCGGAATCGCGTCGGTGATCGCCGCCGACCTGATCGAGCGCGCCTTGCCCCGAAACCATCGGCAATGCGGCAGGTAGTCGGGCAGCGCCAGGTTGATCTTGCTGCGCAGCGGTGAGCGCATGAGATGCTCGAAGCTGGCCGGCACTTCGATCTGCGGCGGCTGGTAGCCAGCGATGTGCCCCAGCGAGTCGGCGTGCGGCGGTTGGAGCGAGAACCACAAGAACACGTGCGGTCCCAGGGTGAAGGGATAGGGGCGGTCGCCGATGGGCGGGAAGGGATTGCGGCCGAACAGTTCGATCGGCACCATCGACTTGAACGTGGACAAATCCAGCTCCGTGTACTGCACGAAGCGCGACAGATTGGCGACCACCAGGATGCGCTCGTCCTCGTAACTGCGCACGAAGGCCAGCACGTGGTTGTTTTCGGGATTGAGGAAGTCGATTGCACCGCGTCCGAAGGCCTTGAACTGGCGGCGCAGCAGGATTAGCCGGCGCATCCACCACAGCAGCGAATGCAGGTTGGCGTCCTGCGCCTCCACGTTGACGGTCTGGTAGTGATACTCGTAGTCGATCACCACCGGCAGGATCAGCTTCTGCGGACTGGCGGTGGAAAAACCGGCGTTGCGGTCGGCGCTCCACTGCATCGGCGTGCGCACTCCGTCGCGGTCGCCCAGCGACAGGTAGTCGCCCATGCCCAGTTCGTCGCCGTAGTAGATGACCGGGGTGCCGGGCAGCGAGAAGAGCAGCCCGTTGTTGAGCTCGATGGTGCGGCGATTGTTGCCGAGCAGCGGCGCCAGGCGGCGGCGGATGCCAAGGTTGAGCAGCGTGCGCGGCTCGCGGGCGAAGGCGCGGTACATGTAATCGCGCTCCTCGTCGCTGACCATCTCCAGCGTCAGTTCGTCGTGATTGCGCAGGAACAACGCCCACTGGCAGGAATCGGGAATCGGCGGCGTCTGGGCCCAGATGTCGGTGACCGGGAAGCGGTCCTCCATCCGCACCGCCATGAACATGCGCGGCATCAGCGGAAAGTGAAATGCCATGTGGCATTCATCGCCATTGCCGAAATACGCCACCGCGTCCTCGGGCCATTGATTGGCCTCCGCCAGCAGCATGCGGTTGGGAAAATTCTCGTCCACGTGGCGGCGCAGTTCCTTCAGGAACTGATGCGTCTCGGGCAGGTTTTCGCAGTTGGTGCCGTCGCGCTTGTACAGATAGGGCACCGCATCCAGCCGCAGGCCGTCCACGCCCAGTTCCAGCCAGAAGTCCAGCACCCGGAACACCTCGCGCTGCACGGCGGGGTTGTCGTAGTTGAGGTCGGGCTGATGGGAATAGAAACGATGGAAGTAATAGGATTTGGCCACCGGGTCCCAGGACCAGTTGGAGGGTTCGAAATCCTGGAAGATAATCCGTGCGTCCTTGTACTTCTCCGGCGTGTCGCTCCAGATGTAATAGTTGCGATGGCTGCTGCCGGCCGGCGCGCGCCGCGCGCGCTGAAACCATTCGTGCTGAATGGAAGTATGATTGACCACCAGTTCGGTTACCACGTGCAGGCCGCGCGCGTGCGCTTCGCGCAGGAAAGTCTTGAAGTCGGCCAGCGTGCCGCAGTCGGGATGAATATCCGTGTAGTTGGAGATGTCGTAGCCGTCATCGCGCAGCGGAGAGGGATAAAACGGCAGCAGCCACAGCGCCGTCACCCCCAAAGACTGGAGATAGCCGAGCTTGGAGGTAAGACCGGGAAAGTCGCCGATCCCGTCGCCGTTGCTGTCGAAGAACGAGCGCACGCGCAGCTCGTAAAAGATGGCGTCCTTGTACCATTGAGGACTGGCAAGAGCGTGAATTTCCCTGGGATGCTTCATAAACGTTCTTCGACACGCAGGATGTGCGCGGGCTGGCGCGCCGGATCAAGCCGCACGTAATTGTATTGCGACCATTCGTATTGGGCGCCGCTGAGCAGGTCGGTGACCCGGTAGCGCTGACCCGGTGCCGCGTCCACCACCTCGGGCGGAACCGTAACCGTGCACTCCTGGACGTGGACCGGATCGAGATTGACCGGGATCAGCAGCACGTTGCGGCGGTCGGGCGAGGTCTTGGCGTAAAACAGGATCTGGTCGTTGTCGGCGGGCAGGAAACGCAGGTTGCGGAAATGGTGCAGCGCCGGGTTGCCGCGCCGGATCGCGTTGATCTGCGCCACGAACTCCTTGATGTTGCCCGGCCGGTTCCAGTCGCGGGTTTTGATCTGGTACTTCTCCGAATCCATATATTCTTCGCTGCCCGGCGCCGCCGCCCGGTTCTCGCACAGCTCGTAGCCGCTGTAGATGCCGTAGGAGGGCGACAGCGTCGCCGCCAGCACCAGGCGCATCTTGAACGCCGGCGGTCCCCCGTTCTGCAGGATCGAGGTCAGGATGTCGGGCGTGTTGGTAAAGAAGTTGGGCCGGAAATAATCGCTCATCTCGGTGGCGCTGAGTTCGGTTAAATACTCGGTCAATTCATACTTGGTATTGCGCCAGGTGAAGTAGGTATACGACTGCGTAAAACCGGACTTGGCCAGCGCCTTCATCATCTTGGGCCTGGTGAACGCCTCGCCCAAAAATATCACGTCCGGACGCCGCGACTGAACTTCACCGATCAGCCATTCCCAAAACGCCACCGGCTTGGTGTGCGGATTGTCGACGCGGAAAATCCGCACTCCGCGGCCGACCCAGAACCACACCACCTCCAACAGCGCCTGCAGCAGCCCCTTCTGATCGGGGGTGTCGAAGTCGATCGGATAGATGTCCTGGTATTCCTTGGGTGGGTTCTCGGCGTACTTGATGCTGCCGTCGGGGCGATGCCGGAACCATTGCGGATGCTCCCTTACCCAGGGATGGTCGGGAGAGCACTGGACGGCGAAATCCAGCGCCACTTCCATTCCCAGCCGGTTGGCGGATTGGACCAGGCGCGTGAAGTCGGCCAGCGTCCCCAGCGCCGGTTCGACTGCGGTGTGGCCCCCGGCGGGACTGCCGATTGCCCACGGGCTGCCGACGCTGCCGGGACCGCCGTTGACAGTGTTATTGGGTCCCTTGCGGTTGGTCTTGCCGATCGGATGGATCGGCGTCAGATAAACCACGTCGAAGCCCATGTCGCGGATTTCGCTCAGCCGCCGCTCGGCGTCGGCAAACGTACCGTGACGGCCCGCAATCGGCGACTGCGAGCGCACGAACATTTCATACCAGGCGCCGAAAGCCGCCCTGGGGCGGTCGGCGATCAGCTCAATGAAAGGCTGATAAACCGTAGCACCGAAGCGCTCGCCGCAGCGCGCTGCGGCTTCGACCAGCCCGGGCGCCGACACCAGGGCCAAAGCCGCCTCGAGGTCCAAAGTCTGACGCAGCGTGTAGAGGCTGACGCTTATCAGTTGAAGGTCCTCGCCGCGTGCGCGCCGGCCGATTGCCTCCAGCAATGCGATGCCTTCGAGCAGGTCGGAGGCCACGTCGCGCCCGGCGCGGACCTTTTTCGCAAAATCGGCCAGCCATGAGGCGTACAGGTCGGTCCACGCCTCGATCGTGAACACGTAGCGGGCGTTCTCGGGCGGGGTGAATTCGCCGCGCCAGCGATCGTTGTCCAGCGCGGCCATCGGAGCCTCGGCGAAGACCTCCTCGTCCTTGCGCCGCCATTTGACCGCCGCGCGCAGCAACTGATGGCCGTCGCGGAAGATGTCGGCTTCCACCACGCAGGGCTGGCCCGCGATGCATTTGGCGGGATAACGGCCGCAATCGACCATCGGCGTAATTCCCTCGATGATGATATGGCTCAGCATCGCACCCGGACCGGCTTCACCCGCGTGCCTCGCGCCCCAACCCCGCCAGCGGAATTATACATAGCCCGGCGCGGGTCGAAAAAGATAAGTGCTTGCCAGTGGGGCCGGCGCAAACTCCCGCCGCGGTTTTCGGATTGACCGGCCAGCGCGCCTCGGATAACAAACCAGCAGCCGCTCAGACGGCCCAATCCCGGGCTGGCGCTGCGCCGGTCAGGAGCCAAGGTAAGGTCGATGGACTCGTATTACAAATCGCTGGAAACGATCCAGGTCACCAAGGACAACGGTGTGGCCACCGTCATGCTCAATCGTCCCGACGCCCGCAACGCGATCAGTCCGCGCATGCACACCGAGCTGTCGGAGATCTGGCCGCATATTTCCGCCGACCCCGAAATCGACGCGATCATCCTGACCGGCGCCGGCAAGGCCTTCTCGGTGGGCGCCGACGTCAAGGGGCTGGATGCCGGCGCGTACCAGTTTCGCGGCACGATGACCACCGAGGCGCGGCTGGTCGTCACCACCCTGCTCGACGTCGAGCAGCCGATTATCGCCGCGATTAACGGCGACGCGATCGGGCTGGGCGCGACCATCTCGCTGTTCTGCGACATTACCGTGGCCTCGGAAACCGCGCGCATCGCCGACCCGCACGTGCGCATCGGGCTGGTCGCGGGCGACGGCGGCGCGGTCATCTGGCCGCATCTGGTCGGCCCCAATCGCGCCAAGGAGTTCCTGATGCGGGGCAGCCTGATCAATGGCGCCGAGGCCGCGCGGCTGGGTTTGGTCAATTACGCGGTGCCAGCCAGCGAGGTGATGAAGAAGGCCGGCGAGTTGGCGCGCGAACTGGCCGACGGTCCGCGCTGGGCCATCCGCTGGACCAAGGTGTCGGTCAACAAGATGCTCAAGGAATCGGTCAACCTGGTGCTCGACACCTCACTGGCCTACGAAGAGGTCAGCATGAAACTGCCCGACCATCAGGAAGCCACGCGCGCCTTCGTGGAAAAGCGCAAACCCGTCTTCAACAAGCCTTGAGCAAAAACCTCGGCGCGGTGCGCCCTTTTGCGCCGCGCCCGCCGCTCAGCGGCCCGGCCAGGGGTTTCCGTAGCGGTCGCGGCAGGTGACCTCGGCGACGGGTTTGCGCCTGACCGGTCCGAACTTGTCGGTCGGATAGCCAATCGGCAGCAGCGCCCAGGTCGTGTACTCGGGCGGCAATCCCAGCACTTCCCTCATCTCGTCTTCGTAAAGGGCGTGCAGCGTGGTCAACACCGTGCCCAGGCCCAGCGCGC
>Ga0070740_10002817_pt1 | contig 19484 bp, 15 predicted proteins | sample Coa_R2_FD_67286 | JGI IMG/M metagenome (GOLD analysis project Ga0070740, IMG submission 67286) | Surface soil microbial communities from Centralia Pennsylvania, which are recovering from an underground coalmine fire - Coalmine... | ecosystem: Environmental > Terrestrial > Soil > Unclassified ...
ATTCGACATTCGTCACCCAATCGCGCATAGCCTCGCTGATGGCGTCCTTCAACGTCCTGCTGCCCGTCGCCACGCCCACTACCCTGGCGCCCAGCAGCCGCATGCGAAAGACATTCAGGCGCTGCCGCCGCATGTCCTCTTCGCCCATGTAGACGGTGCAGTCGAACCCGAACAGAGCGCATACCGTTGCGGTGGCGACGCCGTGCTGCCCCGCGCCGGTTTCCGCGATGATGCGACGCTTCCCCATGCGGCGCGCAAGCAGCGCCTGACCCAGGCAATTGTTAATTTTGTGCGCGCCGGTGTGGAGCAGATCCTCGCGCTTCAAATATATGCGCGCGCCGCCCAGCTGGGCGCTGAGCCGCCGGGCGAAATACAGCGGCGTCGGCCGACCCGCGTAATCTGCAAGAAGTTCCGCCAGCTCGGCCTGAAACGCCGGATCCTCCCGCGCCTCGCGGTAGGCCTGTTCGAGCGCCTCAAGGGGCGCCATCAGCACTTCAGGCACATAGCGTCCGCCGTACGGCCCGAAATGCCCGCCCGCGTCGGGAAGCGACTCGATCATACGCTTAACGCCGCCTTAATAAACTGCTTCATCTTCAGCCGGTCCTTCTTTCCCGGATTCGACTCCAGCCGGGAGCATGCATCGACGCCCCAGGGTTCTGCCTGTTCAATCGCTTGCCGGACATTGTCGCCGTCCAGCCCTCCCGCGATCACAATGCGCCGTCCGGGTATGCGCGCTTTAGACCAGTCGAAGGTGCGGCCCGTTCCTCCGCGGAGCTCCTCCGACGGCGCGTCGAGCAGGAATGCCTCAGCCGCAGGGTCGTCCAGCGACTCACAACGAAACGAACTGTTCACCTGGCGCGCCCGCCAGCAGCGGAACCCGTAAACAGTTTGTTTTCCATGGACTTGCGCTATATCTAGCGCGGCCTCCCTCAGGATGGCCTGAATAGCCGGGTTCGTTTCGTCAACGAAGACCCCCACCTTCAAAACCGTCGGCGGCAGTTCAGCGACGATCGCCTGGGCCGCCTGCGGACTGAGATACCGGGGGCTCTTCGGATAAAAGTTGAACCCCAACGCCGAGGCACCTGCCTCCACCGCCGCCAATGCGTCGTCCCGGTTCGTGATTCCGCAGATTTTGACCATCATGCCCTGAGTTCCCTGAGCGCAGAGGCCGGATCTCCGGTTTCCATCAGACGTTCGCCGATCAGAAATGCGCCATATCCCGCCGCCTGCAGCGTCTCGATGTCTCGGCGCGTCCGAATCCCGCTCTCTGCCACGCGGACCACTCCAGGGGGAATGCGCCCGGCAAGCCGCAGCGAGGTTTGGAGCGTCACCTCAAAGGTGCGCAGATTCCGGTTGTTAACGCCAATGATCCCTGCGCCCGAGGCCACAGCCCGGTCGAGTTCGTTTTCATCATGCACTTCGACCAGAACGGACATGCGGAACTGTTCCGCATACTCACGAAGATCACGAAGCTCGGCATCGGTCAGAATTGCGGCGATCAGCAGGACCGCGTCGGCCCCGCTTGCGGCGGCTTCGGCCACGTGCTGCCGGGAAAGGGTGAAATCCTTTCGCAGCACGGGGATGCGTACCGCCGAGCGAGCCGCGACCAGGTCCTCCAGGCTGCCTTGGAAGAACTCCGCGTCAGTCAGTACGGACAACGCCTGGGCGCCCCCTCGCTCATAGGCGCGGGCGCGCGCAGCGGCATCGTAGTCAGCCGCCATCACGCCCTTGCTGGGAGACGCCTTCTTGCACTCTGCGATGATCGCCGCGCAGTTTGACGTCAGCGCTGATTGAAAATCGCGGCGGTCCCCCATGCGATCCTGTGCGCGGCGCTCCAGTGATTCGAGCTTGACGGGGTCGCGGGCCAGCTCGGCGCGCTTATGCTGGACAATGCGTGCTAGCAAATCCGGAACCGCAGTGGTCATGCGGAGAACATTTCATCGTAACATGCGCCCGCGTCGCATCCTGCCCGAAGGAAGCCCGTTAATTCGAGCCGTCGGCTGATAGCCAGACATCGCTTCACGCGTCCAATAGTCGACGGTCTGGATTGCAGCGACAACCCTGTTCGGGTATAGTCGAAGCACCTGTATCTCTCTAGCAGAGGAGGTTCTAGTGAGAAAACTTACACTCGCGGCAACGATCCTGGGATCGATGCTCGCATTTAGCGCCTACGGCGAAGAAATGACGGGCGTCATCTCCGATTCGCACTGCGGCGCGGCGCACGCGGAGGCCTCAGCGGCCGCTGAAAAGTGCGTCGCCAAATGCGTCAAGGGCGGCAGCGCGCCGGTGTTCGTCAGCGAAGGCAAAGTCTACAAAATCGACGCGGATTCCAAGTCCAAGGTCATGAGTCACCTGGGCCATAAGGTGACGATCAACGGGTCGGTGGAGGGCGACACTGTAAAGATCGATAGCGTGAAGATGGCCAGCTAGCTTTTCCGATAAACGGGGCGGGGAACCGCCCCGTGCTATCGAAACTCGATGAACAGTTTGCCAGCCGGACCTTTATAGATCAATTCAAGGTCTTTAATCTTCTGCTTGCCTTCGATGGGGAAATAAAGAAGTCCGCTGAGGGGCTGGATGCTTTCCTTGTCGGGCAGCATCTTTTCGGTAAGCAGCTTCAGGAGCGGGTTCGCATCCTTCTGATCGCCGGTGTGGACGCTCGCCTCGGCCTTCTCTTGGCCTTGTGTGCTGCCGGAGGCGACTCCGCTGGGCGGCCCTGCCATAGTGGGCCGGCCGCCGGCGCCTGGTATCCCGCCCCAAATGGGGCGTTGCGTCTGAGTTCCGTAGCCTCCCCCTTCAATCGTTTGCCGGACGACCATGGTTGCGCTGCCAGCGATCTGGCTGGGCTCAAACGCGCCTGAGCGTTGCCCGTCCTTGTGCGAAAGCAGCGTAAAATCGTCGTGGCTCACCGACAGCGGCTCCTCGCCCTTCGGCACGACTTTAACCTGAACCGCGATGACGCCGGGCGGCAGGTCCGCTCCGAGCGCCTGGCGGATTTCGGCCGGATCGAGCAGTGGAGTAGCAAAGATGTCCACCTTCTCGTTTCCTGCCTGATTGGTAATGGTCGGCTTCTGATCCGACTTTTTACTGCCGGCGAACGAAGTGGCCAGCAGGGCGGCGACCATCAGCACACTACAGCGCATGACATGAACCTTCTTGTATTGATTATCGCGCCGGCGCTGCCGAGCCCGAATGCTAAATCCGCTCCAAACCCGTTTTTGCGGGCAATCGCCGGACCCCGCCTTCAGATTGCGCGATAATAATTATCGTTCGGCAGGAATTCTGCGCATCCTGCGCAGAGGAGCATACATCTCACAACAGGAGAAGAATTCATATCGAAATGCTTGGAGTTGGAGACAAATTTCCGTCCTACGCGCTTACGGCCACAGTGAGCACAGATAAGAACAAGGCCTTTACGACAATCACGGACCAGGACTTCCCCGGCAAGTGGAAGGTGTACTTTTTCTGGCCGAAGGATTTTACGTTCGTCTGTCCCACTGAGATTGCGGGGTTTGCGAAGGTGAACCGCGAATTTCAGGACCGCGACACGCAAATTCTGGGCGGCAGCATTGATTCTGAGTTTGTGCATCTCGCCTGGCGGCAGCAGCATCCGGATCTGAAAGATCTGCCATTCCCGATGCTTGCCGACATCAAGCGCGAACTGGCGACGAAGCTGGGCATTTTAGACAAGGACACGGGCGTGGCGCAGCGCGCGACATTCATCGTGGATCCGGACAACATTATCCGCTTTGTCATGGTGACGGACATGAATGTCGGCCGTAATCCGGAAGAGGTGCTCCGGGTGCTGGACGCCCTGCAAACCGATGAGTTGTGTCCTTGCAACTGGCAGAAAGGCGAGGCGACTCTGACCGTTTAATTTATGATGCTGGAGAATTTGATCGAGCGAATTCCCGATTACGCCAAAGATCTCCGGCTGAATCTCGGCGCTGTGCTCCGTCAATCCGAACTGACGGAGCAGCAGCTCTGGGGCGCCGCCGTGGCCAGCGCTATTGCGTCGCGCAATCCCGAAGTCACCGCCGCGATCACCGCCGAAGCGCAAAAACATCTCGCGCCGCAGGCCTTGGAGGCGGCGCGCGCCGCTGCGGCGGTGATGAGCATGAACAATGTGTACTACCGCTTCCTGCACCTGACGGCCAACGAGAACTACCGCACCATCCCCGCGCGCCTTCGCATGAACGCCATCAAGTCGCATGGAGTGGAGCCAGCCGATTTCGAGCTTTGGTGCGTCGTGGTCTCGGCGATCAACAATTGCCAAGCCTGCGCGGCGTCGCATGAGCAAAGAGTTCGCGATAAAGGACTGTCGGAGAATGCGGTGCTGGCGGCGATTCGGATCGGGGCGGTCATTCATGCCACGGCGACGGTTTTGGACGCGCACGCCGTCCGGAATCAAGCCGTTGAACCGGCGGCGGTCTGAACCCGAGTCGGCCGGCTCAGGACTTATTCCCCGGCCTCGTCCGGCGCGCCATAGGCTCCCACCAGATCCTGCTGCCGCACTTTTTCCACGTTGAATTTCGCGGCGCGGTCAATCATGGTTCGCAACACCATCTCCGGGGCTGGCTCATTGCCGCTTTTCGCCCAGCGCAGCGGGTTGATGCGCGCCACCACAAAAGAACGAAGATAGGGGCTGTGGAGTCCGCGCTCCTTCAGTCTGGCGATGAGGGCGGCAACGTGTTCCTCGAGTTTTAACAGCAACGACGCGTTTCGTTCATGCGCCTTGACGGCGGTGCGGAGAGGCTCCTCCGAAAAAGATTCCACTCTGCGCAAAACCGGATGATACGCCCCGCCGGCGAATTTGCGGTTCTGATCGTAGAGGACGCCGAGGGTCGCCAGCGACGCGTCCTCCAGATAGAAGGCGAACGAAGACTCCGGCTCCGCCGGGCGGTCACGCACGAGCTCGCGATAAATGCGGAACGCCTCGAGCGCACGCTCCCGCAGGTTGTGCGCCCGCTCCGTATTGAGCGCAAGAATCTGTTGCGCGATGTCGCGATCGGGAATGACCAACGCGGTGATCGCGCGCGCGCCAAGTCTTCGCATGGCTTCCAGCCGATGCAGTCCATTGGGGGTCCAAAATCCGCCTTCGGGAGCGGCCACAGCGATGATCGGATCCAGAAAGCGGCCGGTCTTGTGAATGACGGCGGCGAGACGCTTCTGGTGCGCGTCTGAAAGGTCGCGCTGAAAGGGCGTCGGCTGAATACGATCGATGGGCAGAGCTGCGAGCACGAGCGGATGCGCGCCAAGCGGCTCCCGGTAGGCGCCGATAAGGCATCCGTTCTCCCGCTCAATGTATTCCGCCAGGGGGGCAATCTCGGAGGTTCGTCCGACGGGGCATTGGGCGGGCTCAAGTCCGACAGACCGGGCGGCGCGCTTGCGCGGGCCGCGCCGGCTGCTTGGCCTTGCCGCTTTCGCCGTTTTGGGCGCCATAACAACATGTTCGCTGAATTAAGCTGTGATGGGACTCAATCGTCATGAATCTGATTCAGCTCTTCGATCTGTCGTTTTCCGGACGCGGGGGGCGGATCGCGCTGGAGCACTATGACCAGGAAGGGCGCCTGGGCGCGCTGACGTTTCACGAAATCGACGCGCGGAGCAGGCGCATGGCGCGCGTCCTTGCCGATCGCGGGCTGAAGCGCGGGGACCGGCTGTGCGTCTATCTCGCCAACCGGGCCGAAATGATCGATCTCTATCTCGCCTGTCTGCGGCTCGGGATCATTTTCGTTCCGATGAACATTCTGTACAAGGAGCGCGAGATTTCACATATCCTGCGCGACGCGGAACCGGCTGCTGTGGTTGTTGACGGCGCGCTGCCGGGGACCGGGCAAACGTGGCAGATCTGCGAGCTGGCGGGCGAGGCGTCGACAGCGGCGCCGGCGTCCGGCGGCGCGGCGCTCGATGGAGACGAGCCCGCCTGCCTCATTTACACTTCCGGTACAACAGGCGCTTCCAAAGGCGCTATCCTGACGCATAACAACTTCGCCGCGAACGCCGTAACTTTGATTACCTGCTGGCAAATCACAAGCGCGGACCGATTTCTGCTCGCATTGCCGTTGTTCCACGTTCACGGGCTGGGAAACGGGCTGCACTGCTGGCTGATTTCCGGATGCCGGATGAGACTGCTGAAAAGATTTGAGATCGCCAAGGCGGAGCAGATCTTTCGCGAATTCCGGCCGACGCTGTTTTTCGGCGTGCCGACGGTGTATGTACGGCTGTTAGAGTTGCCGGATCAGGCCTGTCAAGACATCGGGCGGCGTATGCGTCTGTTTGTGTCCGGATCGGCGGCTCTTCCGGCGCATGTGCTGGAGAAGTTTCGCGCGCGCTTCGGACACACCATCCTCGAGCGATATGGAATGAGCGAAACGCTGATGAACATCAGCAACCCCTACGCCGGCGAGCGGCGCCCCGGATGGGTGGGCTTGCCGCTCCCCGGAGTTTCCGTGCAGTTGCGCGATCAGGACGGAAGGCCCGTTGCGGACGGGCGCCCCGGCGAAATCTTTGTGCGCGGACCGAACGTCTTCGCCGGATACTGGAAACGCGAAGATGCCACGCGCGAGGCATTCTGCGACGGATACTTCCGCACTGGAGACATCGGCGTGAGATCGGCGGACGGCTATTACAAACTGATAGGACGGAGAAGCGACGTGATCATTTCGGGCGGATTCAATATTTATCCACGCGAAATCGAAGAGTTTCTGCTGGAGCAAGCGGAGGTGAAAGAGGCAGCGGTGGCGGGCGCGCCGGATGAGATCCGGGGTGAAGCGCCCATTGCGTATGTCGTGTGTGAGCCGGGTTTCGATCCGGCTCAGCTTGAAGAGCGCTGTCGCGCCGTGTTCGCGTCGTTTAAAGTTCCGCGCGCGTTCATCGCTGTCGAACGGCTCCCGCGAACGGCGCTCGGAAAGGTGCAGAAGCACTTGCTGCCGACGCCGGAGGCGGCCACGCGGCGGCAATGAGCATTGTCACCGTAGAGACGGGCGCTCCCGTTCCACAGGCCAACGTACGGCTGGTGGATCTGGCGGCGCTTGAGCGCAGGCTGTCCACGGAAATTGAAGGCGAGGTCCGTTTCGACAGAGTTTCGCGGGCGCTGTATTCGACCGACGCCAGCGTGTACCAGATCGAGCCGGCCGGAGTGGTGATTCCGAAGACGCGTGAGGATCTGATCCGGGTGGTGCGGATCTGCGCGGACCTGCGATGTCCGCTGACGGTGCGCGGCGGCGGAACCTCGCAGGCTGGGCAGGCCATCGGCGCCGGCCTTCAAGTCGATACCTCGAAGTATTACAACCGGATTCTGGAGTTCAATGCTGACGAACGCTGGGTGCGCGTGCAGCCTGGCCTTGTGCTGGATGAGCTGAATGCGTATTTGCGCCCGCACGGACTGCGCTTCGCGCCGGACATCTCAACCGCCAGCCGAGCGACCATCGGCGGCATGATGGCGAACAATTCCAGCGGCGCGCGGTCAGTGCTCTACGGCAAAACGATCGATCACGTGCTGGAGCAGGAGGTTGCGCTCGCTGACGGGTCGGTGGCGCGATTTCGCGCGGTTTCAGAATCTGAGCTGGAATCGATTTGCTCGGGCGAGTCGCTGGAGGCCCGGTGCTACCGCGCCGTGCGCCGTCTGGCGGCGGACTGCGCGGCGGAAATCGAGCGCAGGTTTCCGAAAGTTCTGCGGCGCGTCGGCGGCTACAATCTCGACGAGTTTGTCCGACCGGGAAAGCCTTTCGATATGACCAAGCTGATTGCCGGTTCGGAGGGGACGCTCGCAGTGGTCCTCGAGGCGAAGCTGAATCTTGTGCCGCTGCCCCGGGCCACGGCGGTGCTGGCAATTCAGTTCGAGCGCCTGCTGGACGCGCTGGCGGCGACGCCAGCGATATTGATGCATCAGCCCTCGGCCGTGGAGGTCATGGATGCGTTTATTCTGGATCACACGCGTCAGAGCGATGCGCTGGAGAGTTTGCGGCGCAGCTTTATCGAAGGGGAGCCCGGCGCGTTGTTATGCGTGGAGATGTACGACGACTCCGAAGCCGCGCTGCGGCGGCGCATTGAGGCTCTCGAACAGGACCTCCGGGAGCGCCGCTACGGATATCACTATCACCAGGCGTTCGAAACCGCCGACCAGGGCAGGATCTGGCGCCTGCGCGAAGCCGCGCTGGGCCTATCCATGGCGATGAAGGAAGACGCCAAATCGATCTCGTTTGTAGAGGACACGGCGGTTTCGCCCGATCATCTTCGCGAGTACATTGAAAAATTCCTCGACATCATCAGAAGACATGACACTCAGGCGGGCGTGTACGCGCATGCTTCGGTCGGATGCCTGCACGTCAGGCCGGTCGTAAATCTCAAAACGGAAGAGGGAGTCCGCAAGTTTGAATCCATTGCGAATGCAGTGGCTGATCTGGTGCTCGAATACAACGGGGCGCTGTCGGGAGAGCACGGCGACGGTCTGGTGCGCAGTCCCTTTGTGTGGAAGATGTTCGGCCCCGTTCTCTATGAGGCGTTTCGCGCCATCAAGCGGACGTTTGATCCCGCCGGCATTCTGAATCCGGGCAAGATTGTGGACGCGCCGCCGCTCACGTCGAACCTGCGGTTTGGCGCGGGCTACCGGACGCCGAATCCGCAGACGTTTTTTGACTATTCGGAGTATGGGGGGATGGGCGGGGCAGTGGAAATGTGCAGCGGACTGGGCGCTTGCCGCAAGACGCTGGAAGGGACCATGTGTCCCTCTTATATGGCCACGCGCGAGGAGGCGGACTGCACGCGAGGGCGGGCGAACGTGTTGCGGCTGGCGATGACTGGCCGTATCGGCGAATCGGGGCTGGGCGATGAGGGCGTTTACCGCGTTCTGGATCTGTGCCTGGAGTGCAGGGCTTGCAAGGCGGAGTGCCCGGTCGGCGTGGATGTGGCGCGTTTCAAAAGCGAGTTTTTGGCGGACTATCAGGCGCGGCACGGTATGCCGCTCGGGGCGCGCGCGCTGGGATATGCGGATGTGATTGCGCGCTCCGGCAGCCGCTTTGGGCCGTTGTTGAACCGGGCGATGTGGACCGCCGCCGCCCGGGCGCTTACGGAGCGTGTGTTGGGCATCGACCGGCGGCGGAGTTTGCCGCGATGGAGCGCGGCAACGCTGGCGCGAGCCGCGGCGGCCAGGGCCGATCAGGGCGCGGCTGTCTTTTTGTTCAATGACACGTTTACAAATTACTACAACCCCGAAGTCGGGCTGGCCGCGCTGGACGTGCTCGCGGCATCAGGAATTCGCGCCAGCGTGGCGCCGAACGGCTGCTGCGGCCGCCCCGCCATTTCCAAAGGACTTCTTTCGCGCGCGCGGGCGCTGGCGCGGCAGAACGTAGAGCGCCTGCACGCAATCGTTGAACGCGGCGGGGTGTTCATCTTCTGCGAGCCGGGCTGCCTTTCGGCGGTCCGCGAAGATGCGCCCGCGCTGCTGCGCGGCGAGGAGCAGAAGAGAGCTCGCAGGGTCGCGAACGCCTGCATGCTGTTTGAGGAATTTGTCGGCCGGGAGCTCGAAGCCGGCAGAGCGCGCCTCGAGTTTGCCTCCGGGCCGCGGGAGATTCTGCTTCACGCGCATTGCCATCAGAAGTCGATGGGGCTTCTGGCGGCTGCAAAGTCGTTGCTGGCGCGAATTCCCGGCGCAAGAGTGATTGATCCGGATGCGGGCTGCTGCGGCATGGCGGGATCCTTCGGTTACACCCGTGATCATTTTGAGATCTCGCGGCGGATCGGCGAACGGCGCCTGTTCCCAGCCATACGGCGGATGCCGTCCGGAGGCGTCGTGGCGGCGTCAGGTTTTTCGTGCCGTCATCAGATACAGGATTTTACGGATGCGGAGGCCGTTCACCCGGCTGTACTGCTGCGCTCGCTTCTGAAACATTAGGCCTGGCAAGCGGCGCCCGAGCGGTCTGGCATAAAATCGACTTGCGATGAATTTGAACCGGCGATCATTCGTACTGGGCTCGGCTCTGGTTCCGATCGCGTCCTCAGCGCAGACGGCTGAGCGCGTCCATACGGGCGTCATTGGCGTCGGAAATCGTGGATCCTACCTGTTGCAGGCGATTCTCGAACAACCGGACGCCCGCGTGGTCGCGCTTTGCGATGTGAAACCGGACCGCCTGGACAAGGCAGCCTCCTCCGCTGCACGCGACAATCCACAAACCTACGCGGACTGGCGACGCATTCTGGACCGGAAGGACGTGCAGGCCGTATTTATCGCAACGCCGCCCTATCTGCATTCGGAGATGGCGATCGCCGCGCTCGAGGCGGGCAAGCACGTCTACTGCGAAAAGCCGATCGGCATTACCGTGGACCAGGTTCGCAGGCTCCTTGCGGCTGCGAAGCGTTCCGATCGCATTTTCGTTCCCGGCCAGCAATTGCGGTCGTTGAAGAGCCTTCAAACCGCGGTTGCGCAGATCCACGAGGGCTTGATCGGCGACGTTTTGATGATCAAAGCGCAACGCCACGCGCCGGCTGATCTTCCGCACGACGGCTCTTCGGCGGACTGGTATTTTGACGTCTCGAAATCAGGCGGCTATCTGATCGAACAGTCAGTGCACAATCTGGATTTGTGCAATTGGGTTATGCGAGCGCATCCGGTCCGCGCGGCTGGGTTTGGGGCTACGCTCCGTTACAAAAATGATCCTCCGGGCCGCACCATTTTCGATTGCGGGGTGTTGAGCTTTGATTATCCGAATGAGTTGAAGCTCTCGTTTACGCAGAACGTGTTTCATCCGCGCGGGATGCCGAATGGCGGACAGTACCTGTACGTGTATGGAACCAAGGGCGCGGTCGATCTCATGGCGCCGCAGGCGACGGCATATCCACTGACGGCGAGCGGCCAGCCAAGCATTGTATCGACCAAAGCCGACGATCAACAGAGCGCCCACATCGCGGCGTTTTACGCATCGGTGACGCGGGGTGCTGCTCCGCCGGCTGATATCACGATTGGCGCGACCGCTGCGCTCACCTCCATTCTGGGGAACGAGGCGATGGTTAAAGGGCGGGTAGTTCAGTGGAGCGAGCTGGGAGTGGAGCTCTAGCCGGATCCCGCAGGGCCGCTGCGACGCTCGGGCAACGGGCGTTGGTATCGCTGCGCGCGCAGTCTTCGCGGCGCCGCGTCAGATCGGAAGCACGCGGACCGGCTGAGCCGGACCGCCGGCGATTCGCACCGGATTGCGCAATGCCCGTCCGAAGCCTTCAAACTGGATTTCAATCAGGTCGCCATCCTCGAGCCGGATCCCGTCGGCGAAGCTGAAGGCGTCCGCCCCAAAGAAATGCACGTGGATGTCGCCCGGGCGTCGATGGGCGTCGAATTTGAAGTGGTGGTGCTCGATGTTGGCCAGGCTGTGGCACATCACCGACTCACCAGTTTGAATCCGCTTATGCCAGATTGTCTCGTCCCGGCGCCGTATCGCGACCTGGCCTGGTACGGATGTGAAGTCGGGATCGACCACGAGTTCCGGACCGATTGCGCAGCTTCGCAGCTTGGAGGGCGCCAGATAGAGATAATTTTTCCGCTCGGTGACATGGTCCGAGAACTCGTTTGCCGCCGTCATGCCGATCCGGCGCGGAACGCCTGCATGATCGATCAGGTAGACGCCTGCAATCTCAGCTTCCTCGCCGCCGTCTTCGGCAAAGGGCGGAACATCGAGCGGCTGGTTATGCGCGCGCAATGCTCCGCCGGTTCCTTTGTAAAACCATTCCGGCGCGACGCCGATGGCGCCAGAGGCGGGTTTGCCGCCCTCGAGTCCCCACTGGTACATGCGGATGCTGTCCGTCAGCTCCGCGCCGGCGGCGTGCATCGCCTGGCGACTGGATGCGCTTTTCCTATGCGTGAGTCCAGTGCCGGAGACGACGCAGCGCGCCGGTTCCTGGGGATGATCGATCGAGGGCAGAATGCGCCAGCTTGAAGCGCCATCATAAATGGGATCGTAATCGAGCAACTCGTCCGAGACGCTCTGGCGGATGAAATGCGCAAACCCGACGCGGGCGGCAAGAGCGCGGCTGGCGAGCGCATAGATCGATTCGGTTTCTCGCAAGAGCCGAATCGAGCGCTCGTCCACAATTCCGACGCGGCGGCCCGCAGGGCCGAGAAGCTGAATTAGCCGGATCGACGGATTCATTTTTGATACTTCACACTGTACAACCGGCGTTTGCCTGGGTGCTGCGGCGCAAGCGCTGACAGGCGGCGGACGCGCGGGTGCGGGGCCGGTGGCCGGCCGGCGCCGACAGCCCGGCATTCACCGAAGTAATCCGCGGAGCGGGCGGAAGGACGGCATATTGACATCCAGGCCCGGATGGTTGTACGTTTCGAACCTAGCGGGTTTGCTGAAAGCGCTTGCGGCCCACAGTTGTCCATCGCGGCGGGCCGGGGGGAGCCTTTATGCTGAAGAGAACAAACCGGGTGCATCGGCTCGCATGCATTGCGTTCTTAGCGACATTTCCTGTTATCGCCCAGGTTCAGAGCGGCCGTATTGTGGGCACCGTTACGGATCCGAACAAGGCGCTCGTGCCAAACGCGTCGGTGACGGTGACGAATATCGGGACGAATCAGGCCACTACTGTCTCGACGAACAGCATCGGCGATTACGTGGTGACGCCGCTCGATCCCGGCGTTTACAGCGTACGCGTATCGGCGCCGGGATTTCAGACAGCCGTGATCGACAAGGTGGAGGTGCAGGTGGGGCAGTCGGCGCGCGCCGACGTCGAGCTCCGCGTAGGCGAAGCCAGCGCGAGCGTGCAAGTCACCGCCGTTGCGCCGCTGCTTGATTCCGAGTCCGGCACGCTCGGCCATACGGTCACGACCTACCAGATCCAGGATCTGCCGCTGAACGGACGCAGCTTTTACGAGCTGGCCCGGATCACGCCGGGTGCGGCGCTGCTTCCGGGCGGCGGCAACCTGCTGCGCATCCGCGCCAATTACTGGTCCGGCGAATCGATCAGCGGCGTGCGCGGCCGGCAGACCAGTTTTCTGCTGGATGGCGTCGACGTCACCGATCATCACCAGGGCGGGACGATGATTCAGACATCGATCGACGCGCTACAGGAGTTCAAAGTTCAACAATCAGAATACTCGGCTGAGCTGGCCCACGCCGGCGGCGTACTCAACAGCACGACCAAATCGGGCACCAATGAGCTGCACGGCGGAGTTTTTGAGTTTCTGCGGAACGACAAGCTCGACGCGCGAGACTTCTTCGCGCCCACGCGCGGCGTTCTGAAACGCAACCAGTTCGGCGCCGATTTCGGCGCGCCGCTTGCCATCCCGCATCTCATCCAGGGAAGAGACACGACGTTCCTATTTATCGACTACGAAGGGATGCGCGAGCGACAGGGGCTCCCGTTCAGCAACATTGTGCCGACGCCGGCGATGAAGGGGGGCGACTTCAGCGCGCCGGGGCTCCCGCAGATTTACGATCCGCTGACGACATCCGGCGGCGCGCGACAGCCGTTTGCCGGCAATATCATTCCGAAGGACCGGCTGTCTCCGCAGGCGCTGTACTTTAATCAGTTCATTCCAGATCCGAATATCGGCTCCAACCGGGCTGCGTTCGTTCCCACGCGCGCGCTCAACTTCGACCAGTTCACGATCCGCGGCGACCGGAAGATCACCGATGCGCACCGCTTCTTTGTGCGATGGAGCTTTAATAACTATCAGCAGCTCGACCCCAACGCGTTTCCAGCGCTGGGAACCGCGCCGTTGAACACCCGCGCCAACAACGTCGCCGCCGCGCTGACCAGCATGCTGCGGCCGAATGTGATCCATGAGGCGCGGTTCAGTTATATGCCGCAGTGGATCGATCTGTCGCCGTTTGGACTGGGCGTGAATTTCAACCAAAAGGCCGGCATAACTGGTTTTGACGAAACGGCGCGGCCGGGCGTGATTGGATCTTTTCCGGATTTCAGTTGGAGCGGGTACGCGTCGATGAACGGCTCGGCTTTTGATCAGCGTCCCAAGACGCAATATTTCCAGGTATTCGAATACGCGGATAACCTGACCTGGATCAAGGGCAGGCATATTCTTAAGTTCGGCGGGCAGATCCGGCGCTGGAAGCCGCTGTTCACCGACAGCCAGCAGTATCAGGGAACATGGACGTTCAGCGGGATCAACACGCAGAACCCGGCGCGCACGAGCGGAACGGGCGACGCGTTCGCGGACTGGATGCTCGGCTACCCGGCGTCCGCCGGCCGCGCATATCCGGGCAACTGGTTCGGCGGCTACGCGACCTTCTGGCACTTTTTCGCGCAGGACGATATCAAAGTCACCAGCCGCCTGACGCTGAATATCGGTCTGCGATACGAGTACTCGCCGTGGCTGAAGGGTTACCGCGGCCAGCTCGGCACATTCGACGGGACGTCGGCCAAGCCGATTATCATTGCGAGCGACACTGACCAGATCGACCTTGGGGCGCAGTACGCGACGCCGACCGCGTATGCGCTGTTTAAAGATTACATTCAAACGACGCACCAGGCGGGACTGCCGATTTCGGTCACGTACCCCGACAAAGCCCAGTGGGCGCCTCGATTTGGATTTGCGTGGCGGCCGTTCGGCGAGCGAACAGTTCTCCGCGGCGGCTACGGCATTTTTTACGAAATGGAAAACACGGACGGACGGGTCAATTTGAACATGATTCCGTTCCGGTTCAGCGAGACAGTGTTCAATACGGCCAACACGATTCCGAACCGGACGCTTGCCGATTTCTTTCTGGGAAAGCCATTGGGCAGTTTGGGCAGCACGCCGAACCTGAGTCCGACGTACACGCGCCTCCAGCAGGGCAGCGACCAGCATTGGAACTTCGGGGTCCAGGAGCAAATCACGCCGAACATGATGCTCGAAGCAGACTATGTGGGAAACCACGGGCTGCACCTGAACAGTTCGAACCCGATCAATGATCCGACGCCCGGCCCGGGCGCGATTCAGGCGCGGCGACCATATCCGATGTGGGGGAGCATTTCTTATTTCTCGCAGGATATGAGCACGACCTATCACGCGCTCCAGGCCAAGCTTGAAAAGCGGCTATCGAACGGTTTCTGGTACCTGGTTTCCTACACGTGGTCCAAGAGCATGACGTTTCAGAATACGCCCGCGGTGGGCGGAGATTACGCCTGGGAGAAGGCCCTCTCTTCGTTCGACATTCCTCAGAATGTCGCGATCAGCGGCGGGTACGAGCTGCCAGTGGGCCGGGGCAAGATTCTTTTGAACAGGTCAAACCGGGTTGTTGACGCGGCGCTGGGCGGATGGCAGGTGCAGGGGACCTTTATCCGCCGCAGCGGGAGGCCGTTTACCCCGACCATTTCCCGCGATGTCGCCAATACCGGCATCGGCGGCCAGCGGCCGAACCGTATTGGTCCCGGCACGCTGCCCAACCCCACCGCGCAGGCATGGTTCAACAAAAATGATTTCAGTGTTCCCGCAAATTACGCCTACGGCAACTCCGGCGCGGATATCTTACGGGAACAGCGTTTCATCGATCTGGATCTTTCCGTATTCAAGCAGTTCCGGGTGACCGAGGCGAGCCGTCTGCAGTTTCGCGCCGAGTTCTTCAACCTGACGAATACGGTCAGCTTTTCCGCGCCGGGGACGAATATCGATACGGCATCCGGAGGAGTGGTCACAAGCGCAATCAGCACGCCCCGTCAGGTTCAGTTTGCGCTGAGATATGACTTCTGAGTCATGAAATTCGAATTCGCCGTGTTCCTTCTGGCCGCATCCTTCGCGGCGGCGCAGACGAGGGTTGCGATTCGCGTCAATGCGGCGCAAACCACGCGTCCCTTCAACCCCATCTACGCCTATTTCGGCTACGACGAGCCAAACTACACGTATATGAAGCACGGACGCAAGCTGATTCAGGAACTCGCCCAGCTCAGTTCCGCGCCCGTCTATATCCGTACGCATTTCCTGCTCGCGACCGGCGATGGCGTCCCGGATTTCAAGTGGGGATCGACCAATGCGTATCGGGAAGACGCCTCCGGCAGGCCAGTGTACGACTGGACGATCGTCGATCGGATTCTGGATACCTATCTCGAGGCAAAAGCGAAACCGTTCGTCGAGATCGGATTCATGCCAGAGGCGCTGTCCAGCAAACCGCAGCCCTACAGACCGGAATGGAGTCCCGGGGCGAGCTTCGCGAAGTATTACGTCGGATGGTCTTATCCGCCTAAGGATTACGCGAAATGGGGCGAACTCGTATACCGGTGGGTGCGTCATGAGGTTGAGAGGCACGGAGCGGATGAAGTCGCATCGTGGTATTGGGAGGTGTGGAATGAGCCGGACATTTCCTACTGGCACGGCGCACCCGACGAGTACAACAAGCTGTACGATTACGCAGCGGCCGGCGTAAAGCGCGCGCTGGCGAGGGCCAGAGTCGGCGGACCCGCCTCGACGGGCCCGGCGTCGCCGCGAGCGGCGGCGTTTCTCCGGCAGTTTCTTGAGCACTGCGCAAACGGAACCAACTATGTGACGGGCGCGACCGGTTCGCCGCTCGATTTCATCACCTATCATGCAAAGGGACGGCCGGAGGTCACCGCGGGTCATGTACGGATGGGAATTGCAAAAAACCTCGAGGATGTTGAGAGGGGCCTGGAGATCATCGGTTCGTTCCCCAGGTTCCGCGGTCTGCCCATCGTCCTCAGCGAGTCCGATCCGGAGGGCTGTGCGGCCTGCTCGGCGCGCGTGTATCCCCAGAACGCGTATCGAAATGGAACGCTATATCCGTCATATACGGCGGCCGCGCTCAACGGAATACTGCGGCTGGCGGACCGCGCAAAGCTGAACATTCAAGGGATGCTGACGTGGGCCTTTGAGTTCGAGGATCAGCCTTACTTTGACGGATTCCGGACGCTTGCGACAAATGGAATTGACAAGCCCATTCTCAATCTGTTCCGCATGGTCGGCCTTATGCGCGGCGACCGCGTCGCGCTGGAGAGCAGCGCCGCGGTTGACCTCAACGAGATGCTCGAAACGGGCGTGCGCAACAAACCCGATATCAATGCGCTGGCTACAAGGTCGGACCACGACGTGTGCGTACTGGCGTGGCATTACCATGATGAGGATGTTTCCGGACCAGAGGCCTCGATACGTCTCACGGTGGCGGGAACGCCTGCGTCCGCGCGGCGCATTCTAGTTCGGCATTACCGAATCGATCAGGATCACAGCAACGCCTATGCGGTCTGGAAGCAGATGGGATCGCCGCAGAAGCCGAATCCCGAGCAATACGCGAGGCTGGAGGCGGCCGGTCAGCTGCAACTGCTGGAATCGCCCCGGTGGTTGTGGAGTCAGAACGGCCAATTGGAATTAGAGTTCACACTTCCGAGGGAGGCGGTTTCGCTGGTGCAGATGAGCTGGTGAATCGCGGCGCCGCTACCGTTCGTTCGATCCTGCCAGAGCTGAAACGGCGGCTGCGCTAGGGGCCACTCGGCGGCAGTTGCACGGTCGAACCGCCCAAGCCTGCATAGGCTTCCTTCACGCGCGTTACCTTGGCGCCCGTGAAGGTCACGAATGTAATCTTACCCGGCGGCTCGCCATAGATCCAGTCTTCGGTATCGACGCCGTCCTTGGACTCCCGAACCTTGCGCCGCGGCGTACCCATCGCCAGCAGCACCTGGTCCCGGTCCATGCCCTCGATCGCCTTCTTCTGGGTAATGGCCTGTTTGATCGGCGCGGGCAGCGTCTCGATATACTGCTCGGTGGCGCTGTGTTTCTCGAAATCCAGAATGGGCGCCAGGAGCTTTTTCACTTCGGCGGCTTTCATCGGCGGCGAAGCCTTGTCGAACAGCAGCGCGATTGTCGTTCCGCCTGGCGCGGCCGTCTGTGGACCTTGGCTGATGGGCGCAGTGCTTGTGCCCATGCCGACCTGAATATGGTCGTACCATTTCCGGCCGGATTTCATGCCGTTGTTGATTTCCAGCACGATCCGGTCGTCTTCGATGGACACCTTCGTGATCTGAACGAGGTCGCCGATGCGGGCCGCGGGCCCAAACTCGCGAGCGGCCTCGCTCCAAACGGCCTTATCCCAGGTTCCGGCGCTTTGAAAGGGCAGAGGCTTCTTGGAGCGCGGCAACGGAACCTTGGCCGTGGCGTACTCGGAGGAGAGTCCGCGCAGAATATCGATTCGGTCCTCTTCGGTGAGCTTGCCTGCCTGTGCGGCATAGCCGAGAATCAAGGCCGAGATGAACGCGCAGGTGAACTTCATGGAGCGCTCCCGGCGGAGCGCAGCGTTACCACGGCCGTCTGCTGCTCGATGGGAGCGCGGTTCAGATAAATGGCAACGCCGATCAGCGCGAGCGTTGTGAAAAGCCCGCCTTCGGGTCCGTATGCCCCGCCGCTCCACAATTCGCCGACGCGCCAGTGCACGGTGAGCCCCGTCACACTCATTGTAAACCCGCTCAGCGGCGCTCCCAGCAGCGCGATCAGCCAGTTCCAGCCGAAGTGGAGCCCGATGGGAAGCCATAAATCGCCGCTGCGCAGAAACGCGTAGCCGAGCAGGACTCCCCATAGCGCAGTGTTTACTGGCGACAGCAGCGTCTGGTTGGGATTCAGCAGATGGGCCACAGCGAACAAGACGCCGAAGGGCAATATGGTTGCGAACGGCCCGAGCACTCCCACCAGAACCTGAAAGGCATAACCGCGGAACAGAATTTCCTCGCCCGCCGCGCCGAATAACAGAACCAGCGAAACAAACAGGACCGAAGGCCAGCCGAAGCCGGAAGTCGTGGTGAAGTCGGCGATTCGCAGCGCCACCGGCGCGATGACGACCAGAACGGCGGCGGCGCCGCCGCCCGCGACGCCCAGCAGGAGATTGCGCCGCGAGGCATTGGTCCACCCCAGACCGATATCGGCAAGCTGGCCGTGTTCATAGATGCGCAGCACGACGGCATTGGCCACAGCCGCAGCGACAAAGACGCCCAGGGCCGCAGCCACCAGCTTCATTCCGGGCGTCCACAGCATCAGCGCCGGAAAAACGACCCAGCCGACAAACGCAAGGAAGGCGTAGATAATGACGCGAACCGCGACAGCGATCTTGTCCGGCTTGCGGGGGCCGGGATCAGTCGACATTTCGAGATTGCCGTCGCGGTTGCGCTTCGGTCTGCATCCGGACGCCGCGCGCGGCCACCTTCACGTCAAGAACGGTTGCGCCCGCTCTGCGGATGATATCGGCCACGCGCTGTTTCGCATCGGGCTCCACCAGGAAAAGAACGCAGCCGCCCCCGCCGGCGCCGCATACTTTGGCGCCCGGCGAACCCTGCTTTCGCGTCGCTTCGATCAGCCGGTCGATCAACGGAGTGGTGATGCCCGGCGCGTTCCTGCGCCGGTGTGACCACTCCTCGCGCAGGAGCCTGCCGACTTCCGTCCAGTTCTGCTGCTCGACCGCCAATCTCATGCCGTTTGCGATCGCAGCAATCTTATCGAAGTTGCGGTGGACCTGTTTGTCCTGATCGATGTGGGCCTTGGTGACTTCCCAATTATTTATGCC